>Ga0160467_100509_pt1 | contig 37198 bp, 29 predicted proteins | sample HID1972I_E11MG_FD_108221 | JGI IMG/M metagenome (GOLD analysis project Ga0160467, IMG submission 108221) | Enriched pill bug-associated microbial communities from UW Madison campus, WI, USA - HID1972I_E11 MG | ecosystem: Host-associated > Arthropoda: Insects > Digestive system > Unclassified ... | reverse complement strand
GGTCTTTCCAGTACGGCGGCGGCAGTTATCCGCCAGGCCTTTCAGCCGGCGTATATCCACCGCGACGGACAGGCGGTCAGCCGCAGCACACAGCTGGTGTACCGGGGCATCCGGGGCAGCTTGAGCGGAAGCGTGGGACAGCGCGACCTGCATGACGCAGACCTCGATAGCATCATCGGGATGGATTTTAATATCAAAAGCCTGATGAGCGAAGTGCTGCAGGTCAGTCAGCGGGTAGAGCGGGATGAGGAGGGTAGGATCAGCGTTTTCATGGGAGCTTTGAATGCTAAAACAGACCTTCGGGTACCGCTAAGTATCAGCAAAGCCGTCAGCAAATACCGCATCCGTTTCAGCCTGATCGGCTTCAATTTCAGGAAGGAGTATTATGAATACCTGGAAGTCAAAGACGTGGAGGTTCGTAAACACGGACAGCTGGAAGCGCAGGAGATTAGGTTTGAGACTCAGCCCGAAGCAGATCAGTTGCTGATGCTGAGTGTTTCGCTGCTGGCTTATAGCGAAACACGAATGGAGGAGGGCTATGTGTTATTGAACAGCAAGGAGTTCAGTCCCTGTGCCATAATCGCTGCTTATGCTGCTGAAGAGCCTGGAGAGTATCCTTCGGGTCCTGTGAATACGGAGCTCAGCGAGGCGCAACAAACACGGGGAGCATCTATCTATAACATGTGTTATGAAGGCAACAGGCTGCTACGCGATCTGGAAAGAAGAGCGGGTTCAAAAGTCAAAGTACCAAAGAAGGAGACTGGTAAGCAGGCCGACATGGAGGTCATGCCGGTAGGGAAACGGGTTTCGTTTTTCTCGCGTCGATAGTGACTAAGAAGTCTCTATGCCTGTCATCATTACTCATTAGTAACCGCTCCCATAAGCTGCTATGAATTTGACTTTCTAACTGGCGTACAGTCCGGTGGTTTTTAATAGTTTCTGCAAAAAGAAAATTTATTTTATCTTGATTATCAAGCCTAATGAGCAATTTATATTGGCTCCAGCTCAATTGCGAATGCACTGTATTCGCAATTGGAAATGTGCGCTAAAATTGGCGAAAAGCTCTATCTGGCGTTTAGAAAAACAGCTTCCGTACTCGGGTTCCAACTGTTCGGCTACAAATTTGGTCAGGTAGTTGCCATAATCAGCACGGTCTTTCCCTTGTTGTTCTTCTTCAAAATACGCTGTCCGATCAGCCAATACATCATGGTACGTTCGTGATCTACTGAACGGATAGCTTTTTCTCTAGCATGAAGAATGATAGCCTTGATATCTTTTATTACAGATTGACTTACAATCATGTGTCCTGATTTAAGTTTGCAAATTACAAAAAGTAATAGGGTGTTCCATTAATAAAGGTATCAATGTCAGGACTAACGCATTAAAAGTCTTTGATAGATATCTTGTCTATTGAATTGTACCGCTATCAGTTTATCAATTTGGTGTCGAAAATAAATCCCCCTTTGTTTTTACTACATATCTGGTCAATTTAATCCATTGTAAGGTTAATTTATACTTGTGCTATATAAGTTTAATAGTGTAATAAATTAATCAATATGAATTACGGATACATTCGCATTAGCACAGACAAACAAACACCAGAGAATCAAAGGTTTGAGATACAGAATTTTACAGAGAAAAGGCAGATGCTTATAAACGAGTGGGTAGATGAAACAATAAGTTCTACCAAAAATGGAGATTCGCAAGTTCGGTGCATTACTACAACGAATGCAGAAGGGCGATGTTCTTGTCGTTTCTGAATTATCCCGTTTAGGCCGTAACCTCATGCAGATAATGAAGATTCTGCATGACTGCATGGAAAAAGATGATATGGTATATACGGTCAAAGAGAATTATGAATTGGGCAACAATATTAGTTCGAAAGTACTAGCATTTGCCTTTGGTTTATCAGCAGAAATAGAACGTAACCTAATATCTCAACGGACAAAGGAAGCTCTAGCGCGCAGGAAAGCGGAAGGGCACGTCCTTGGTCGACCTAAAGGTAGTAAGTCACAAATGCGGAAGTTGACTGGTAACGAAGATGATATTAAAGCACTGATGGATAAGAAAATATCTTATAGTGCAATTGGAAGAATTCTGGGAGTTCATCGTTTAACGGTTTCTTCGTTCGTTAAAGACAAATTTGATCATATCTAACGGTCTCTTTGTTTTCTAAAAATTGCTTGGGAACCAGGAGATTAGTTATCAACAGAGCAAGCGTTTCGTGATGGCACCTTTGAGCAGATCGACGGTACAGGCATAATTCCGGATAAAGAGGAACCAGTTAAAATACTGGTATCTCTTTTATTTATTAATTGTGGGTGAGATCTTTGCGCAGATGTGGTTAACGCGTTGTATATAGTAGTCCGAAAACAATATTATGAGAACCTACTTCTTATTTTATTATTAATGAAATTCGACCAGAAAATGGTCCAAGACTATATCGTGTGTCAATTGGGTGCAATTACCAGGAAGTTCGGGATGTAGTACAGACGACTTTACTACAAATCCGGAAAACGGCGTACACTACCTTAGTAGCGCCGATTACAAGAACTTGTCGATCAAAAGATCATTTATACAACTCTATGATGCTTACAAAATAACGAGGATAATATAGTGTGTCTCACAGATGAAGGATATATTGTAGGGGAACTTAACAGATTTATGTCGGTCTTGGAGTATAGATAATTATACAAACACCAATTAGTGCAACTATAGCACCGATGACATCATACCGATCCGGCTTGAATCCATCGACCTTCCAAGCCCATACTAAAGCCATCATTATAAAGATGCCTCCATATGTTGCATACACTCTTCCGAAGTTAGAGGTTTGCCAGGTAGCAACGACTCCATAGGCAACTAATACGATTGCACCGAGAACAGCATACCATAAAGGCTTATCTTCTTTAATCCATAGCCAGATAAGGTATCCGCCACCAATTTCACATAATCCCGCAAGGATAAAAATCATTAAAGATTTGACAATGTCCATTCTGCAAAAATATGATTTACAATGCGTAGATGCAGGATGGTTTATTTGGTAGCCTGCGACTTTGGGGAAACATTTACTCTCTCAAAATTACGAATCTTATGTTAACTTTATGTGAGAGAACAGTCCTGTCTTCATCTAAGAAAATCACCCTTTTTTGATAATACCAAGATTTGAGCTTTTTATAGTTGATTTATTCCTGCAAATATATAAATGGTTGCCTTAGTCTACTATGTGTATTTTTTTACAATGGTTAAGATGTGGTTCTGGCGAAATTGGATATACATTAGTAAGCACACAGGATCAAAATTAATGTTGCGAAGTCTGCCGGGTGCTGGCCGGTTTTCGAAGAAGGATTTCCAAAAGTCGAAAGAATGAGCAGCACTAACAACGCTTTTATGCCCAACTACAATTGACGTTAGTGAAGCGATTCCAATCAGGATCCTTACGACGCGTAACATTCTTAAACTCATATCAGTAAGATTCTGTGTAACATAATAGTTTCGATACTGTCACTATGAAAAATCTTCTTAGCTTTGAATGTAAACGATTACAAACTTATAATTAGGCTACTTTCTACTGCACTTTGCTCTTTAATCTATCTGCTTACAGACTGAAAAAAGATATAAGCCGGAGCATCAGTGAATGAAGCAAACGTTGAAACTTGCAACAAATGAATGTGACGTTTCCAATTATGTCATGCTACTAACCAATTAATACTTAAGCAAATGAACCCTTTATTAGGTTATGCCTCTTTTTTGCTATTGTTTCTGCAGACTTCGGTCAGCCTGAATGCTCAAACAACGCGACAAAAGAATCAGGCTGCTGAATCAACTACGAATAAATCCGGAATTATTTCTAACAGTTTAGGAATGAAGATGGTATCTGTTCAACCCGGCTCATTTAAAATGGGGGCTATCAATACAAAATTTGATCTGGGGAAGAAAACTGATTATTCGAAAGATGCTCCTTATTATGACGAGGTTCCTGTTCATCAGGTATCTATTAATTACCCTTTCTATATCTCGGAAACGGAAGTGACCATTGAGCAGTTCCGCCAGTTCAGAAAAGAGTATAAAGACAGGGGATTGTTCAAGCCTTATGTTTCGGGGATAAGCTGGAATGAGGCGACTGCTTTTTGTGAATGGCTAAGTAAAAAAGAGGGGAAGCCTTATCGCTTACCAACGGAGGCGGAATGGGAGTTTGTTTGCCGTAGCGGCAGCCAGGCCCTTTTCTGGTCAGGTGATCAACTCCCGGCAAACGATACCAACCCCTGGGGAATAAGAAATATGCATTCTGCGGTAGCGGAGTGGTGTTATGACTGGCATGGTGAATATCTGGAATCTCCTCAAATTAACCCTGTTGGTTATGATAAAGGATTTTCCAGGGTTATAAGAGGCGGAGCGGCTCATACCAGTGAATTGGAAGGTGCTTCTGTGGAGTTTCATCCGGAGAAAGATGCTGTTTATTACCGTGCATCAAACAGGGCATCGATGCAGCCGGATTGTCCGGCGCCTGGAAGTGCAGGCTTAAGCCCGCATTTTGTCGGGTTCCGCGTAGTGCAGGCTGCTTTGCCAAAGAGCAAACCTTTGATCTATACAGCCAGCTTTCCTCTTCAGGGCGTTAAGCAAGGTACTGCGTTTGCCAGCAAGGGGCCGGATATGTCCAAACCGTATTTTAAAGCCCGTCAGGTAGTAGCCAGTCCTCCCGACCTGACTATGCCGGTGGATATCAGGGTAAGCGGACTTCATCATGCGATACAGGGGAAAGTCCACAGTAGTGGATTTGTGGCTTGCCCGAACGGCGACGTTTTATTAATTGGATTTTCATCATCACGTTTGAAAAGCGAAGCTGCGACCAATACAACGATGGTTGTTACACGCCTACGTAATGGCGCCGAACAATGGGATATGACCGAATTGTTCTATGATCGGTCAGGGTTGAATGATCAGGCTGCTTTATTGTGGAATGACAACGGAACTCTTTGGTTCTTTGGTGGCGGCAGAGGTTTAGGCGATGTTCCTTTTGTATTTGCTACATCAAAAGATAACGGTGTTACATGGAGTGATTTGAAAACACCTCTGATTAAAGGAGAGGTAGGGACTTTTACGGCCCAACCTATCAACAGCGCTTTTCGTGGAGCTGATGGCACCATTTATTTCGGGAGTGATGGCGTAGAGGCTGAATCGTTCTTGTGGGCTAGTTCGGATAATGGAAAGACCTGGTATGATACGAAGGGAAGAACCAGCGGAAGACACTCGACTTTTGTTCTTTTGAAAGACAAGCGTATTTTATCAATGGGCGGGAAGAATTCGGATATTGACGGCTACATGCCGAAAAACTATTCTTCGGATAATGGAAAGACCTGGACTGAAAGTGTGAAGACTCCTTTTGCTGCCTTGGGAAGTAATCAGCGCCCTTCGATCATGAGGTTAAAGAGCGGGAGGTTGTTCTTTGCGGGCGATTATCAGGATATCAGGATGATGAAAACTCCTCCGCCGGCAGCTATTGAGGAACGCGGATCTTATGTTGCTTTATCTGACGATGAGGGACACACCTGGAAGATCAAGAATCTTGCACTGGCACCTGAGCATAACGATTGGCGTGGTATAGTTAAAAGTGGTATGAAGCCTCAGCACGGCTTTGGTACCGTTGGTTATTCTGCCGTGACACAATCGGAGAATGGCGTTATTCATTTGATGACTTCCAAAGGAAAGCCATCCATGCATTTTGCATTGAATGAAGCCTGGATCCTTTCTGATTATACGGGAGAGGTGAACCACCTGCCAGGTAAAAGAAGCACGGAGCTTCAAACGATCACTGAGAAATATCCGAACGGGAAAGTGAGAATCACTTCCAGTGGCTGGTTAGGCAATAATGGTTTTGTACTGCATGGCAAGGAGGCATGGTTCTACGAAGACGGTACTAAGCAGTATGAAGCGATTTTCAATAATGGAGCTATCAAAGGAACCGAGAGCTATTGGGACCGGGATGGAAAAATAAAATGGACGCGCGAGCATACGCCTTTCGGGACGAATGTCTGGACAAACTACAGATCTGACGGAAAGAAAAGAACTGAGTCTGTATGGTGGGGCTTATCTGCGCACGGCCCGGCAACAGAATGGGATGCTGAGGGGAATATCATACGTGAGTTGATGTTCGATAAAGGCAAAAGAACGGCTGTGGAGACGAAATCAGAGATAGACGAATAGATAAAACATATAAAACTTTAAGATGAATTTTAAAATATCACTCATAATTGTCGCTTTCTGCTCTTTTTTTACTCAGAAGTCTCTTGCTCAAAAGAGTTATGTTCTGAATACAGAAAAGATGGACCAATATGTGAAGAGCTTCAATGCTGAAGACAGGGAAGGTGTTAAGAATTTCGTTCCCAATGCGGAGTCTTTTAAATGGTTGTCAAGTAATATACCTTTATTCGACTGTCCGGATTCCGCTATTCAAAAAGTCTATTACTTCCGCTGGTGGGCCTATCGGAAGCACCTGAAGAAAACAGAAGATGGTTATGTGTTTACGGAGTTTATTACGCCCGCTAACCATGCCGGGAAGCATAATACAATAAGCAGCGGACTTGGTCATCATATAAACGAGGGGCGCTGGTTGCTTAATCCCGCATATATGGATGATTATATATCGTTCTGGTTTTACGTAGATCCGGTATATACTAAATCGCGGTTTCATGCTTTCAGCAGCTGGATTGATGATGCGGTGTATAATCGTTATCTGGTTAACCGGGATGAGTCTTTTATCCGCAAGCTGCTTCCCGATCTCCATAAGGACTATATACGCTGGGAGCAGGAGAAGCAATTGCCCAATCAAATGTTCTGGCAATATGATGTCAGGGATGCTATGGAAGAGTCGATAAGCGGTGGTAGAAAAGTGAAGAATGTAAGGCCTACGATAAACAGTTATATGTATGGGAACGCAAAGGCCCTGGTTGCTATGGCAACGATCGCGAAGAATGATACATTGAAAACGATCTATAATAAGAAAGCTGCGGAACTGGAGAAACTCGTGCATGATCAGTTATGGGATGATGATGCAAAGTTTTTTAAAGTTCAATATGAAAAAGGAGGACTTTGTGATGCGCGGGAAGCGATCGGATTTATTCCATGGTATTTTAACTTGCCAAGGGATGAAGCGAAATATGCTGAGCAGTGGGATCAGCTGATTGATACGGCCGGGTTTGATGCTCCATGGGGACTCACGACTGCGGAGAGACGTCACCCGCTTTTTCGTACTCACGGAACCGGAAGTAGCTGCGAATGGGACGGAGCGATATGGCCTTTTGCATCTACGCAGACGTTAAAAGGGTTATCAAATTTATTGAACAACTATAAGCATCATGGAAAGATGAGCAAGCAGGTGTTTTATGATCAGCTTCATAAATATGCCATGTCTCATAAGTTCCCATCCCTCGGTGGAAAGATCTATCTGGGCGAGTATCAGGACGAGAAAACAGGGGAGTGGTTAAAAGGTGATGATCCGCGCAGCGAGTTTTACAATCACTCGGGGTTTGCTGACCTGGTGATCAATGACCTTGTTGGGTTGAAGCCAAGAGCTGATAATGTTGTTGAAATAAGTCCTTTAATTCCGGCTGGTCAATGGGACTGGTTCTGTCTTGACAAGGTAGCTTATCACGGTAAGATCCTGACTATACTATGGGATAAAACCGGATCTAGATATGGCAAAGGCAAGGGATTGAGGATTTTCTCTGATGGAAAGGAAATCGCTCGGAACCGTGACCTTAAGAAAACTACTGCAAAGCTGATTTAAAAATACGCCGATGATGAGGAATCTTATATTATCTGTCTTTCTTTTTGCATTCATGCACGTCTCCTTTGCCCAGACGGCCACGCCAAAATGGGGAATGTTTGAACTGACTTTGAAAGGCAGCGAGGCGGGCAATCCGTTTATTGGTGTGGACTTCAGGGCGAGCTTTGAAAAAGGAAGCAAACGTTACGAGGCGGAAGGTTTTTATGACGGTGCAGGGGTTTTCAAGGTTCGCTTCATGCCGGATGAGGAGGGCGAATGGACCTATGTTACAAGGAGCAATAAGGGTGAACTGGACGGAAAACGTGGTTCTTTTACATGCACAGCCGCTAAAGAGAATGTTCGTGGACCGGTTCGGGTCCGGAATACCTATCATTTCGCGTACTCTGACAGCACTGCATTTTATCCGGTTGGCACGACTATTTATGAATGGGCTTTCCAGACAAAAGCGAAACAGGCAGAAACGATTGAGACGCTCAGGACATCTCCTTTCAATAAGGCAAGGATGCTGATCGTTCCACCATACAAGAGTCACTACCTGAAAGGGCCTGCTAAAATTGATGTTTTCCCATTTTTAGGTAGCTCGAAAGAAAACTGGGATTTTTCCCGCTTTAATCCGGAATATTTTAGAAGATTGGAAGACAATATCCAACAGCTGGCAGATCTTGGCATTGAGGCGGATCTGATCTTGCTCAGACCTTATGATAATGGAAAATGGGGTTTTGACAGGATGGATAATGAAACGAACGAACGCTTTCTGCGCTATGTGATCGCGCGGTTTGCCGCCTACCCGAATGTCTGGTGGAGCCTGGCAAATGAGAACAGCTTTATGAAACATCTGACGGATGAGGATTGGGATCGTTATTTTCAGTTGGTACAAAAATACGACCCCTACGGGCATTTACGCTCGATTCATAACGCGGGAAGGATATATGACTATGGGAAGCCATGGGTAACCCATGTTAGCTTACAGTATTACAATGCGGTGAGTGTATTAGGAGTTTCGCCGCTATTAAGGGATGTGTATAAGAAACCGATAGTGCATGACGAAATAAACTATGAGGGGAATATAGAAAAGCGGTGGGGACAGTTAAGCGGTGAGGAACTGACTTTCAGGTTCTGGTCTGCATATATTGGTGGTGCTTATGCTACACATGGGGAGTCCACTAAAGAGGGCTGGATTTCATTTGGTGGAAAGCTGACAGGAAAAAGCCCTTCGCGGATTGCGTTTCTGAAACAGATTGTGGAGTCGGGTCCTAAAGAGGGGCTAACGCCCATTGATCAGTATTATATCTTGAATGCAGCTGGTAAGGCAGGGGAATACTATATGTTTTATCTTGGAAAAGAAACGCCGGGGAGCTGGAGTTTTGTTCTTCCTGATAATGAGTTGAAGGATGGAATGCGCTTTAAAGTGGATATTATTGACACCTGGAATATGACTATTACTCCGGTAAAGAAGACCTTTACAGTAAAGATGCTCGACAATTATAAGTTTATAGATGAGAAAGGCTCAAAAATAAAGCTTCCTGGAAAGCCTTATATGGCGCTTAGAATTCAACGGGTTGATGGGGAGCTGTTGGAGAAAGTGAAAAGCAGACATGATGATGAGTTGTAAGATTTCCTCTATCTATTTAATCAACGCACTTTTCTCCTTGGTAAAGAGGTCATAGACCTTCTTGTCTACCCAGGCGGGTACCAGCTTATTCATTAAGACAGCAAGTTTACCCTGACCCGTCATGATCAGTGTGCGTTTACGCTTAACTACACCATTGACGATAATTCTGGCAACTTCTTCAGAACTCATCATTTTCTCTTCATCCATGCTGGTCTCGCCATGCTGTTCGCCGTCCTTTGACAGGGCAGTGTTGCGGATGTTGGATGCCGTGAAGCCGGGAGCCGCTATCATGACGTGCAGTCCGGTTTTTAGGTTCTCTACTCTCAGGGCTTCGAGGAAGCCATTCACGGCGAACTTGGAAGCGGAGTATCCGGTGCGGCCGGGCAGTCCGCGGTATCCTGCGATAGAGGAGATGCCTACAACAGAACCTTTCGATTTCAGCAGTTCAGGCATTGCATATTTTGTGCAGTAGACCGTTCCCCAGAAATTTACGTCCATCAGATTGCGGATGACGACCAGGTCGAGATCTTTGAAGAGAGCCCGCATGCTTATTCCAGCATTGTTGATCAGGATGTCGATGCGTCCGAAGGTGAGTAAGGCCTGATCGATGAGGTGTTTGCAATCGGCTTCCTGGGATACGTCACATTGTACCGCGATTGCTTTAACGCCGTATTGCTGCTCTATTTCGCGTGCGATTTTACAAAGGTCTACATATTTCCGGGCGCCCAATACGAGGTTAGCTCCCTGGCGTGCGAATTCTTCTGCACATGACTTACCGATGCCCGAAGAGGCGCCTGTGATGATGACCGTTTTATTTTTCAGGTTCAACGTATTCTGCTTTAATTGTTGATTTATTAAACTCCATAAGGTACACGTGTGGCGATAGAGCGCGCAAGTGTGATTTCATCTGCATACTCAATCTCTCCGCCGAAGGCAATTCCACGGGCAATGGTACTTACTTTAATAGGGAAGTCCTTCAATTTTTTGTAAATATAGAAGATTGTCGTGTCACCTTCCATAGTGGCGCTGAGTGCCAGAATGACTTCCTGAACAGTGCCCTCGCGGACACGTTCTACCAGCGATTCAATGTTTAGCTGAGAGGGACCTATGCCGTCCATTGGAGATATCAGTCCGCCCAGCACATGGTAAACGCCGTTGTATTGATTCGTGTTTTCGATAGCCATGACATCGCGAGTATCTTCGACAAGACAGATCAGCGATTTGTCGCGTTTTGGCGCATTACACACTGAACAGGTGTCTGCATCTGAGATGTTGCCGCATATTTTACAATACTGTATTTCTTTTTTCAGCCTGATTATCGATTCACTAAAACGATTCACGTCGTCCGCTTGTTGGTTGAGCAAATGAAGAACGAGCCTGAGCGCAGTTTTTTGACCTATACCGGGAAGCTTTGAAAATTCGTTAACGGCATTTTCGAGCAGGCGTGATGAGAAATTCATCTTGCAAAGTTACGGATGGAGTTGAAATATTAAGAATGCGTGTATATTTAGGTTTTTAATATGTACTAAAGAAGATGATTGGAGACGATAAAATAAGGAATGCTTTTGAAAATAAGAACTGGCAGGAAATAAAGGTTACAGACTCCTGGCAGATATTTAAGATAATGGCTGAGTTTGTGGATGGCTTTGAAAAGCTGGCTAAGATAGGTCCCTGCGTGTCTATCTTTGGTTCGGCCAGAACACCGCAGGACAGCAAATACTATAAGCTGGCCGAGGATACGGCCCGTTTGCTTACAGAGAGCGGCTACGGCGTTATTTCGGGCGGAGGGCCGGGTATTATGGAAGCGGCCAATAAAGGTGCATATGAGGCCGGAGGTAAGTCAGTGGGATTGAATATCGAGCTTCCGTTTGAGCAGTTCCATAATAAGTATATAGATAGGGATAAGCTGCTTGAGTTTGATTATTTCTTTGTGCGTAAGGTGATGTTCATGAAATACTCTCAGGGATACATTGTTCTGCCTGGCGGGTTTGGAACGATGGACGAACTGTTTGAGGCTATAACGTTGATCCAGACGGGTAAGATAGCACGCTTTCCCATCGTCCTGGTTGGGAAGGATTATTGGGGGCCACTGATGGACTGGGTCAAGAATCAGATGCTTCAGGAAAAAAATATCAGTGCGGACGACTTAAATCTCTACAGACTGGTGGATACTGCCGAAGAGGCCGCAGAACACATCGTTAGATTCTATGAAAAATATGTTCTCAAACCGAACTTCTAGCGAAAATTTGACCGGTGTAATGGATTGCTATTGTGCATATTGTCTCTAATTATCGCATTTTTTTGTCTTTTTAAAAAAAAATTCTTTTCAGTGAAATTCTTCCTATATTGTAACACAATTTAAACATATCTGAAGAACGTCAAATTATCAAAAACACCCCCAGCTTTAAATAACTATTTACCTATACCGGTTAACTCAAATACTTAATTACGATGAAAATTTTTGTTGCTAGTCTGCCCTTTAAATTGGAAGAAAACGATATCAGGGAGACTTTTGAAGAATACGGCGAAGTATCTTCAGTAAAACTTGTTCTGGACAAAGAGACAGGAAGAAAGAAAGGCTTTGGTTTTGTTGAGATGCCTGATGATGAACAGGCGAAAAAAGCTATTGAAGATTTAAATGGATTGGAAATCTTTGGAAGAGCGATCGCAGTGACACAGGCTGAAGAAAAACCCAATGGTGGACGCAGACCTGGTGGCTTTAGCAGTGACCGTGGTGGCTCATTCAGCAAGGGTGGCTACCAGAAGGGTGGACGCGATTCCGGATCCTACTAAAATATTTTTTAACAGTTTATGCATTGGGCATAAACTGTTAAATGACAATTTGCCATTCGCTAAATATGTTAGTATTTAGTATTTTTGTGCATGTACGTAATTGTGGATATTGAGACGACGGGGGGACATGCTTCAGCAAATGGCATTACGGATATCGCCATTGTAGTATATGATGGGAATACGATAGTCAAAAGGTTTCACTCTCTTGTGAATCCCGGGGTTCCGATACCCTACTTCATTCAGACGCTGACGGGGATTAGCAATGAAATGGTTCAACAAGCTCCGTCTTTCCATGCTATTGCGGCGGAAGTTTATGAAATCCTCAGCGCTAATATCTTCGTTGCTCATAACGTCAATTTCGACTACTCCTTTTTAAAATATCACTTATCTCTGGCCGGGTATGATCTTCAATGCAAGAAGCTTTGTACAATCCGCCTTGGCAGGAAGATCTTTCCGGGAATGCCATCGTATAGTCTCGGTAAACTTTGTCATAGCCTTCATATTCCTGCAACTGACCGGCATAGGGCGGCTGGTGATGCGGAAGCGACCGCTGAATTGTTTCGTATGCTGCTGTCGAATGATCAGGAGGGGCATGTCGGCAGCTTTCTGAACAGGCGGACGAGTGAGCAGCAGTTGCCTCCTAATTTGCGTAAAGCTGATATAGACTCCTTGCCTAGGACTCCCGGGGTCTATTATTTCAAAGACAGCAAAGGGAGTGTGATTTACGTAGGAAAGGCGGTAAACTTGAAGAAGCGGGTTTTGTCGCATTTTACAGGAAATAAATTTGGCAGGCAAAGGCAGGAATTTCTCAAAAATATTTTCTCTGTGAGCTACCGTGCATGCGGGACAGAGCTAATGGCACTGATACTGGAAGCTGCCGAAATTAAACGTCTGTGGCCGGCTAATAATCGGGCGATGAAGCGTTATGAGCCTGCTTTTGGTCTTTATGCTTATGAGGATCAGATAGGCTACATGCGTCTGGTCATTGATAAGAAACGCAAAAATTCTGCGCCCCTTTACAGCTTTAACAGTATATCGGAAGGCTATAGTTTATTGCAGAAGCTTATCCATCAGTTTGAGCTGTGTCCGCATCTTTGTTTTATTTCCCGTAAGGGAATGTGCTCAGAGCAGGCCGATGGTACGGCTTGTCGGGGAGCCTGTCGGGGTGCCGAACGTTCGTCTGACTACAATATACGGGTGAAGGAAGCAATGAGTGAGATGAAAGCGATGCTGCCTTCTTTCCTTTTGGTCGATAGTGGTCGCACTCAGGAGGAGAAGGGTATTATCAGAATGAATGCGGGACGGCTTGATGGAATGGGCTATGTTTCGGGAGATATGGATCTTTCTGACGCAGTCGCAGTTGCGCCTTTTTTGGAACTGTACCCTTCTAATGACTATATTCGGAATATCATCATGGACTACGCTGCGAAACATCCGGAGCGGGTAAGCAGGGTTTAACATAAATGCATGAGCTATCTACGGAAAAATTCCTTTACGAAATCGCTAAAGGGAAAGGTGATCATCGCCTTCCTGCTCGGCTTTGTTGCGCTGGTCCTTGCGTGGACGGTTAGCAAGGTCGCATTCAGGGAGATGCTGACGACAGTACAATCTGTCTCTGCACCGGATGAAAAACTTCTTGTTGTAAATCAGCTGTTTCGGGACATTACGAAACTTGACCAATTTCAGCGTAGTCAGAGCTTCCAGAATCCCGGCTCTTATAAGTCATTCATTAAAGAGTCGGATTCGCTTCGCTCCAAAATGGATACATTGAAACGTCTGTATAGCGGAGATAGATTGCAGATTGAGCAGATCAATAAGATGAAGGACCTGCTCAAGAAGCGGGATAGTCTTTTTATGACCTACCTGCGTGTGAGGGAAGGTCTTGTGAACGGGAGGGCTTTTTCTTCGCAAATCAATTCCCTGACAGGATTGATCAGTCGCAGCTCCTCGGAGATGGATAGCACCATCGTCAAGACGGAACAGACGCATTCCACAACGACCATCCCGGCTCAGAAGGAGGAAAGGGACCGGGGATTCTTTAATCGTTTATTTGGTAAGAAAAGAGCGGACACTGCCGCTGCGGTCGTTCAGGAAGAGATTAATATCACCATCGATACTCTTGCCAGGGTAAATACCGACAGCGTTGTTCAGGAGATGGAGAATGCGGTGAAAACTCTGGCTCTTAAGCAGCGGGAGAGAAGCGATCGTTTCATTACCCAGGAAATTGAGCTTGCCAATGCAGGGAACATCCTGATCAACCAGATCCTGGATGTTTTACAGCAGGTAGAGAAGGATGTGATCAACCAGGTTGAGGTGAGCAACCTGAGGGCTCAGGAGGTTGTGAATCACAGCGCGAACCGCATAGAGATGATCATGCTGATTTTTCTTTTCATTACGGCGGTTTTTGCTTACATGATCCTGACCGATATTGGAAAGAGTAACCGCTACAGAGAGGAGCTGGAGTTGGCCAGGGACGAGGCCGAATACCATGGTCAGGCTAAGCAAAGGTTCCTGTCGAGCATGAGTCATGAGATCAGGACGCCGCTGCAATCAATCATTGGTTATGCGGAGCAGCTTCAGGATCAGGAAAAAGTTGACAGAAAGAATCTGAAAGCGATATACAATTCGGCAATTCACTTGCTTCATATTGTTAATGAGGTGCTCGATTACAGCAGGATCGTATCCGGAAAGTTCAGATTTCATAGGAGCATATTCAATATCTGTGATGTAATGGATGAAGTGGTGACGATCATGACTCCACAGGCGGAGCGTAAGGGTCTGAACATACGGATGAACAACCATATCATCGGGTCCAATTTGCTGATTGGAGACCCTTTCCGACTTAAGCAGATCTTATTGAACGTAGTAGGTAACGCGGTTAAGTTTACCACCCAGGGAGAGGTGGCTTTAACGGTGACCAACCGGATTGTGAAGAGAAAAGCCTACCTCACCATTGAGGTGACGGATACTGGAACGGGTATATCGGAGGAAGATATTAAACGAATTTTTACAGAGTTTGAGCAGGCGGGTAATTATGTTCCGACGAATGAAAATGGAACCGGTCTGGGACTGAGTATCGTAAAGACGCTGGTGGAAGGTCAGGGTGGAACAATTGACGTGAAAAGTGTATTGGGTGAAGGTACTTGCTTTACATTAAATCTGCGTTATACCGTTCCGAAAGAAAACAGAAAGCTTACAGATCAGCAGAGGGGGGAGAGTCATGACTTTACAGGACTCGTCTGGCTGGTTGATGATGATCCTTTTATCCTGCAGCTATGTTGTAATCTACTGGAAAAGCATAATGTAAGATATAAAGCGTTTAGTTTGCCTTCACAGCTGTTAGAGGAGCCTATTGCCAAAGACTTGTCTCTGATCCTTATGGATATCCGCATGCCGGAAATGAGCGGTACGGAACTTTGCCGGCGTATGAGGGAAAGACTGTCTGAAAAAGTCAAGATCGTGGCGCTGACGGCACAGGCACTCCCTGAGGAGCGGGCTTCCATACTAAGCCAGGGATTTGATGCTCTTTTGATGAAACCTTTCAGGGAAACGGACCTGACCGGATTGCTTAGGGGGCAGCTATCGATGGAAGTCAAGACGGTAGAGCTACCGCCGCAGGATGTCATAGATCTGTCTATGATTGAAAAGATGGCATTCGGTGATGAAGAGATGGTGAAACAGATTCTGGAGCGCTTCTGCGAGGATAACCGGAAGGACGCAGGTATTGTGCTTGAGGCACTGAAGGCGGAGGATCGTGAAGAGTTGACCCTGCTTCTCCACAGGTTGGCCGGAAGAACTTCCCAGCTTGGTGCGAGGTTATTGGGTGCCAGATTCCGTGCAGAAGAACTGATCCTGCATAAAGGTGAGGCAATAGACGATGAGCTGGAGCAGCGTGTGCACAAACTGCTGGAAGAACTGGATTCGCTTACGAACGAGATTTACTCGATCTGATATTTCTCCATTTTATTATAAAGGGTGGTTCTGTCGATGTTCAGAAGTTTAGCTGCCTGGGTCTTATTGTAGCGTACTTTTCTGAGTGTTTCCTTTATCAGCTCTTTTTCATTTGCTTCGTTCAGGGCTTTCAGATCAGTGCCTGATGGTTTGGGAACCTGATTAAGCGAGGCAATCATTTCATCTGGCAGCGATTCAATGCCGGCTTCTTCGCCGCGTGTAAGCAGTACCATCCGCTTGATTACATTCTTGAGTTCGCGCAGGTTACCGGGCCAGTCATAGGTCTGAAAGATATTTGCTACTTCTGTTGAAAGAGTCTTGACATTTCTGTCGAGCTCCGTATTTGCCAGATTGATAAAGTGGTATAAAAACACCTGCAGATCGCTTTCGCGATTTCGAAGTGCAGGAACATGAATTTTAAATTCGTTCAGCCTGTGATATAGATCTTCCCGGAATTCGCCGCGGGAGACGCTGTTGAGCAAATCATCGTTGGTAGCAGCGATAATGCGCACGTCGACCTTTATCTGTTTATTGCTTCCGATAGGTTGTATTACGCGTTCCTGTATTGCACGTAACAATTGGATTTGAACTTCATAGCTTAAGTTTCCTATCTCATCGAGGAACAGTGTACCTCCGTCAGCAACTTCAAATTGTCCTTTTTTATCGAGCAAGGCTCCGGTAAAAGCACCTTTAACATGTCCAAACAATTCGCTTGCAGACAATTCCCTGGATAGAGATCCACAGTCGATAGCCACAAAGGGACGTTCGGCCCTTTTACTGGCTTTATGAATGGAGTTTGCCACGTATTCTTTTCCTGTACCACTTTCTCCCTGAATGATGACCGACATGTCTGTAGGACCCACCAATTCAATGTAGTTCTGGAGTTTTTTTGATTCGAGACTATTTCCTTGTATGAAGGTGGAAGCTTCTGCTTTCTTCTGTGTAGCAGGGGCGCTTTGCTTGCGATTTAAAGCCTCGTTGAGTACCATCTCGAGTTCGTCGGGATTGACTGGTTTGGTGATGAAATCGTATGCACCTGAGCGTATCGCCCTCACAGCGGTTCTCACGTCGTGAAAACTGGTCATTATAATAGAAGGGATATTGGGGTTGTTTTCGCGCGCAGCGGTCATTACCTCCAGTCCGTTGCCGTCGGGAAGACGGTAATCCAGCAACAGAAGATCATACGTATTCTGTTCCAGCGATTTTAGACTCGTTTTCAGGGTGTGACATACCTGTACGTTATGGCCCTTTTTTTTCAAAAAGTTTTCGAGAATGAGTGAGAAGGTGGTATCGTCCTCCACTAATAGTATGTTTGCCATAATGTGAGCGTCGATTGATGTGCTATTTGACAAAAATAACAAAAGTGAGGGTTACTGCTATGAAATTGTTAATAAAAGGGCACAGAATGAGATATTCTGTGCCTTTGTTCAGTTGGATCAGCACAAAGAGATCAGGAAGAGTACTGGGTCTTAAGTGATTCAATGTTTTTTATGCAGTCGGAAACTCCATTTCGCTGTTCTCCCAGAATCTCGATGATTTCAGGGCTGATTCCAGGATCCTGCAATTCTTTGTCGTAAGATTCGAGTGCTGATTGCTCGCCGGTAAGGCAGGCACTTAAAATAGCTTTGTTGTCGTTTTTGGTAAATGCCGTTTTGATATCCATCCATACCCTGTGCAATGCACCAACCGGTCCTCCTATATTGTTATCCGGGTCACCCCCCAATTGATGAATTGCTTTCTTTAGCTGCATCCCATATTCTGCGCGCTGTATGGAGTACATGGAAAAAAGTGTCTTAAGTTCAGGAGAATCGGCGTCTTCAGCTGCTGTTTTATAACCTTCTTTGCCATCGTTGCAGATTGACAACAGATGTTTAAGGTTTTCTATTGATTTTTCATTTTGGTTTTCCATCGTATTAATTTGAGTGATAAAAGTTTTAACAAACAACAGTGGGGAGGACAAAGAGTTTTGGTTTGGTAATTGAAATACTATCTTTATTCTTTGCATTCATTAGCTCATGTTTAAGAAACTTTCCTTTCAGCAACAAGTTCTTACAGGATTTATATCAACGCTTGTTATTCTTTTTTTTGTAGCTATCCTGTCTTACCTGAGCATGGAAGATCAAAAGGAGGATGCGGAGTGGCTACGGCATACCGGCCGGGTGTTTCAGGTAAACGAGTTTATTGTGTCTCAGGTGACCACCGCCGAGAGCTGCCAGCGTGGTTATGTCTTAACGGGAATCGAGGGTTTACGGGATCAGTACAAGCGCAGTTATGTGCTGATTATGCCTACGATTGAGCAGTTAAGGAGTATGGTCGCTGACAATCCGGAACAGATAAGAAACGTTGATTCGCTGCATTATTATGCCTCGCTTAAGATAGAGGATATGGAGGCGATTATCGCTGCATCTGAGACTGGTAAGGAAACCAGGGGGCCGGTGATGATTGAGCACTTCCGGCTGGCGAAGGCCCATATGGATGCGGTAAAGGAATTTACCTCCAGAATATCCGCTATAGAGGAGCGTTTGATGCGTGAACGAGAGGATGCTACAATGAACAGTACGCGAAGAACAGTAGCCATTGTATTGGGGGGCTGCTTTGTTGTACTTGGTCTTTTGTTGATTTTGTTCCGCTATATCAAGACCACTTTCAGACGCCAGAAGCAAATTGAGGCTACGGTTAGGGAAGCCAATACCAAGCTGAATAGAATTGCAGAGGAGAACAACAAGAAAAACTGGATGTTAAGCGGCTCAGAACGTATCGAAGTGTGTATGCGGGGTATGCAGAATGTGGAAGAGCTGGCCCAGAACGTTGTGAAGGAAGTAGCGGAGTACAGCTGCGCGCAGGTTGGATCGTTTTATCTGATCCAAGACGATATGCTGTTCCTAGCTGGTGCTTATGCTTATCCGAAGCAGCATGCTACGTATAATATCGGTGAGGGCTTGCTTGGTCAGGTAGCTCTTTCAAAGAAGGGCGTAGTGATAAGCGATATCAAAGAAGATCAACTGTCTATTCGAATCGGAATCGGAAAGATCAATCTGCGGTCGCTGGTTATTCAGCCGGTACTTTTTGAAGATGAGCTGATCGGAATAATTGAAATTGGCTATAGTGAAGAAGTTACGGATTTGAAGCTGGAGTTTATCCGACAGATAGTAGATGGGATAGGTGTGGCTATGAATACTGCTCAATCGAGGGCTCAGCTGAAGGTCCTGTATGAACAGACAAGTTATCAATCAGAACAGCTTGAGGTACAGACAGAGGAATTGAAGGCTGCAAATGAGGAGCTTACGAAGAAAACGCAGCAGCTACAGGTTTCGGAGGAAGAGCTGCGTGTGCAGCAGGAAGAGCTGAAGCAGACAAATGTTGAACTGGAGGAAAAGGCAGAGATGCTTAAGGAGAGAAATTATGCTGTGGAGCAAGCCAATAAATCGATACAGATTAAGGCTAAGGAGCTTGAACAAAGCAGCAAATATAAGTCGGAATTCCTAGCCAATATGAGTCATGAACTGCGTACGCCGCTTAACAGTATTCTGATTCTGGCTAAGATATTGAGTGAAGACAAGTATAAGACGCTGACATCTGATCAGATCCGTTATGCCAGCGTGATACACAATGCGGGTACTGATCTGCTGAATTTGATCAACGATATTCTGGATCTTTCCAAAATTGAGTCGGGTAAACTGGATATCCAGTGGGAAGAGGTGACGACCGAGGACTTGAAATACGACCTGCAGCAGTTGTTCAATCAAGTGGCAGGGTCTAAGAACATAGATTTTAGCTTTGATATTGAGGGGGATGCTGCGAATCAATTCGTTTCGGATAAGCACCGGGTTGAACAGATCTTAAAGAATTTACTATCTAATGCATTTAAATTTACACCCGAAAAGGGTAAGGTTGATGTGCGGGTAACCCTTGCACAGGGAAAACCGGATTTCAACAATGAGGTGCTTAGGGCAGATGAAAAGGGTGTAATCTGTTTTTCTGTTGAAGATACCGGTATGGGGATGAGTGAGGAGCAACAGAAGATTGTTTTTGAAGCTTTCCAACAGGCGGATGGGTCGATTAGTAGAAAGCATGGTGGAACAGGCCTGGGTTTGTCTATTTGCCGGGAGCTTTGTAATCTCCTTGGTGGAGAAATCGGGGTTAAAAGTGCACTCAACCAGGGAAGTACCTTTACGCTATTTCTTCCGGTGTCGGGCAATGCCCGTCAGGGTTCCGGGTTGACTGCGTCCGAGAATTCATTGGAGCAGGTGCCGGAGATACCTTACTTTCCAGCGGCCGAAAGCTTCCGTCCTGCTCATGGGGGGCAGGCTCCACGTCTACTTATTGTTGAAGATGATATTTCTTTCTCGGCAATTCTAAAGGATTATGCCATTGACAGGGGCTTTGACCCCATAGTTGCCTATAGTGGCACAGTTGGCCTGGATATGGCGCGTCAGCAACAGCCTGATGCTATTGTGCTTGATATTATGCTGCCAGGAATGGATGGATGGTCGGTTTTGAAAGAATTGAAGAAAAATGAAAAAACAAGTACTATTCCAGTCCATCTCATGTCGGCGCGTGACGAGTCGAACATCCGGGCGAGGCAGGAGGGTGCAATCGGGTTTTTAAGAAAGCCTATTGGTAAGGAACAACTTGACCAGGCCTTTGATGTTTTGTTGAGCAGCAGCGGACAGCAGAAACTGAAACGGGTGTTGCTGGTGGAGGACGTACAGGTGCAGAGTGATGCTCTGACAGCTGTGCTGGTGGCCAGGAATATAGAGGTGAAGCAGGCCTTCAATGGACGCCAGGCGCTTGATATATTGGCGACGGACGGTGATTTCGATTGTTTGATTCTGGACCTGCATTTACCGGATATGTCGGGTATCCACCTTCTGGAGGAGATAAAGGGCAACGAGGTGATGGCAGATCTTCCGGTGGTTATTAATACAGCCATGGAGCTCGATGAACATGCGATGGGTGGCGTTATGAAACATACCAATGCGATGGTGCTCAAAAGCTTGAAGTCGAATGACAGGATACTGGACGAGGTGAACCTGTTTATGCATAAAATTAAAACTAAAGGTAATGAAGCGGTCTCAGTGCCTTCGACCGGAGAAACTCTGAAAAATAATTCGACTATTGAAAAGGCATTGGCAGGAAAGAAAGTGTTGATTGTGGATGACGACATGCGTAACGTATTTGCGTTGTCTACTGCGATACAAGCTTATGATATGGTTGTAGAGATCGCATCAAACGGTATCGAAGCGTTGAAAAAGCTTGAAGAATTTCCGAAGATGGATATCGTACTGATGGATATTATGATGCCGCAGATGGATGGGTATGAAGCGATGCAGGAGATACGCAAGAAAAGTGAATTCCAGAAGCTTCCAATGATTGCCCTGACGGCCAAAGCGATGAAGAACGACCGTGAAAAGTGTCTGGAAGCGGGAGCCAGTGACTATATATCAAAGCCCATTGAGATAGACAAACTTTTGTCTATGATGCGTGTTTGGTTAAGTTAAGTATGTCAGTGGCGCCGGAACGGATTTCCTATGAAGAGCTTGAAGAGCTGATCTCCTGGGTCAATCATATTCATGGTTTTGATTTCAGGGGTTATTCGAGAGCTTCTTTGAAACGAAGAGTTACGAGAATAATGGACATACATGGCCTTAATCTTTTCGATTTGAAGACCATGATGGTCAATGATCTTCCTTTCTTTGAGGAGTTTATAGTGCAGATAACAGTGAATGTTACGGAGATGTTTCGCGATCCTTCGTTTTTCAGATCACTCAGAGAAAAGGTTATTCCGTATCTTACTTCTTTTCCAAGGTTGAAGGTTTGGAATGCCGGTTGCTCCACTGGAGAGGAGTTGTACTCTTATGCAATATTACTTAAACTGGAAGGCTTGTGGGAACGCTCGTTCTTATATGGCACAGATATTAATCCGAGGGTTTTGGAGAAAGCAAAAGCAGGGGTCTATCCGCTAACAGACATGAAGCAATATTCTGAAAATTTCCAGGGTACCGCTTATCCCGGGTCTCTGGCGGATTATTATACAGCTCAATATGATGCCGCCGCAATTAGTAATGAATTGAAGAAGAATACATTGTTCTCGGTTCATAATTTGGTGTCTGATGGTGTATTTAATGAGTTTCAGGTAGTGTCATGCCGGAACGTGCTGATCTACTTTGACAGTGAGCTGCAAAATAGGGTGCTCCAGTTATTTTATGACAGCCTGTGTCCCTTTGGTTTCCTTTGTCTGGGGGCGAAAGAATCGTTAAGGGCTTTTGAAATGGCTGGCAAATTCAGAGTAATAGACAAATCAGAAAATATATTTCAAAAAGTTGGATAGCTGGGATCACACGGTATTGCAAAAAGCAGCAAACGCAAAGGTTTTGCTGCTGGGAGGCTCTGCGGGAAGTTCTTCGTTGATCTTTCACCTGATTGAGCAGCTTCCGGCGGATTTTCCCCTGCCTGTGATTGTGGTACTCCACCGGAGCCGGAAGTTTAAGTCTGAGATTGAGGTGCTGCTCGATAGTAGATCGGCTTTGGTGGTATGTGTGGCAGAAGATAAGGCAAAGCTGAAAAAAGGGCACGTATATTTTGCCCCGCCTGATTATCATTTGCTATTGGAACCCGACGAGACATTCACACTTGACTTTTCCGAGCCTGTAATTTATTCAAGACCTTCTATAGATGCTACCTTCTTTAGTGTCTCGGATGTTTATCGGGATAAGGTAGTTGCGTTAATATTATCGGGTGCAAGTTCGGATGGTTCCGAAGGGCTTTGTTATATTCGTGCCAGAAATGGTCTCGCAATTATTCAGGATCCGGACACGGTAGAAGTAAAAGTTATGCCTGAATCTGCAATATCCTTATGTAGGGATGCACTTATATTGACTGATGAAAGTATCTTTACTTTTATCGGGAGCATTGGTAAAGAAACGTACTTATAAAATGGATCAGCTTAAGCTTTTAATCGTAGACGACAGACAGGAGAACATAGTTGCCCTGGAAGCTCTTCTCGATCGCAATGACATACAGGTCATCACTACAACATCTCCAAACGAAGCGCTGAAGATTTGCTGGCAGCAAGATATAGCCATTGCCATGATCGACGTTCAGATGCCGGAAATGGATGGGTTTGAGCTTGTTGAGATCCTAAAAGGTAATCCGCGAACCAAGGAAATTCTAGTGCTATTTGTGACTGCGATCTCTATGGAGGTTAAATATGCGGTGCGGGGCCTTTCGGTAGGTGCCGTTGATTATCTGTTTAAGCCCCTTGATCCATATATAACTTCAGCGAAGGTAGACTCTTTTATCCAACTTGTCCGTTCGCAGAGAGAAATTAAGCAGAAAAACGAAGAGCTGAGAAAGTATCAGCAGGAGCTGATCGCAGCGAAGGAGCAGGCTGAAGAGGGCAAAAAGGTTAAGGAAACGTTTCTGGCTAATATGAGCCATGAAATACGGACTCCAATAAATGGGATTCAGGGCATTGTTCACCTTTTGGAAAATACCAACCTGGATGCTGAACAAAGCAAAATGGTCAACTTGCTGAAGTTGTCAAGCGAGTCATTGCTGGGCATCATCAATGATGTTCTTGATATATCAAAAATAGAATCGGGTAAGTTCAAGATCGTGCGAACCGAGGGAAGTATCAGGAATTTGGTTTCTTCAGTTACCGGTTTGCTTCAGTTCAAAGCAGAAGAACGCGGCATAGACCTTTTTCTTGACATTGACCCGGCTGTACCGGCTGTTGTGCTGGTAGATGGTTTGAGACTAAACCAGATCCTGCTTAACCTGGTGAGTAACGCTATCAAGTTTACGGAGAAGGGTTCGGTACGGCTTACAGCCAAGATTGTCAATGCAAAGGGAAATCTGGTACAAATACAGTTTGTAGTAAAAGATACGGGAGTTGGGATTGAGAAGGAGAAATTCGAAAAGATTTTCGAAACATTTGAACAGGCTGCAAGCGACACTTCTCATCAGTATGGGGGGACGGGGCTTGGATTAGCAATCGTTAAGAAACTGGCAGAACTAAAGGGTGGAGAGATTAGTCTGGAGAGCGAGGTCAACAAGGGAACGACCTTTACGTTTACTAATTGGTTTCAGGTAGTTGGAACCTCAGTAGAAAAACCAATAAAAAGTATTGATGAACTTCCCCCTCTTCAGGGGATGAGAATACTTGTTGCAGAAGATAATACTATCAATCAGTTCATGATTAAAAAAGTGTTGCAACGCTGGTCAGTTGATGTAGACATTGTTGAAAACGGAGAACTGGCTTTGGAAAAATTAAAGAACGGCCGCTACGATCTGGTTCTGATGGACACAAATATGCCTGTGATGGGTGGATTTGAAGCGATAAAAAGGATTCGAAAAGAACTGCCGGCGAATGTGAAGAATATTCCGGTCATTACTCTTTCCGCGGCAGTGCTGGATGAAGATCAGAAAAAAGCGATGGAAGCTGGCGCAAATGATGTTGTGGCTAAGCCTTTCGATCTTAATGTTTTACATCATAAGATTAGCAGCTGGTCTGGTTATATCTAAAAAAAGATTAAAATTTCTTTCAGATATGTTTGGAATATTGAAAATAAAAGCTACTTTTGCATTCCAAATTTAATGAAATCCTAACCGCGGAAGTGGCGTAATTGGTAGCCGCACCAGACTTAGGATCTGGCGCTGAGAGGCGTGGGGGTTCGAGTCCCTTCTTCCGCACATGATTCCCCCCGCTAAAACGGGGGGAATTTTTGTATAATACTAACGGTAAATAATTAGAACATGAATATCACACAAGAGAAAATTGATAGCCTGAACTCCTTAGTTAATGTGAGCATTAAACCTGAAGACTATCTTGAACGTGTAGAAAAAGCGATTAAAACTCAGGCGAAAAAGGCGAAGCTTCCCGGATTCAGAGCTGGAATGGTTCCTCCTTCTCATATCAAAAAGATGTACGGAAAGAGCATTCTTGTTGAGGAGGTTAACTCTCTTTTAAGTGATTCAATCAATAAATATATAGCAGATAACAAAATCGACATCCTTGGTCAGCCTCTTCCAAAGGTTGATGAGTCTAACGAATTCAACTGGGATTATACAGATGAGTTCGAGTTTAAGTACGAACTTGGTCTGGCGCCTGAATTCAATCTTGATTTTTCTGACAAGGATTCTATCCCTTATTACCAGATCAAAATTGACAGCGAAACGCTTGAGTCAAGGATCAAAAACATCAGGAAGAGCTATGGCAAAATGACAAACCCTGAAGTTTCGTCAGAAGAAGACGTTCTTTTTGCTGAGTTGGTACAACTTTCTCCTGATGGCTCTGTTTTTGAAGCTGGCATAAACAGTACTGGTTCTGTAAGACTTGACCTTATAAATGACGAAGAGATCAAGAAGTCTCTTATTGGCTTGAAGAAAGGTGATGTTGTTGAATTTGATATTCAGAAAGCTTTTGAAAACGATGCTTTCCAGGTGTCGAAGGTGTTGAACATCTCTGAAGAAGATGCTAAGGATCTTGCATCTAAATTCCAGTTAACAGTTAAGAATGTTAACCGTCTGGAAGAGTCAGATCTGAACCAGGAGTTCTTTGATAAATTATTCGGTCCGGGTGCTGTTACTACTGAGGAGGGATTCCGTGAAAAGATCACTGCTGAACTTGAGTCTATGATGGTTCAGAACGCAGAGCAAAAGCTTCAGAACGATATCGTAAAATACGGTATTGGTAAATATGAGATGCAATTGCCTGACGAGTTCCTGAAACGTTGGTTAAAAGCAACAAATCAGAACCTGACTGAGGAAGATCTTCAGAAAGGGTATGAAGATTTTGCGAACAATCTTAGATGGACATTGGTTGAAAACAAGATCATCAAGGAAAACAGTATTGAGCTGAAATATGAAGATGTATTCCAGACTGCAAAAAGCAGACTTGATGCCCAATTCAAAATGTACAGTCCGCAACCTCTTCCTGAAGAGCAACTGGCAGAATACACCGTGCAATTTCTTCAGAACAAAGAAAACGCGAATAAAATCTTTGAAGAAGTAAAAGCACAGAAAGTGTTTGATTACCTGAAAAGTGTTATTACATTAGATCGTCAGGAGATCGAATACAACAAGTTTCTTGAATTGAATTAAGAGTTATGGTATAATTGTAATTATGCTAATAATTCTGATTCATTCAAACTATTATTAGCATAATTACTTATTAATATATCAGACTTTAAACTTTTAATCCAATGAATATCGACAAAAATGAGTTTCGTAAATACGCAGTAAAACATCATCGCATTGGCAGTCAACATGTAGACAGTTTCATTGGCAGGGTAGAAAAAAGTGCTATCCCGATGTCTATGACGCCATATATCATTGAGGAACGTCAGTTAAATGTTGCTCAGATGGATGTGTTTTCAAGGTTAATGATGGACCGCATCATCTTTCTTGGTGACGCGATTTACGACAGCAACGCTAATATTATTCAGGCGCAGCTACTCTTTTTGCAGTCAACCGATGCAAAAAGAGATATCCAAATTTATATAAATTCTCCAGGTGGTTCTGTTTACGCAGGACTTGGTATATATGATACGATGCAGTACATCACTCCGGATGTAGCGACGATCTGTACGGGTATGGCTGCTTCTATGGGAGCTGTCTTGCTGTGTGCAGGTGCTGCCGGTAAGCGGGCTGCCTTGGCGCATTCCCGTGTAATGATCCATCAGCCACTGGGTGGTGTTCAGGGTCAGGCTTCTGATATTGAGATCACAGCCCGCGAAATATTGAAACTGAAAAGAGAGTTGTATGAAATCATCTCCAACCACTCGGGTCAGGAATATCAGAAAGTTCATGATGCATCTGACAGGGATTACTGGATGATCGCTAGTGAGGCCAAAGAATTCGGAATGATTGACGAGGTGCTTGGTGAAAATAAATCAAACAATGAGTAAAAGCTCGAAAGATATCAAATGTTCATTTTGTGGTTCTGGTAAACAGGATACACTGATGCTCATTGCTGGCCTTGATGCTCACATCTGTGATAAGTGTGTTGCTCAGGCTAACCAGATTTTGGCAGAAGAGCTGTCAGTAAGGAAGACGAAGAACACAGGTTCTTCGCTTACTTTAATGAAGCCGTTGGAGATAAAGAAACATCTTGACCAGTATGTGATTGGTCAGGATGAGGCGAAAAAGGTGCTTTCAGTCGCTGTTTACAACCATTATAAACGTCTTAACCAAAAGGTTGAGAAGGATGAGATTGAGATTGAGAAATCCAATATCATTATGGTGGCGGAAACAGGAACGGGAAAAACGCTTTTAGCTAAAACGATTGCTAAAATTTTGCATGTTCCTTTTTGTATTTGTGATGCTACTGTATTGACAGAAGCCGGATATGTGGGTGAAGATGTTGAAAGTATATTGACGCGTTTACTTCAGGCGGCGGATTACGATGTAGCTTCTGCAGAACGCGGAATCGTTTATATTGATGAGGTAGATAAGATAGCGCGTAAAAGTGATAATCCTTCGATTACAAGGGATGTATCGGGCGAAGGTGTTCAGCAGGCTTTGCTGAAGATTCTTGAGGGTACTATAGTGAACGTTCCTCCACAAGGTGGTCGTAAGCATCCTGATCAGAAGATGATCGCGGTAAACACCAATAATATTTTGTTCATCTGTGGCGGCGCTTTTGACGGTATCGACAGGAAGATTGCCAATCGTTTGAAAACGCAGACGGTAGGATACAGGATTAACGATGATGATGAGAATATCGATTTGAAGAACCTGTATAAATACATCACACCCCAGGATCTTCGTTCGTTTGGGTTAATCCCGGAATTGATAGGACGTCTGCCGGTTGTGACGCATTTAAATCCATTAGACAGGGAGGCATTAATCAGTATCCTTACAGAACCTAAAAACTCGTTAGTCAAGCAATATCAGAAGCTTTTTGAATACGAAGATATTAAGTTGGAATTTGACAAGGAGGTTCTTGAATTTATCGTCGACAAGGCGATGGAGTTCAAGCTAGGGGCGAGAGGGTTGCGGTCTATCTGCGAAGCGATCATGATCGACGCGATGTTTGAGGTCCCCTCGCAGAAGGGGCAGAGTAAGGAGCTCTATATCACCTTGAGCTACGCGCTTGAGAAGTTTGCTAAGTCAGACATAAAGAAATTAAAAGTTGCATAATGAGAACCCCGAAGAGATTCGGGGTTTTTTTTAAACGTAAAGTTATGAATGAAGAGAAAGATGTAAAGAAAGATCCAGAAATTGTTGAACAGGCTCAGCATGTTAAAGAAGTTGAGAGCCCGGTCAAGAAGGGTTTGAAAACGAAGGAGGATATTGTTAATAACTGGCTGCCGAGATATACCGGACGACCTTTGCAGGACTTTTCTCAGTTCATCTTATTAACAAACTTTTCAAAGTACCTTCAGCTTTTTTCTGAATGGCATGATAATGCACCCATTATGGGATTGGATAAGCCGATGCAAAGTGTGTCCGCTAACGGCATTACCATTATCAACTTCGGTATGGGAAGTCCGCTTGCTGCAACCATGATGGATTTGCTGAGTGCGATTAAGCCAAAAGCGGTGTTATTTCTTGGGAAATGTGGTGGTTTGAAGAATAAGAACAGAATAGGGGATCTTATATTGCCAATTGCGGCCATTCGTGGAGAGGGAACATCAAATGATTACCTGCCAGCTGAAGTGCCCGCACTTCCGGCTTTCGCATTGCAAAAGGCAATTTCTACTACCATCAGAGATCATTCGAGGGACTATTATACAGGAACTGTTTATACGACAAACAGGAGGGTGTGGGAACATGATAAGAATTTCAAAAAATACTTGAAAACCCTTCGTGCCATGGCGGTAGATATGGAGACTGCCACTATTTTTACAACCGGATTTGCGAATAAGATTCCGACTGGAGCACTGTTATTAGTGTCAGATCAGCCAATGATACCTGAAGGAGTAAAGACATCGGAAAGTGACTCCAAGGTGACTGAACGATTTGTGGAATCCCATTTAAAGATCGGAATTGATTCTCTTATGCAGTTGATCAATAATGGTTTAACCGTGAAGCATTTGAAGTTTTAAGACAAGGGTGCTAATCTGTGTTCCCGGTAATAATAGTAATTACTACCTTTGCTAATATGTGGTACAACAATATTTTGGAGACTATAGGGAATACCCCCCTTGTAAAGCTAAACAAGGTTACTTCTGATGTGAAGGCCACTGTGCTTGCGAAAATTGAGACACGCAATCCAGGCAATTCTATCAAAGACCGAATGGCCCTTAAGATGATTGAAGATGCGGAGGAAGCTGGTTTGTTGAGGCCGGGCGGAACGATCATAGAGGGCACATCCGGGAATACCGGTATGGGTTTGGCGATGGCCGCAATCATAAAAGGGTACAAGTGTATTTTTACCACGACAGATAAGCAATCGAAGGAGAAGGTAGATGCTCTACGGGCTTTTGGAGCCGAAGTAATTGTATGTCCGACCAACGTTGAGCCTGAGGATCCTCGATCTTATTATTCTGTTTCATCTCGTTTGCAGAGGGAAGTTCCTAATTCGTGGAAAGCCAATCAGTATGATAACTTGTCAAACAGCAAGGCGAACTATGAGCAAACCGGTCCGGAAATATGGGAGCAAACAGGAGGTAAGATCACTCACCTCGTTGTAGGTGTGGGCACCGGTGGTACTATATCCGGTGCGGGGAAATACCTTAAAGAAAAAAATCCGGATATTAAGATCTGGGGTATCGATACATACGGGTCGGTATTTAAGAAGTACAAGGAAACAGGAGAATTCGACAAGGATGAGATCTATCCGTATATAACAGAAGGAATAGGGGAAGATTTTCTGCCCGAGAATGTAGATTTCGCTGTAATCGATCACTTTGAAAAGGTTACTGACAAGGATGCTGCGTTGATGACGAGGGAGATAACCAGAAAGGAAGGGATCTTTGCAGGGAACTCAACCGGAGCTGCTGTAGCTGGTCTCTTGCAAATGAAGGATCGGCTGAAAGCGGGTGATCTGGTTGTTGTTATAGTTCATGACCACGGAACGCGATACTTAGGCAAAATGTTTAATGAGGATTGGTTGAGGGAGCGGGGATTTCTGAAGGATGAGAAGCTCACTGCAGGCTCAATTCTGGACAATAGGGAAAGTCAGGATATTGTGACGATTGACGCAGATCAGTCTGTACTGGAAGCAATCAACACGATCAAGATGTTGAACATTTCTCAGCTTCCTGTTACCCAACATGACATGGTAGTAGGGAAGGTAACAGAGAGTGATATCCTGAATGCCTTACTTGAGCACCCGTCTGCAAAGTCGTTTAAGGTTCTTGATGTGATGACTAAGCCTTTTCCTTTTGTGGATTTGAATACTTCTATAGATAAGATATCTAGCTTGATAAATAAGGAAAATACAGCTGTGCTGGTTGAAGATAGAACTGGTAAACTGGAGATTATTACCCAGTTTGACATTATAAGTGCGATGTCTGCTTGACGGTAAGATAGATTAAAAGCAAAAAAGAGTCAGCCCCTTTAAGAAGCTGGCTCTTTTTGTTTTTAGTGTGATTTTGGCATTGCATTAATGCGCTTGATGTCGGCACCCAATGCTCTCAATCTAATATCGATATCCTGATATCCCCGTTCGATCTGTTCAATGTTGTGAATAATTGACCTTCCGTTGGCTGATAGTGCTGCAATTAAAAGAGCAACTCCTGCACGAATATCCGGGGACGTCATTTCAATTCCTTTTAACTGTACTTGCTTGTTAAGGCCGATTATAGTTGCACGGTGCGGGTCACATAAGATGATCTGCGCGCCCATGTCTATTAATTTATCGACAAAAAATAGCCGGCTTTCGAACATCTTCTGATGAATGAGGACGTTTCCTTTTGCCTGCGTTGCGATAACAAGTACTATGCTCAATAAGTCGGGTGTAAAGCCCGGCCATGGTGCATCAGCAATAGTCAGGATAGACCCGTCGATAAATGTTTCTATTTCGTAATTTTCCTGAGCGGGGATGTACAGATCGTCACCTTTAAGCTCAAGTTGAATACCCAGGCGCCTGAAGACCTCGGGAATAATACCAAGTTCTTTGTACTGAACATCTTTAATGGTGATTTCTGAGCCGGTCATGGCTGCAAGGCCAATAAAAGAGCCGATCTCAATCATATCAGGAAGCAAGCGATGTTCTGTTCCACCGAGCTTCCGGACTCCTTCGATCGTGATCAAGTTGGAGCCAATACCTGAGATATTAGCCCCCATCCTGTTAAGCATCTTGCAGAGTTGCTGCAGATAAGGTTCGCAAGCGGCATTATAAATTGTGGTGGTACCTTCTGCAAGGACCGCAGCCATCACTATGTTAGCTGTGCCGGTAACCGAGGCCTCGTCAAGAAGGACGTAAGCTCCTCTGAGGTTGGTAGCATCGACATTGAAAAAGCCTGTTTTCGCATTATAGATGAATTTTGCGCCTAGCTTTTCGAAGCCGAGGAAATGCGTATCCAGACGACGTCTGCCAATTTTATCCCCTCCTGGCTTAGGAATAGCCGCTTTGCCAAAACGGGCAAGCAACGGACCGACGATCATTATCGATCCTCTGAGACTACCTCCCTTGGACTTGAACTGCTCTGACTGGAAAAATTCAAGGTTAATATTGGCCGCCTCAAAGGTGTATGTATCTTTGTTTAATCTTTCAATCTTTACACCCAAATCACCCAGGAGTTCAATAAGCTTGTTGACGTCGACAATGTCGGGAATATTGCTGATCGTTACCTTTTCACTTGTTAGCAGTATGGCAGAGATTACCTGAAGAGCCTCATTTTTGGCACCCTGGGGAATAATCTCTCCTTTCAGAGGTTTCCCTCCGTTAATTTCAAATGCATTCATTCCTTCGTAGATTGAATCTAGTAACGCTTTCCGGTATTCTTGGGGCGGTTACCACTATTTCTATTATTCGAGTTTTGCCTGTTTTTATTGTTCTGGATGCCGCCTTTCTGAATGTTTTTTGGCCTCATGCTGATTGGAGCGGGACGGGCAACGTCCACCTTGTTTAAATTGACGTTGTCTTCCAGAATAAGCTCTCCATTAGACAGTTCTTTTAAGTCAGAAATGATTGTCTCATCAGTAACGGAGTCTTTGTTCCAGGTAACATATGCCATTTTCATGAAATTGGCAATAGACTGAACCATCAGTTGCTTACGTTGAGGGTCTTCGATAGCCCTGGCCTGTTTGATCAAAACCTCAACAGTTTTGCCATAGTGCTTATACCGGATGCGCTGCTGAGGGTAAGGTAAGGCATCGGGTTTCACATTGAGAACATCTGAAGTAGGCACAGGATAGGGGCAATCGACATCTATCTTAAAATCTGAAATGATGTGCAGGTGGTCCCACAATTTGTGCTTGAAATCCGCAACATCTCTCAAATGAGGGTTGAGAAAACCCATCAAATCGATTACTACCTGAGCATGGCGATTTCTTTCTTCTTTTGTAGGAAGGGTACAAATATAGGCGACCATATTTTGTACATTTCTCCCATACTCTGCAAGGATTAATTTATTCCTTGTACTATTATAGTCAAATGTCATTCTTTCGTTTTGTTTGGAGGGGAAGGTTCCCGGTCGGATCTCTATACGTATAGATTACGTGACGATACGAAGTTTAGCAAATTTAAGCAAAAGTTGTTTCTGTCCTAACTCTTTGAAGAAAATTGTTGCCTTTATATCCGATTTATTTCCCTCTATATTAATTACTTTGCCGTAACCAAAGCGTTCATGCTCAACTTCCATGCCAACCTGAAGTCCCGAAGTATCAGAAGGTGCGAAACCGACGCTGGGAACATGTGCTTTTGGCAGTATGGAAGTTGTCTTCAGTGCACCTGTTTTTGGCTTAGGTTTGGAGAAACTATCAGCGCCCGAAGATTCCAGCCGGTCTGCAAAAAACGGATTTTTGTCCATGGATTTCTGCTGTTCTCCGTATGCCAGCTCGAGATAGCGCGCGTCTATTTCATCGATAAAGCGGCTAGGCTCACAGCTAGTTAGTGTTCCCCACCGATAACGTGATGTGGCGTACGAGATAGTTAATTTCTTTTCTGCCCGGGTTATGGCGACGTAGAAGAGACGTCTTTCTTCTTCCAGATCTGATCTTGAGTTTACAGACATCTGCGAGGGGAAGAGGTTTTCTTCAAGCCCTACGATATATACGTGTGGAAATTCAAGACCTTTTGCGGAGTGAATAGTCATTAATGATACGGTATCCGCATCAGGATTTTTGTCATTGTCGTCGTTCGTTAGAAGAGCTACATCCTGCATAAATATATCCAGGCCTCTTTCTTCGAGATCTTCCCTTTCAGAGAATTCTTTAATTCCGTTTAGTAGCTCCTGGATGTTTTCATATCGGCTGAGACCTTCTATGGACTTATCCGCGTAAAGATCCTTCAGAAGTCCGGAGTGCTGAGCAATGTGCAGTGCTGCTTCATAGGCGGACTGGTGTTTAGCTACAGCCTGGAAGCTCTGGATCATCGTAGCAAATCCCCCTGCAGGAGCGGCAGTACGTGGCTCCAGATAGCTGGGAGCATCTTTTATTATTTCCCAGGGTGTGGTGTTATTTTTATCCGCTGCGATGATAATGCGTTCCATTGAAGTATCCCCGATACCTCGTTTGGGATAATTAATGACGCGTTTCAACGCTTCTTCATCATTCGGATTAAATGTCAGTCTGAAATACGCTATTAAATCTTTGATCTCTTTCCTCTGATAGAAGGAGAGGCCTCCGTATATTTTATAGGGAACGTTTAGTTTTCGCAGGGCCTCCTCCATTGCACGTGACTGGGCATTGGTACGATATAAGATAGCAAAGTCCTGGTGTTTTAACCCTCTTAGACTGCGTTCCTGAATGATGCTTTCTGCTACGATCTTTCCTTCTTCATTATCACTAAAAGCTCTCGCTATTTTGATTTTGTCGCCTTCTTCATTTTCAGAAAAAACGTTCTTTTTTAGTTGATTTTTGTTGTTTGCAATTATACTGTTGGCGACATTGACGATGTTTTGTGTAGAACGATAATTTTGCTCCAGTTTAAAAACCTTCAGGTCGGGGTAATCCTTCTCGAAATTTAATATATTCTGGATGTTCGCTCCCCGGAAAGCATAGATACTTTGCGCATCGTCTCCTACGACGCATAAGTTTTCATTTATGGCTGCAAGTTTTTTGACGATCAGGTACTGGGAATAGTTGGTATCCTGATATTCGTCGACCATGAGATATTTAAACTTATTCTGATACTTATAAAGTACGTCTGGATGCTCCCTAAGCAGGATATTAGTTTTGAAGAGTATGTCATCGAAATCCATCGCACCAGCTTTGAAGCAACGTTGGGTGTAAGTCTGGTAAATCTCACCAAGCCGCCCGCGCCCGCTCGAAAAGTCTTCAGATTGGATCTGGGTATTCTTCTGATACTCAGCTGCAGAGATCAGATTATTCTTGGCTGAGGATATACGGTTATAGACGAAGTTAGCATTATAGAGCTTATCGTCGAGCTGTTGCTCTTTGAGAATTGATCTGATCAGGCTTTTGCTGTCGTCGGTATCATAAATCGTAAAGTTTGTAGGGTAGCCAATCTTATTTGCTTCAACCCGCAAAATTTTGGCGAATACGGAGTGGAAAGTTCCCATCCATATATTCTTGGCTTCCGCTCCGACCACGTCCATGATCCGATTGCGCATTTCTTTCGCGGCCTTATTGGTAAATGTCAGCACCAGCAGATTAAAAGGATCTACACCTGTCCTGATTAAATGGGCAACTCTATAGGTAATCACTCTTGTCTTCCCTGAACCAGCGCCAGCAACAATCATTACCGGTCCCTTTGTCTGTTCTACTGCTGCTCGTTGCGATGGATTTAATCCCTTTAAATATTCCAAATCTAATCCCGTTTTTGATTGGCAAAATTAAAAAAATGAGTGCAAATCTATTGCTTATATCATTTCTTTATTGCGGTAGTGCTAAAGTCCCTTGTTTTCAAGGCTATGGAGGTTTGCATTGATGTTCCGGATCTTGTCGTCAATGTCGTTGATACACTTGCCGATCTCTTTCACAAATTCGTCGTTCTCGATAAGGTGATCTTCTTCAAGCATCATGAGTCCCTTCATTGTTGCTATTGGGCTTCTGATCTGATGAGAAAGGTGAGCAGAATAATCAGACAATTTTTTGTTTTTGATCTGCAGATCAAGGGTTCGCTCGGTGATGATCTCTTCCAGATTATGGTTGATTCGGTCAAGGTTTTCTTTCTGCAGGGAAACCTCGTCATTGAGCGCTTGCAGTTGTTTATTGGTCTTCGCCTTTTTCTTGTTGTTTAGATATAAGAGCATGATGACTGCTGCCAGGAGTATAAAAACAATAACGGAAGCCCAGAACATGACGCGGTTTGTCTTCTGCCTTTCAATGAGAATCAAAGTTTGTTTCTCTCGCTCCATGTGTCGCTGTTGTTCCTGGAGGAGGCCTATTTTTTGCGATTCTATATTATTGAACTGGATACTATCTTGAGTGTATACTTCTCGCAAATATTCAAGAGCTTGTTTGTAATTTTTTCTTTTGTATTCGAGTTGATAGGATGTGAAAGTGTAATCTTGCTGAAGCTTCGCGTCTTTGACGAGCTCAGTATATGCTTTTCCTTCGTTCAGAGCTTCTTCTGCCTTGGCGAATCTGCCTTGGTTTATGTAAATTGCAGTGAGGGTTAAGTTGATGCTAGCTACTGTGCTATTAAGTTCGTTCCCTTTTGCATTATGGATAGACTCAAGTAAAATTTTTTCAGCTAAATCCGTTTTTTTCAGATTGAAGTATATCACTCCTTGGTTATGAAGTGATTGGGTTATTCCTATTGGATTCTTTAGTTCAGTAAACATCCTGTAACTTTTTTCGAAACAAGACAGGGCCTGATTGTATTTCTTCTGTCTAAAATATATTATCCCGATATTTAGATTGGTTCCTGCAATCAAATCGGTCATGTCGAGCTGGTTAGCTACTATTAGAGATCTGTTAAAATACATGAGCCCTTTTTCAAAATCGATTTCCCGATAAAGGTTTCCAATATTATTATAAACCTTTGCAAGGCCGGGCTTATAATTGGTTCTTTTAAAGGCGGTCAACGATTTTAAATAGTAGCTTAGAGCTTGTTCGTTTTTCCAAATATAGAAATAGCCAATCCCCATGACCCTTTGAGCTTCCGCAGCGCCATTATTATAACCAATCTTATTCGCGAGATTTAGCGCCTTCTTCGCATGCTCTAAGGTTTGTTCGGGATCTGTTAGGCGAATATTGTAAGCGAGTTTATTAAGCCTGTCAACTGACAAACTATCGTTCTTGAACGAATCTGTTTGGGAATAACAGTTAAAAATAAACGATAAAAATAAGGATGTTATGAGAAGGCTAACTTTCATTTCTAATCTTGAGGAAAGATATATAATATTTTTCAAATTATGCGGCGTAACAAGCGAAAGTAGCCCATTCCATTCCACTACTTGCTGGTCGAGTCGTCAATTAGGAGGCTATCCTTGCTGTGTAGAACTGTATAGAAGGCGGGCATTGTCTGTATAAATTTGCATTTAGTTGTATCAAATACTGTTACGACCGTCCCCTTAAAAATGCAGCGTTTATTCCTAGGTTTGAACCGATAGGTTGCTATTAAAAAAGTTTCGTTAATGGAAATAAACAATGTGCGTTCGATAGATGTTTTCATCTTGCATCTTGACTATCAGAAATCGCTGCCCAGTGAAACTGATATTATAACCATCCACTTATAACGAACTAATTAATACGGTAATCAAGCACTGCAATTGCTAATAAAACGGCGATATCTTCACTACAACCTCAAGGGATAGAGCTTGGAGAGAGAAGACAGCAAAGATTAATTTGAATAGGTAGGAAATAAATAAAAGTAAACCAAAAATAAGAAGATGAAAAAGATCGTAGCGGTAATGGCATTGGTAGCAGTAATGTTTGCATCATGCAAGAAAGAAGAAGGCGCAACTCCATCAGCAAAAGCTGAGAAGACAGTAATGGGTGGTGAGAAGAGAGATATGAGTGGTTGGGATTAG
>Ga0160467_100506_pt1 | contig 37288 bp, 27 predicted proteins | sample HID1972I_E11MG_FD_108221 | JGI IMG/M metagenome (GOLD analysis project Ga0160467, IMG submission 108221) | Enriched pill bug-associated microbial communities from UW Madison campus, WI, USA - HID1972I_E11 MG | ecosystem: Host-associated > Arthropoda: Insects > Digestive system > Unclassified ... | reverse complement strand
GCAGGATATCCTCGTCCTGTGCGGTCATGGTGGTGCCCAGCATCGCCGTGGTGCCATGGCGGGCATGCGCGCGTGCCACTGTCCGGGCCGCATCGCCGCCCTGCATGATGTCCACGCCGGCGCCCCCATGCACATGCAGGTCGATGAAGCCGGGCAGGATCAGCGGCAGCGCGTCATCGCTGCGCGGATCGGCGTGTGCCGTGTCGATCGCGATGATGCGCTGATCGAAGTGGATGTCTCCGCGGACCCAACCCGCAGGGGTAAGGATGCGGCCGTGCAGGGAGCGTGCGTCAGTCAAGGTGGTGATCCGGCGATGATGACTTCGATGCCCAGCCGCTGCAGCCCTTCCAGGTATTCGCTGTCGATGCTGGCATCGGTGATGATGGTGTGTACCTGGTCCAGCCTCGCGATGCGATGCAGGCTGACGCGGCCGAATTTGGAAGCATCGGTCAGCACCACGATGCGACGCGCGCGCTCGACCATGCGGTGGTTGAGGCTGGCCTCGGCCTCGTGGTGGGTGGTGAGGCCGAACTGCAGGTCCAGGCCATCCACGCCCAGGAACAGCGTGTCGAAACTGTAGGTGTTGAGGCTGGCCTCGGCCTGGCTGCCCTGCAGCGAAAGCGACTGTTTGCGCAGCAGCCCGCCGGTCAGCAGCAGCTCCACGCCGGGCGCGTTGGCCAGCTCCCAGGCGATGTTCAGGCCGTTGGTCATCACCGTCACATCGCGGTGCCCGCGCAGGTGCCGCGCCAGGGTCATCGTGGTCGAACCGGAATCGATGATGATGTTGTCGCCAGGCTTGACCAGGCGCGCGGCCTGCACGCCGATGCTGTCCTTCAGCGGCAGGTTCAGCGCGTCCTTTTCATGGATGTCCTGCTCCTGCGGCGGCGTGCGTACCAGGGTCGCGCCCCCATGGGTGCGGGTGGCCAGTCCCTGCGATTCGATATGGGTCAGGTCCGCACGGATGGTGACCGCCGACACCGCGAAGCGTTCCACCAGTTCGCTGACCTGCACGTTGCCGTGCTCGACCAGCGATTGCAGGATCTGTTGGCGGCGCTGCCGGGTATTTCGCATGGAGGCGATTCCGTTCGAAAGGGAAAGCCGAAGCTTACCGTTCCGAAAGCTCCGTGGCCTGCCGGGTTTCGTTATGGGCATCGGCCACGTTGCGGTTGCAGGCGCGGGCGTACTCGGCCAGGCGCAGCGCGACCTTGTGCTGGATCAGCGCGCGCGGCTCGGGCCGCAGCTCGCCGGATTCGATCGCCTTGAGCTGTTCGGGCAGGTATTGGCTGAGCAGCATCTGCGGCGGTGTGTGCGTGTCGAGGTTGGCGATCAGCGTGTCCAGCGCGGCCTGCACCGGTGCCTCGCCCCAGTAGTAGCGGCTGCGGTCGCTGAGCGAGTACGCGCGCAGCAGGCGCAGTTCGTGTTCGTCACCCTGGTAGTAGCCGCGCCAGTTGCCCGGCTTGTCGACCATGCAGCGGTCGAGCACCTCGATCAGCTGCGAGCACTGCGCGGCCGGCAGCAGCTCGCGTTCCATCATCGCCAGCGCGAACACCGCTTCGCGGAAGGCATACGTGGCCGCCGGACCGACCTTCAGGATCGCGAAGTGATCGCGGACCAGTGCGTGCAGGCCGGCTTCGGTCTGGTAATCGGTGGAATGTGCTTCGAACACGATGCGTGGCTGCTTCTCCACGAATGCCGAAAGCTCCGCCGCAGCGGCCGGATCGTAGTAATGCACGCTGCTGTGGTCGAAATCCACGCCGGGCTGCACCACCATCGCGATCACGCGTTCCCAGGCCGGCAGCAGGTCCGGCGAGGAGAAGGCCTGGCGATGGATCGCCAGGGTGGTCGCGGCGGCGGCCGGCGTGGTCACCTGCAGCCCGCCGGCCAGTGAGGCTTCACCGCCGGGAACCGGAACCTCGGTGCCGATCACGTACACCGGCGGTGGCAGTCCATGCTCGGCGGCGGTGCGCTCGGCGATGCGCGCCAGTTCGGCCGAGCGCGATGCCACGATGGCATCCGGAAGCGGGGTCGGATCGTCGGCGCAGGACATGCTGCAGTCCAGGTGGATCTTGTGGAAACCGGCGGCGACATAGGCGGCGATCAGCTCGCGTGCATTGGCCATCGCGGTTTCGGCCGGGCCCTTCTGCCAGGCGTTCGGCCCCAGGTGGTCGCCGCCGAGCACCAGCCGTTCTGCCGGGAAACCGGCATCGCGTGCCAGCTGCAGCACGTAGTCGCGGTACTGCGGTGGAGTCATGCCGGTGTAGCCGCCGAACTGGTCGACCTGGTTGGAAGTTGCCTCGATCAGCAGCAGCGTGTTGTGGCGCTGCGCGACCTGCATTGCCGCCAGCAGCACCTGCGCGTTGCTGCAGCAGACGCTGTACAGCCCGACGGGATGGCCCTGGCGGTGGGCGGCGATCAACGATTGGACGGCGGACATGGCAACTCCAGTCACAGCGGTGTTCAGGGGGAGGGATGGTGCTGGCGCGCCAGCAGCGCCGCGCCACGCGCACCGCCGGCATCGCCGAAGGTGGGCGGTAGGATCGGCGGCACGCACGCGCCAGCGAACAGGTACGGCGCGATCGCCGCAGGCAGGTCGCGGTAGAGCTGCTCCAGCTTGGACAGGCCGCCGCCCAGCACGATCACGTGCGGGTCGAACGCCATGATCAGGCTGGCGAAGCTGTAGCCAAGCAGGTCGCGATGGATCGCCAGTGCCTGCTGGGCGATCGCCGCACCGGACTGCGCCCGTGCAACGACGTCGGCGGCATCCCGTGCCTCGCCACCCAGGCGCGCATGGATCATCGCCAGTCCGCTGCCGGACACATAGCGTTCAAGGCAGCCGTGCAGTCCGCAGCCACAATCCAGCAAGGACAGGTGGTGGCGGCGTTGCAGCGTGGCCGGCAGGCTCCAGTGGCCCCATTCACCGGCGATGCCATTGTGGCCGGAGACCAGCCGGCCGCCGACGCAGAAGCCACCGCCCGCTCCAGTGCCGAGGATCACCCCGAACATGCTGGGATGGCCTGCGGCAGCGCCGTCATGTGCTTCGGACAGTGCGAAACACTGCAGGTCGTTGCCCAGTTCAAGGGGTCGCTGCAGGCGGGCCTGCAGATCCGCACCCACCGAGTGCCCTGTCAGGCCGGGTACGTTGGCACTGAGCTGGCGACCCGTGGCACGGTCACGCACCCCGGGCAGACCGATGCCGACCGCGACGCCGCGCTGGCCGAGCGCCTCATCTGCCGCCTCGACCAGCTCGACGATCGCCTGCAGGAATGCCGCGTAGTCCTGCGTGGGTGTCGCCACGCGCTGGCGGTGGCGTACACCCAGCGTGGCATCGCACGCGACCAGCTCGATCTTGGTGCCGCCGACATCGATGCCGTACCAGGTCTGCATGCGCGCTCAGCCGTGGGGGTGGATGGTCACGCCCTGTACCACACGGTTGACCGTGCCGTCGGGGAATGGATTGTCCGGTGTCATGCCCAGCGCTGCCGAACGCTGCAGCGCATAGCACTGCGGCACCAGCAGCCACAGCGGCGCCAGCCACGGATCGGGCAGGGCGGGAGCGTCGAGGACGAAATCGCCGTCCGCACGGTCGGCGCCATCCGGCCCCACCGAGATCACCCGGCCGGCAATGCCGTCGCCGCGCAGTTCCTCCAGCAGGTCCTGTTCGTAGCGGCGTGCCAGCGGCTGCGCGCTGCGCAGCATCACCACCAGCGTCCGGCCGTCGAGCGTGGACTTGGGACCGTGGCGGAAACCCAGCGGGGTATTGGCCAGTGCCAGCACGCGTCCGGCCGTGAGTTCCAGCACCTTCAGCGCCGCTTCGCGTGCCGTCGCTTCCAACGGGCCGCTGCCGAGGTAGATGACGCGCGAATATGCTGCCTGCGCCAGGGTGGCTACCGAAGCATCCCAGGCCTGCAATGCGTGTTCGCCCTGGCTGGCCAGCGTCTGCAGGTGCTCCAGGCGCTGCGCCCACGGCGCGCTGTCGAACGTGCACAGCGCCGCCAGCAGCATGCAGGTCAGGCTGCTGGTCATCGCGAACGCGCGGTCGCAGGTGGCCGGTGGCATCAGCAGCGACAGCGTATCGCTGCGTCCCTGCCCGCGCCGGGCGAGTTCGCCGTCGGCATTGCAGGTGATGTCCAGGAAACGCGCGTGGTCCACCTGGTCGCGGACCATGTCCACCACGGCCACGCTTTCCGGGCTGGAGCCGCTGCGGCCGAACGACACCAGCAGGGTGGGGCGCTCGCGGCACAGGTACAGCGACGGATGGGTCAGCAGGCTGGTGGTGTGTACGGCACGGACCTCGGCGGGCCATTGCGCGTTGACCTGGTCGGCCACCATCTCGGCGATGAAGCCCGAACTTCCGGCACCGGTGAAGATCACCCGTTGGGCCGGATCACGCAGGGCATCGCCGAGGAAGGCGTCGATGCGTGGCTGCGCATCTTCCAGCAGGCCGCCAAGCGCGGCCCACATACGGGGCTGCTGGGCGATTTCTTCGGCGGTATGGGCACCGCCGCAGCGCTGCCACGCGGGCAAATCAGGGAGCAGAGAAGCGTCCATTCGCAATTCCTGTTGGGCGAGCGCACCTTCTTCGGTTTCTTTCGAAATGTCAAATATCGAAAGAAAAAGAAAAGATGATCGCGGTGGTGTTTGCGATTCTTCCATCTTGATCGACGCGCGGGGATGTCGCACTGCACCACAGTTTCAGGGGAGATCAGTTGCGTATTCAGGCAGCGTTTGGAAAGCGGCTTGTTTCATATCTTTCGTTTTAAAGAAAATATCCTTCTTTTTTCTTTGCAATTTATTGACTTCTTTCGAGACCCTGCCCTAGAGTCGGCCGCACTGGTTTCAGATACCCGCCGACTGCGGGCTTGGGGGCAAGGTGGCATTCCGGTTACGACACGCGGGCCCGACAACCGCACTGCTCGCCGCACTGGCCCTGTCGGTGCCGGCCAGCGCCGAGCCGGTGGGCAACCTGCGTGCCATCAGTGCTGTTCCCGGCAAGGACGGCGCGGCCGGATGGACGCTTGATACCGACAGTGGCGCTACCCTGCGCGTGGACCTGCTGCGCGCTGACGTGCTGCGCATCCAGGCCGGCCGCAACGGCAGGCTCAGCGGCGCTGGCGACAAGGCCGCACCGATCGTCCTGCCGCAACCGCTTGCCCAGGTGGCCTTCCAGCTTGAGGAAGACGCCGACGAAGTCCGCATCCGCACCGACGCGCTGGTGCTGCATATCCAGCGCCGGCCGCTGCGGTTGTCGCTGGACCGCCGCGACGGTGGGCGCGATGTCGCGCTGTGGCATGAACTGCAGCCACTGGACCTGGACAAGGACCAGAGCGTGCAGGTGCTGTCCAGCGAGGCGGGCGAGCATTTCCATGGCGGCGGCCAGCAGAACGGTCACTTCGAGTTCAAGGGCCGTGAGCTGGAGGTGTCCTATTCCGGCGGCTGGGAAGAGGGTGATCGTCCAAACCCGGCACCGATGCTGCTCAGCTCGCGTGGCTGGGGCATGCTGCGCAACACCTGGAGCGATGGCCTCTATGATCTGCGCCAGGCCGACCAGGCGACCCTGCTGCACCGCGAAGACCGCTTCGACGCGTACTACTTCGTCGGTCCCACGCTGCACACGCTGCTGGACCGCTATACCGCACTGACCGGCCGCGCTGGCCTGTTGCCACGCTGGGCGTTCTCCTACGGTGACGCAGACTGCTACAACGATGGCGACAACATACGCAAGCCCGGCAGCGTGCCCGACGGCTGGAGCGACGGCCCCACCGGCACCACGCCGGATGTGGTCGACAGCGTGGCCCGGCAGTACCGCGAGCACGACATGCCCGGCGGCTGGATCCTGCCCAACGATGGCTATGGCTGTGGCTATGCAAAGCTGCCGGAGACCGTGCAGGGCCTGGCGAAATATGGCTTCAGGACCGGCCTGTGGACCGAGAACGGCGTCGACAAGATCGCCTGGGAAGTCGGCACCGCCGGCAGCCGCGTGCAGAAGCTGGACGTTGCCTGGACCGGCAAGGGCTATCAGTTCGCGATGGACGCCAACCAGTCGGCGTTCAACGGCATCATGGACAACTCCGACTCGCGCCCGTTCCTGTGGACGGTGATGGGCTGGGGGGGCATCCAGCGGTATGCGGTGGCCTGGACCGGCGACCAGAGCAGCAGCTGGGATTACATCCGCTGGCACATCCCCACGCTGATCGGTTCGGGCCTGTCCGGCATGGCGTATGCCAGCGGCGACGTGGACGCGATCTTCGGCGGCAGCGCCGAAACCTTCACCCGCGACCTGCAGTGGAAAAGCTTCACGCCCGTGCTGATGGGCATGTCCGGCTGGTCCGGCACCGCGCGCAAGCATCCTTGGTGGTTCGACGAACCCTACCGCAGCGTCAACCGCGACTACCTCAAGCTGAAGATGCGCATGACGCCGTACATGTACGGGCTGGCGCACGAAGCCGCCACCACCGGCGCACCGCTGCTGCGCGCGTTGATGTGGGACTACCCGCAGGATCCGCAGGCACATACCGAAGCATACAGATACCAGTTCCTGCTCGGCCGCGAGCTGTTGATCGCGCCGGTGTACCGCAGCCAGGCGGCCAGCCGTGGCTGGCGCCGCGACATCCACCTGCCGCAGGGCCGCTGGATCGATTACTGGGATGGCCGACAGCTGCAGGCCGGTGTGGAAGGGCGTGACCTCGACCGCCCGGTGGACCTAGCCACGATCCCGGTATTCGTACGCGCCGGGGCGATCATCCCGATGTACCCGGAGATGCTCTACGACGGCGAAAAGCCGCTCGACGAAGTGACCTTCGATCTGTATCCGCAGGGTGATGCGCAGTACACGCTGTACGAAGACGACGGTGCCACCCGTCGCTACGAAAAAGGCGAATCCAGCACACAGGTGATCACGGTGCAGGCACCGGCGCAGGGTAGCGGCCCGGTGCAGGTACGCATCGATGCGGTGCACGGCCGGTACGCCGGCCAGCTGCCACAACGCCGTTATGCGTTGCGCGTACTCAGCCGCCAGCGGCCGAGCGCAGTGACCCTTGGCGAACGCACGCTGCCGATGCTGGCCGACAAGGCCGACTGGCAGTCTGCCGATGAAGGCTGGTACTTCGATGCCAGCGAACGCCGCGGCACCCTGCACGTGCGCACCGCACCCACCGACATCCGCCAGCCGCTCACCTTCGAGCTGGCCCTGCCGGTGGCCGCCGCGCCCGCCGACGATGACTATCCTTCCGCGCCGGAACTGGGCCGCGCGCTGCCCTCGGACAGCCTGCTGGTGGTCAACCGCCCGGCCGAAGAGCAGGGCCATGAACTGGAAAAGGCCTTCGACGACGATCCGTCCACCTGGTTCCGCACGGTGCGTAACCAGGCAGTCAGGACCGGCGCGCACGAATGGGTGATCGGCTTCAGCGAGCGCAGGCTGGTGGATGGCATCGAACTGGCGCCGCGCAACGACCAGCACTGGAAGAACGGCCAGATCCGCGATTACGAGATCTACATCGGCGACAGCAATGGCGAGTGGGGCGAGCCGGTCAAGCGTGGCCGCCTGGCCCTGCGCCAGGACAGCCAGCAGATCGATTTCCCGGCCCGCGCCGGCCGCCTGCTGCGCTTCCGCGTGCTGAGCACGCAGAACCCGGAGGGCGATGCGGCCGGCAGCGCCGACCCGATGGTCAGCGCGGCCCAGGGCAGCGTGGCGCGTGCGGTGGATGCACTGCAACCCCGCGATGTCGGTCCCATCGTGCTGTCCACCTTCCATGTGCTGGAACACCAGCAGCCGGAGAAGCCGGCGCAGCAGTTGTACCTGTCCGCGCTTTCGCTGCCGGCGGCAGTACAGGCGAGCGTGACCCGGGACCATGCTTTCGGTGGCCAGGGCGAGCTGCGCATGAATGGCCTGCGTTTCCGCCGCGGCCTGGGTGTGAACGCCGGCAGCCGGATCGACCTGCGGCTGGATGGAAACTGGCGCCTGCTGCGCGCGGACCTTGGCATCGACGACCAGTGCCGCGCCGCCGGCGGCATGCAGTTCCAGGTCTGGGGCGATGGCCGCCTGCTGTACGACAGCGGCCTGGTAAAAGCCCCCGGCGTGGTCAAGCCCGAACTGGACGTGCGTGGCCTGCAGCGACTGAGCCTTCGCACCCTGGGCGCGCAGGGCGACAGCCCCGCGCAGGTCTGCGGCAACTGGGCCAACGCCGCCTTGATCGGACAGGAGGGCGATACCGCCAGCATCGTGTCGCCGTAGCCGCACCCCCGCTTCCCAAAACCAGCTCCCCCGTTTCCCGACCGCAGCTCCAGGGCCGCGGCCCGGGGGACGTTTGCCCGAAAACCCCATCCACCGCCAGCCCCACGCTGCGGATCGAACAAGGAGACAAAGATGTTGACCGAACGCCATCGCCATCGCTGCATCCCCGCTACCCCCTTGTCCATCGCACTGGGCCTGGCCCTTGCCATGGCCGGCAGCGCCAGCGCTCAGGACGCCGCCAATCCCGATGCAAAGGCCACCGAGCTGTCCCGCATCGAAGTGACCGGCTCCAACATCAGGCGCACCGATGTGGAAACCGCCTCGCCCGTGCAGGTGATCAGCAAGCAGGACATCGAGAACATGGGTGCGCGCACGCTGCTGCAGGTGCTCGACAACCTGCCGGCGGCACGTCCGGGGCAGCAGGATTCGCGCTCGCTGTTCACCGGCTCCGACGGTGCCTCGCAGGCCAACCTGCGTGGCCTTGGCGCCCAGGGCACGCTGGTGCTGCTCAATGGCCGCCGCCTGTCCTACTACGGTGCGCCGGCCGGTTTCCAGACACAGTTCGTCAACATCGACGCGATTCCCGCCGCTGCGATCGAACGCATGGAAGTGCTGACCGACGGCGCGTCGGCGGTCTACGGCACCGACGCGGTAGCCGGCGTCATCAACGTGATCACCAAACGTTCCTACCAGGGCGCGGAGATCAACCTGACCACCGACAGGTCCTCGCGCATCAGCTCCTATGGCGAACACCAGGGCAGCATCACCGCCGGCTTCGGCGACCTCGACCAGGACCGCTACAACGTCTACGCCTCGGTCAACCTGTACCGCCGCGATGCGATCCCGCTGAGTGATTTCTACAACAAGCGTCCCAGCCAGTACTACGCCAACAATCCCAACTACCTGCCGAACCTGCGCCTGGGCACCGGCAGCAGGCCGGGCGAGTTCAATCCCGGCAGCTACTTCGCCTTCGATCCGGTCACCGGGGCCCGCGTGCAGGAAGCCGCACCGGGCTGCAACAACGTGCTCACCACCGAAGCGGCCGGACCGCGTTGCATCTGGGAAACCTGGATGAACAACGAGATCGATGCTGGCGCCAAATCCGAACGCAACACGGCCTACGTCAACGCCCACTTCCTGATTGGCGAAAGCACCGAGGCGTTCGCCGAAGCGACCTATACCGACATCGACCTGACCGCCAATGGCGGTACGCCGCGCGCCTATGGCACCACCACCGGCAACCCGACCAGCTGGTTCTCGCGCAACACCGGCACCACGGTCAACGAGTTCCTGTATCCGTACCTGGGCCCGAACAACGAATACAACCATGCCTCGCCCGAACTGAAGGCGCTGATGGGCGGCGTGGTCGGCCTGCAGTACCTGCTGCAGGATGTGGGTGGGAGCCACTTCGGCCAGCGCAACACCGACCAGAGCTACCGCGTGGTGGCGGGGCTGCGCGGTGATATCGGCGACTGGAACTGGGAAACCGCCTTCGCCACCGCCGGCAGCCACTCGGTCACCTACCAGACCACCAACGTCAACCTGGCCGGCTTCGAGAAGGCGTTTGGGCCGTATACCGTCGACCCGGGCACCGGGCGGGTGATCATCTCCGACCATCCCGCCTACAGGTTTGGCGAAATCAGCGAAGCCAACGCAGCGCTGATCCGTGAAGCGTTCCCGACCTTCGACATCCAGTCCTGGACCCGCCTGCATACCCTGGACGGCAAGGTCGAAGGCCCGCTGTTCAACCTGCCTGCCGGCGAAGTACGCGCTGCATTCGGTTTCAATGCCACCCGCGAAACGTTCTACACGCCCGGCAATCCGGATGCGGCCAACGGCCTGATCACGCAGCAGGGCGGCTCGTGGTTCGATGGCGCGCGCAACACCTATGCGCTGTTCGCTGAAACCGTGGCCCCGCTCACCGAGAAGCTGGAGCTGGACGCGGCGCTGCGCGTGGACAAGTACCCCAACTTCAGCGCCAACCTGGCACCGAAGATCGGCCTGAAGTACCAGGTATTGCCGCAGCTGCTGCTGCGCGGCACCTATTCGGAGGGCTTCCGTGCGCCCAGCCTGGCCGAGGCCGGCACCGGCGGCGTATTCGCCCAGCTGGGCGGCCTGCGCGATGACGTGCGCTGCGACGAGACCAACGCCATCGCCAACCTGCTGCTGCAATCCAGGCGGGGAGGTGACGTGGACCTGGGCAACTCGCTGCTCAACAGCGATTGCAGCCGGACCGTGGCGCGCATGACCCAGCCCAACCAGGACCTCAAGCCGGAAAAGGCCAGGATCGCTACCCTTGGCGTCGTGTTCGAGCCCATCGACTGGCTGTCGGTATCGGCCGACTACTGGTTCATCTATCGCCGCAACGAAATCGCCGCGCCGGACTTCAGCAAGGACGAAGACATCCTGTCGATGACGCGCTCGCCGATCACCGAATCCGACCGCGCCGCGCAGGCCGCACTGGCGGCGATGTGCGCCGATCCGGCCAGCGGCGTGGCCTGTCCCGGCACGCTGCCCGGCTACAGCGTAGGCAACGTATCCAGCGTGGTCGGCCAGTACAGGAACCGCGGCCGCACCCTGGTGGATGGCTTCGACATCGATGCCCGCAGCCGGTTCTCGCTGGGCGACTGGGGCAACCTCAACATCGGCCTGGCGGCCACCATTTCGCGCCGCAACTCAACCTATACCGACGATGACACCGGCTGGTACTACGGCAATACCGTGGGTTACTACGGCAACCCGCGCCTGCGCGCCACGCTGAACGCGGACTGGGCCTACAGGCAGGTCACCACCAGCTTCTTCGTCAACTATGTCGGCAAGACCCGTTGGGCGTGGGACCGGGTAGATGCCGAAGACAACAATCCGGAAACCTGCACTGGTGGTTACCTGCCGGTGAACCCGGCGCAGTGCGACGGCGTGCCGTCCTGGTGGACCGCCAACCTGAGCGTGGCCTGGCGCCCGGACGACCATTGGAATGTCGGCGTCACCGTCAAGAACCTGTTCGATCGCCTGCCGTTCTACGATCCGAACAGCTTCCTGGGCGACTCCAGCGATTACGCCAGCATCTATGGCCGCAGCTACAGTCTCACCGTCGGCTACAGGTTCTGACGATTCCGCCGCGCCGGCACATGCAGGCGCGGCTCCAAGAGGAGGATCTTTGATGCAACGTAGGGAATTCATTCTGGCCAGTGCCGCCATGGCCGCCACCAGCCTGCTGCCGCAGGTGCCGGCCTGGGCGCGCGGACGCAGCGTGCGGCTGGGTATGATCGGCACCGGCATGCGTGGCCAGGTACTGTTGAAGGAACTGGTGCGCCGCGACGATGTCGAGGTGGTTGCCCTGTGCGACATCGAACCGATCATGCTCAAGCGCGGCATGGACATGGTGGCCAGGGCCGGCAAGCCGGCACCGACCGCTTACGGCCAGGATGGCGATATCAACGCCTGGAAACGACTGCTGGCCCAGCGCGGGCTGGACGGCGTGATCATCGCCACCCCATGGGAGTACCACGCGCCGATGGCGATCGCGGCCATGCAGGCCAAGGTTGCCGTCGGCTGCGAAGTGGTCGCCGGCATCACCCTGCAGGATCACTGGGACGTGCTCAGGACCCAGCTCGATACCGGCACGCCTTACATGCTGCTGGAAAACGTATGCTACCGGCGCGATGTGATGGCCACGCTGCAGATGGTCCGCGAAGGCCTGTTCGGCGAACTGGTGCACCTGCAGGCCGGCTACCAGCACGATCTGCGCGCGGTGAAGTTCAACTCCGGCGATCCCGCCCAGCCTGTCGGTGGAGGCGTGGAGTTCGGCCCCAGGGGCTGGTCCGAAGCGCGCTGGCGTACCGAGCATTCGGTCAGGCGCAATGGCGAGCTGTACCCCAGCCACGGCATTGGCCCGTGCGCGATGTATACCGGCATCAACCGCGGCAACCGTTTCACCCACATCAATGCATTCGCCAGCAAGGCACGTGGCCTGCACGAATACACCGTGGAGCAGAGCGGCGGGACCACCCATCCCAGCACGCACGTGAAGTTCAAGCTGGGCGACATCGTCACCACCACCCTGGCCTGCGAGAACGGCGAAACCATCCTGCTGCAGCACGACACCTCGTTGCCGCGCCCGTATTCGCTGGGCTTCCGCGTGCAGGGCACCAAGGGCCTGTGGATGGATGTGAACCAGTCCATCCACATCGAAGGACGCAGCCCACCGCACGAATGGGAGGATTTCCAGGCCTACCAGGACAGGTACGAACATCCGCTGTGGAAGAAGAACGCCGCTACCGCAGCCGGTGCCGGCCACGGCGGCATGGACTGGTTCGTCATCCACGCCTTCGTCGAAGCGCTGAAGGCCAGGGCGCCAATGCCGATCGACATCTTCGACGCCATCACCTGGAGCGCGATCACGCCACTGTCCGAGCAGTCCATCGCCGAAGGGTTCCAGACGCTGGAATTCCCTGACTTCACCGCCGGGCTGTGGAAGCAGCGCAAGCCGATCTTCGCGTTCGACGGCACGTACTGAGCCACCCTGTTTCCGGGGCGCCACCTCGCCCCGGGACTCGATGGGCCGGCATGCAGCAGGCCGGGATCATCCCGCCTGCCGGGCGGCGAATCCATCAGCCCGGCCTGCGGCGGTCCACGCCCGCAGCCCCATCACCGCCAGCCCCACGAACACAACGTAGAGTGCCGCGGTCACATGCAGCGACTTGACTGCATACATCCCCACATACACCACATCCACCGCGATCCACAGCCACCAGGCGGCCACATGCCGGCGTGCCTGCCACCACTGTGCCACCAGGCTCAACGCGGCAAGCAGGGCATCCAGCCACGGCAGCGCCGCATCGGTGAATGTGTGCATGCCAGCCCCCAGCGCCACACCGCCCACCACGCCAATGCCGAGATCGCGCAGCAGGTGTCGCGGTGCAAGCGGGGCGATATGGATGCGCCCATCCTGGCCGGCATGCGCGCGCCAGTTGATCCAGCCGTATACCAGGAAGGCCGCGAACACGCCCTGCAGCAGCGCATCCGAATACAGCCGTGCCTGCGCGAACACCCATGCGTACATCGCCACGGACACCAGGCCGGTCGGCCACGCCAGCAGCATCCGTCGTGTCATCAGCCACACGCCCAGGATGCTCAGCGCGGCGGCGGACCATTCCAGTACCTCCGCGTTCATAGCGCGAAGGTCACCGACAGGCGTGCCTGGCGCGGGGCGCCGGCGAACAGGTAGTAATCGCCCGAACTGCTGCCGGTGTCGCGCCAGTAGAAGCGATCGAACACATTGTCTAGCGACAACCGCCAGGTCACCGGACGCGCATGCAGCTGATGCTGGAACCGCAGGCCCACATCGAAGACATGGTAGGCGGGTGCGCGCACCGCGCCATCGGCGGTGGCCACGTTGGACGAGGCATAGCGCCAGCCGCCACTGATACCCACATCGGCGGCCACCGGCAGCCGGTAGTCGGCATGCAGCGCCACGCGTGCCTTCGGCACGTTGATCAGCTGGTGGCCTTCATACGACGGCGTGCCGGCATCGCGGGCGCGTGCCTGCAGCAGCGCGGCGCTGGCGGTCAGCTCAAGCCGTTCGGTGGCATGGCCACGCGCGGTCAGTTCCAGCCCGGTATGCGCCTGCTGTCCCTGCTGCACGAAGGTATAGCCCACTTCACTGTCGTCCGGCTTCGCATACTGGAACGGCTGGTTGATGCGGAACACCGCCGCGCCCAGTTCCAGCGAATTCGACGTGGAATACTTGATGCCCGCTTCCAGCTGCCGCGACAGCACCGCCGGCAGGAACGTGCCTTCGTTGGATGTCCAGAACGGGGCTTCCTGGCCCAGCGAAATGCCGCGCATGTAGCTCACGTAGGCATTCAGACGATCGGTCGCGTTCCACAGCAGCGCGGTCTGCGGCAGGAAGCGCGACAACCGGCTGTGGCGTTCGGGGTTGCCGCGCTTGTCGTAGGCGCGCTCGTCCAGGCGCACGAAGCGACCGCCGGCCAGCCACTGCCAGTCCTCGGCGAAGGTCACGCGGTCCAGCACGAACAGCGCATCCTGTCGGCTGTCCAGCCGCCGTGCGGACGCGCCGGGCACCAGCGGCGAAGGCGCAAACGCCGGCACCTGCGCGTCGGCGATGTTCGCCGTGCCCACGTATTCGTTGACGTTCTGGCGCTTGTCCACGGTGCGCTCGAAGCGGTCCACGCCCAGCGTCAGCTGGTGGCCCACGCTGCCGGTGGCGAACGTGCCGCGCAGCTCGGCGCGCAGTTCCTGGTTGCGCCGGGTGTCGTCCGGGCTGCGGTAATCGTAGATGTCGTAGTCGCCGTTGGGCGCGAAATAGTTGCCCGGCACGCTGCCATCGGCGCACTGTGCGGCATAGAAACAGCCGTAAGCGAAGGCCACGTTGTCATCGATCACCGAACGGCTGTGGCTGGCCGAAACGCGGGTCTGCCAGCCCCGCGCCAGCTCGTAGGTGTGCAGCGCGGTCAGGTTGGTGCTGGCGATACCCACCGGCTGCTGCCATGCCTGATGGCCCAGCATGCGCTCGCGGTCCACGCCACGCGGCAGCTGCACGCCGCCCAGCAGCTGGTAGCCGGATGCCGAGCGCTGCGCGCTGGTCTGATAGTTGGCGTCGACTTCCAGTCTGGCGCGTTCGCTGATCAGCCAGTCGGTGGCCAGCGAATAGAAATTGCGGCGCCCGTCGGCATGCTCCACGTATGAATCGCTGTCTTCCCATGCGGCATTCAAACGCACGCCGAACCGCGGCGACAGCCAATGGCCCACATCCACGGCGGTGTAGCGCGAGCCTTCTGAATCGGTGCCGAGTGTGACGTTGCGGACCTCGGCCGGCCGTTTGCCCACATAGTTGATGATGCCGCCGGGCGCCATCACACCCGCTGCCAGGCCGGCTTCGCCCTTCAGGATTTCCACCTGCTGGATGTTTTCCAGCGCCAGGCGCTGTTCGCCGGTCGTGGACAGGCCGTTGAAGCGGTAGCCGGTGCCGGTATCCAGCGCAAAGCCGCGGATGGCGATGTTCTGGTAATAGCCCACCGGCGCATAGCTGTCGCCGAGCGAGGCATCGTTGGCCGCGATCTCGGCCAGCGTGCGCACGTGGCGGCTGTCCAGCAGCGATCTGTCCAGCACGTTCACCGACGCCGGCGTGTCTTTCCAGTCGCCCGCGCCGAAGCTGCCGGACTGCGGCGCCTGCACGGTCGCCTGCCGGGCCTGCACGCGCACGGCGGCAAGATCGGTGGGCGAGGCGCTGGAGGGGGGCTCGGCAGCGTCGCTGGCATGCAGCGGCAGCGCGGCGCAGAGGGCAACGGTCAACAGGGTGGGGCGGAGGCAGCGGTTCATTCGATTCGTCGTCGGCAAGGCTGGGGAGACGAAGCGACGGCGCGCGCATTGGCCCGCCTTGGCGGGTGCGCCCACTGCTCAAAGCTCCCTACGCCGGTGCAAACCGGATCAGGTTCCAAGGGACTCTCTCAGCCTGTTTCGACAGGCACCCCCGCTTCGGGGCCCATTTCACTACAAATGGTCCGGTTTTGCGAGTGCGGGCTCGGCGCTACGCTGTCCGCAGGGCATCGGCCAGGCGGCGGCCATCGGCGGAGTTGAACCATTCAGCGTGGCCCAGCAGGAAGGTGTGGTAGGCCACGTCCGCATTCGCTGTCGAGCCGGTGACGCCCTGGAAATAATCGATCTCCGACAGCGCGAAATCCAGGTGCACCAGCGGCAGCATATCCGCCAGCAGCTGCATGCGTTGCGCAGGAACGTGCAGAACCGAACGGTAGCCATCCAGCAGTGCAAGCGCGACGTCCACGCGCGCCACCTCGGCGGAGCCGCCCATTTCCAGCCACGCGACGGCGTTGCGTTCCATCGCCGTGGCCAGATCGAACAACGCACTGGTGGGAGAGGCCAGGCCGAAATCCAGCACCGTGGCCACCTTCATGGCGTCGCCATGGCGGCTCCACAGCAGGTTGGACACGTGCCAGTCGTTGTGCGCCCACAGCCGTGGCTCTGCCTGCAGGCGCTGTGCCAGCCCTGTGTGCCAGGGCAGCACGCATCGACGCAGATCCTCTTCCCACGGCTTGCCTGACAGATAGCTGGCCAGTCCAGGGCGGCCAGCTATCTGCTGCTTCAGCAGCGCGATGGGATCAGCTGCGCGGATCAGGTCATCGCGCGCCACCAGCATGTGCGTGCTGCGCTGGGGCGCGCGGTAATCCGCAGCGGCGCGATGCAGCAGCGCCAGCATCCGGCCGGCGTCCCACGCGTGCTGCAGGTCCGTGGGTGGGGTCCATGAGGGCACGTCGCGGTACACGTCCTCGCCCGCGCCCAATGCCTGCAGTTCATAGCTCCATTCACCGTGCTCGACGGCGGTATCGCCGCGCCGGTCGCGCAGCACCTGCACCACCGGTACGCCGGCGCTGGCCAGGTGTTCGATGAAGTGATGCTCCTCGCGCAGCACCGCGGCGGTACGCACATTGCGGTGATGCCGCTTGACGAATACCTGTCCCCGGCAGCTGTCGATGAGGGCTGCCGCCGACAGCGGCCGGGGGCTGTGCCATGCCACGCGGCAGGTGCCCTGCAGCTGGGGGTAGCCCGTGCGCAGCCAGTCGATGTCGGCATCGCTGATGGGCGGCCAGTCGGCGGCGACCTCGTCGTTGCCGAGGCCTTGAACACGGTGTGCGGTGAGAGTCATCGGGCGGGTGGAGAGGCAGGACGTAACGGACGCGCAGGGGCGCCAATGCTACTCCTGTCGCGATCCGCCCGTGGCCGGACGCGACGTGCGCCCGGTGCCCGACGCTGCGGATGCAGATGTCCAGCCGGCGACGCCACGGTGCCCAACGCGCAGCATCACAGCTGCCCGTTGCGCAGATAGTCGAACAGTTGCGCGTCGCTGTTGATTCCCAGCTTCAGCATCGCATCACCCTTCTGCCGGCTGATGGTGCTGGCGCTCCGGTGCAGCATCTCCGCGATCTCCTTGACGGTCATGCCCTTGCCCAGCAGGCGCAGCACTTCCACTTCACGCGGCGAAAGCGGACGTCCCTCGCCATCGGCCATCGCATTGCTGCCTGCGGCGTCCACGCGCTCCTTCAGCGACTGGCTCACATACGGCAGCCCGCGGTGCACGGTGCGGATGGCGATGGGAAGCTCCTCCATCGATGAACCCTTGTCCACCAGTCCCAGCACGCCGGCATCGCGCACCATGCGCAGGATCGCCAGGTTGCTGGATACACTCAGCATCAGTACCGGCAGCTGCGGGTAACGGCGGCGGATCATGTTGATCATCGCGTAGCCGTCAGGCACGGTGCTGTCGGGCATCGAATAGTCCGTCACCAGCACATCGCAGGGATGCGTGGCCAACGATGCCAGGAGATCCTGGGCGGTGCTTGCCTCGGCGACGATCTCGCCGACGCCGCTGGTCTGGATGACCGAACGTGCTCCAATGCGGACAACAGGATGGTCGTCGGCGATGATGATGCGTAACGTCATGCTCTAGTATGGCCCCGTGCGACGTGGGTTGGATGTAAAAAAGACAGGCATCGACGATATCCCTATTCTATGGAGACGGAACCTCGTGCGCACGATCCTGGCACGTAGTCGATGGCCCTGGCTGGTGCTGCTCGTGCTGCTGCTCCCTGTGATGGCGAGCTCTGCGCCGCCATCACCACGTCCGGACAGCGACGTTCTTCCTCCCGCCAGGCACATGCTCCCGATGGGGGTCTACGACAACCCGTGGCCGCGACGGATGCGCGGACAGGACCTCCCCGCCGGAGAACAGGCACGCCGTTCCACCCCGACCGGGCCGCTTCCCACTGCCGGTCAGCGTGGGCAGCCCACGCCGGTGCGGATCGGCTTTCCGCCGGATGCGGCGCCGCTGTCCTTCGCCGATGCCAGCGGCCAACCCGGTGGCCTGGCCGGCGATTACCTGCAGCGCCTGCGCCGGGCCGGTGCGACGCTGGTCATCGAACCCAGCCAGGATGGATACGACCTTCGCGAGAAGATGCGTGCCGGCATGCTGGATGCGGTGATGGCGATACCCGATGATTCGCTCCAACTGGGCGCTGACTGGGTGTTCAGTGCGCCCTTCATCGTCATTCCCAATGTCATTGTCACCACCAGGCAGGGCGGCAGCGTGTCGCGTATCGACGATCTGTCCGCTCAACGCGTCCTGCTGTCCGATCCGCAACGGTTGCGGGCGCACGTGCTGCAGAAGGCGCCCACGGCTCGCATCGTTGCCGCGCGCAGCACCGAACAGGCGCTGCAGCGGCTGGTGGAGGGTGATGCGCAGGCCTATATCGGCAACAGCGCGGTGGTTGAACGACTGCTGCGGGGTCGCTTCGCCGGAAAGCTGATGATCGCCGCCCCAGCGGGTTTCGACGATCGCCTGTCGCTTGCCGCACAACGCGCGCATGCGCCCGTGGTGACGCGTTTCAACCGCCTCCTGCAGGACATGGGACCACAGGAGCGTGAGGCGCTGCGCGATGCCTGGCTGACACGCGAACGTCGCAGCGGAGCGGAGTGGTGGGCGATCGCGCGCTGGGCACTTCCGCTTCTGCTGCTTCTTTCCCTGGCGCTGCTGGTTCATGGCCTGAACCGGCGGCGGCTGCGGCAGGAGATCGATGCCCGTCGCATGTTGCAGCAACGGTTGGCCGACATCACCCATAACCTGCCTGCGGTGGTCTACCAGATGCGGCGTCTTCCCGATGGCGCGCTTGAGTTTCCCTACGTGGCTGGCGATACGCAGGCGGTGTTCGGTATCGATGCGTCGCAGGCCATGGCATCGCCGTCCGTGGTGCTGGATGCCATCGATGAACGCGACCGCGATACCGTGCTCGCGGCGATAGAACACGCTGCGAAGGATTTCCTGCCGTTGGCACTGGAGTTCCGCACGCCGGTATCTGCCGGATTGACGGCGGATGCGCCGCGCTGGGTACGCAGCCAGGCGCAGCCGCACGCATCCGAAGCGGGCACGGTGACCTGGAGCGGATACTGGGTGGACGTCACCGAAGCGCACGCGCAGGCCGACGCGCTGGTGAAGGCCAAGGCGGTGGCCGAACAGGCGGCCATCGCCAAGGCACGTTTCCTGGCCACCATGAGCCATGAGATCCGCACGCCGATGAGTGGCGTGCTTGGCATGCTGGAAATGCTGGCGCATTCGCCCCTTCAGGCCGCACAGCGCATCAACGTGGCCGAGGCCGAGCAGTCGGCGCGGGAACTGCGGCAGATGCTGGATGACATCCTCGATTACGCCAGGATGGACGCAGGTGCCCTGCGCCTGGATCCGTTGCCGTTGCCGCTGCGCCCGTTGCTTGAAGCGTTGCATCGCCAGTTCCTGCCGGTCGCTGGCGAGCGGGGCCTGCGCCTGCGGCTGGATATGGATCCGCACCTGGCCAGCGCGCATGAGGTGGACGGGCTGCGCCTGCGCCAGGTGCTGCACAACCTGCTGGACAACGCCCTGCGTTTCACCCGGCAGGGCGAGGTCGCATTGAAGGTGAAGGTGCTGGAGGGCAGCACGGCCAGCCTGCAGGAGCTGTGCTTCCAGGTACTCGACAGTGGCATCGGCATCGAACCGGCACGACTGGCCACGCTGGTGCCGCCGGTGGCCACCGACACGCCGGCGGTGGCGGCAGACGGTGGCAGGACCGGGTTGGGATTGACGATCTGCCAGCGGCTGGTCCAGCTGATGGGCGGGCGGTTGCTGGCGCGCAGCATGCCGGGCCGTGGCACCGGGATGGATGTGCTGCTGCAGTTGCCGGTTGCCAGCGATGAGGATCTGGCCGCTACCCTGCCAGGGCCGGGCAGCGTGCCGCCGTTGCCGGAACCCCTGCGCTGGGCACGTGTGCTGGTGGTGGAAGACCATCCCACGGCACAGGCAATGATGGCCTGGCGGATGCAGCAGCTGGGCGTGGCGCATGCAGTGGCAGGCAATGGCCGTGAGGCGTTGCAGCAGCTGGATACCGGACGATTCGACCTGGTCATCGCCGATTGCCGGATGCCGGTGATGGACGGCTACGCCTTCACCCGTCTGCTTCGCGAACGCGAGGAACGCCAGAACGACCCTCGCCTGCCGGTGGTGGCGCTTACCGCCAGCGTGCTGGAAGAGGATCTCCGCCGTTGCCGCGATGCCGGCATGGATGAAGTGCTCACCAAGCCGTTGTCGCTGGCGCACCTGCGGAACTGCCTGCTGCGCTGGCTGGCACCACGCGGCATGCACGGCGATGAAGGCTCATCTCACTGAGCGTGCTGGCGCAGGTAGTCGATCACCTGTCGGCGTCGTTCTGGATCCGGAAATGCGTTGTACATGCGGGTGCCGGGAACCTTCGCGTTGGGCGAGCGCAGGAAGGCATCCAGGGTTTCCTCGCTCCAGGTGATGTCGGCCTGGCGCATGCCATCGGAATAGGGATAGTCCGGCAGGCTGCCGGCGCGCCGCCCGAACACGCCATGCAGGTTGGGCCCGTAGCGGTGGATGCCACCGGCCTGCACGGTGTGGCAGCCGGCGCAGATCTCGAAGGCACGCTCCTGTTCGCGCGCCCTGGCCTGCGCAGGGTCCAGCGGTGCCTGCGCGCGGCAACCGGCAAGCAGCACCAGGACGACGAACAGCAGCCGCATGTCACATGCCGGAATAGTTGGGGCCGCCACCACCCTGCGGCGTCACCCATACGATGTTCTGGGTGGGATCCTTGATGTCGCAGGTCTTGCAGTGCACGCAGTTCTGCGCATTGATCTGCAGGCGCTCGCTGCCTTCGGCACCGACGAATTCGTAGACGGCGGCCGGGCAGTAGCGTGCTTCCGGGCCGGCATATTCAGCCAGGTTGACCTGCACCGGCACGTTCGGATCCTTCAGCGTCAGGTGGCTGGGCTGGTCTTCCTCGTGATTGGTGCTGCTCAGGAACACCGAGCTCAGGCGGTCGAAGGTGAGCACGCCATCCGGCTTCGGGTATGCGATACGGGTATGTCGTGCCGCCGGCTCCAGGCAGGCATGGTCCGGCGTGCTGTGGTGGATCGTCCATGGCGGATTGCGGATGCCCAGCCTGGGCAGCAGCCATTGTTCGATGCCGGTCATCAGCGTGGCCACCGTGCGGCCCTTCTTGAACCACTGCTTGAAGTTGCGCGTCTGCTGCAGTTCCGCATGCAGCCAGCTGGCTTCGAAGGCCTGCGGATAGGCGGACAGCTCATCGTGCTGGCGGCCGGCAGCCAGGGCATCGAACGCGGCGTCGGCGGCCAGCATGCCGGTCTTGATCGCGGCATGGCTGCCCTTGATGCGGCTGACGTTGAGGAAGCCGGCTTCGCAGCCCACCAGTGCACCGCCGGGGAAGACGGTCTTCGGCAGCGACAGCAGCCCACCGGCGGTGATGGCGCGCGCGCCGTAGCCGATGCGCTTGCCGCCTTCCAGGTGCCTGCGGATGTCCGGGTGGGTCTTGAAACGCTGGAATTCCTCGAACGGGCTCAGGTAGGGATTGCGGTAGTCCAGGCCGACCACGTAGCCGATGGAGACCTTGCCGCCTTCGGCGTGGTACAGGAACGCGCCACCGTAGGTATCGGCATCCAGCGGCCAGCCCGCGGCATGCACTACAAGGCCCGGCTCATGCCGGGCCGGATCGATCTGCCAGAGTTCCTTGATGCCGATGCCATAGGCCTGCGGATCCTTGCCTTCATCCAGCCTGAAGCGCGCGATCAGCTGGCGGCCGAGGTGGCCACGCGAGCCTTCGGCAAACACCGTGTATTTCGCCTGCAGGGCCATGCCGCGCTCGAAGTTGGGACCGTGGGAGCCGTCCTTTTCGATGCCCATGTCGCCGGTAGCCACGCCGATCACCTGGCCGGCATCGCCGTACAGCACCTCGGCCGCGGCGAAGCCGGGGAAGATGGCCACTTCCAGCGCTTCGGCCTGCTGGGCCAGCCAGCGGCCGACCTCACCCAGGCTGACGATGTAGTTGCCCTCGTTGTGGAAACACTCCGGGAGGAATGCATCCGGCGTCCTGCGCGAACCTTCGGCGCTGAGGAACAGGAATTCGTCGCGGGTTACCTTCTGGCGCAGCGGTGCACCGCGCTCGGCCCAGTCGGGGAACAGTTCGGACAGCGCGCGCGGGTCCATCACGGCGCCGGAAAGAAGATGGGCGCCCGGTTCGGAGCCCTTTTCCAGCACGCACACGGAAAGGTCGGTACCGGCTTCGATGGCGCGCTGGCGCAGGCGGATGGCAGTGGCCAGGCCTGCAGGGCCGGCGCCAACGATCACTACATCGAATTCCATCACTTCGCGTGGGGGCAGTTCTACGGCTTCTGCGCTCATGGATAACCTGATCTTTGGGTAGGCCACCCTCCAACATGGGGTGGCGGTTGCCTGGGAATCGCGCGTGTTGCCGCGACGAAACGGGTGTTTGAATCCATCAGATTACCGGCATGCCGGGTTTTCGACCAGTTGAGCGACGTTGAACGGGCGTTCGGGATTCATGCGTACGCGATGTGGATATTGATTGCTGCAGTGCAGCGCGCGCAAGGCACGTTCGATCACCGTGCGGCAGCAGCCGGCGTGAACCGCCATAGCTGAATCCGACCAGATTTCGCGAGCTGATTGCTTGTTCGAGATTCCCGGTGTTCTGTGCGCGCCATCGCCCATTCCAGTCCCCCATTTTTCCTACGCTGGTGGCGCCCAGTGCAAACCGGGGACGCGCGATGGCTCACGAGCTGACACTCCGCGATACCTCACGGTCATATGCTGTGCGCGCCTCATCGAGTCCGATGCCTGCGATGAGCGCGGCAGCCTTGGATGGCCGCCGCGTTCTGGTGCACGCGTTGCTGGCCCGGGTATTGGCCCGGATCGGGGCCATCGCAGCGGAAGGCGAGGCGAGGGGGCCGCCGGCCCTGCTGGAGCGGATGCCCTGCACACTGCTCCGGTTTTCCACGCAGAAGCTGCCTGCATCCAAGTTCGCCGAACTGGACCGGCAGCTGGCCGGGCAGCAGCAGGGCCTCAATGCGCTGACGGTCGAGGAATACCTGTCGGCCAGGGCGCGCTTCGATGCCCATGATCGCGACCCGGCCATCGCGCGCAGGGCCCGCGCATCCTGGCGCGATACGCTGATGGAAACACGCCGTGAGGCGCTGCGGCGCGAGGGGCGCGAACCCGACGACATCGAAGGCCAGGCGCGGCGGCATGCGGCCCGGCAGATGCATGGGATGCATGCGCTGCATAATCCGGACCGGGTGGCGGGGGGCCGCGATGTGATCTGCGATTTCGGGGATGGGCAGGTCAATTCGACGATTGGCCGGCAGTGGAACCGCGCAGGGCGCGGACAACCGTCGCGCGTGCAGCAGCTGGATTCCGCCGCCGCAGGTGTTCCGGAAGCTGACCGTTCCAGCACCCGCATGAACGGCCTGCTGACGCGCGAAACGACAGCGGCTTCGCCGCCACCGCCGGATCCGGTACGGGTGACGTCCGTCCGGCCAGGCCGCAGAATGCGGATCCGTTCCCCTGACCCCTGCGGCGAGTCATGACCCTGCACCCCTACGATCTCTTCGACGTCCGTTCGATGCTCAGCGAAGACGAACGCGCCGTGCAGGATGCGGTGGCGCGTTTCACCGATGAGCGCGTCCTGCCGATCATCGGTGAGTGCTTCGACCAGTCACGCTTTCCTGCCGAGCTCGTGCCGGAGATCGCCGCACTGGGATTGCTGGGGGCGACATTGCCGGTCGAATACGGCGGCGGCGGACTGCAGGCGGTGTCGTACGGTCTGATATGCCAGGAACTGGAGCGTGGCGATTCGGCGCTGCGCAGCTTCGTTTCGGTGCAGAGTTCGCTCTGCATGCATCCCATCTTCGCCTACGGCAGCGAAGAACAACGCCAACGGTGGCTGCCGTCCATGGCGCGTGGCGAGCGCATCGGCTGTTTCGGCCTGACCGAGGCACAGGGTGGCTCGGACCCTTCCAGCATGCGCACGCGTGCGGTGCGCAGTGGAGGGGAGTGGCGCCTGTCTGGCAGCAAGATGTGGATCACCAATGCATCCATCGCCGATCTGGCCATCGTCTGGGCGCAGACCGACGACGGCGTGCAGGGTTTCATCGTCGAAAAGGGCATGGATGGATTCAGCACGCAGGACATTCCGCGCAAGATGAGCCTGCGCGCATCGTCCACCGGCGCGTTGTTCTTTGATGATGTCCGTGTGCCGGAAGGCAACCGGCTGGCGGGCGTGGTGGGCCTGAAGGGTCCGCTCGGCTGCCTGACCCAGGCACGCTTCGGCATCAGCTGGGGACCGATCGGTGCGGCCATCGCGTGCCTGGACGAAGCGCTACGGCATGCGAAGGAGCGTGAACTGTTCGGTCGTCCGTTGGCGGCCACGCAGAGCGCGCAGATCAAGCTGGCGGAGATGGCGCGTCGGATCACCACCGCGCAGCTGCTGGCGTTGCAGCTGGGCAGGTTGAAGGAGGCCGGCGCGCTGCAACCGCAGCAGGTGAGCCTGGCGAAGTGGAACAACTGCCGCATGGCGATCGACATTGCCCGCCAGTGCCGCGATCTTCTCGGCGCCGCCGGCATCACGGTGGACCATGCTGCAATCCGCCATGCGCTGAACCTGGAATCGGTGATCACCTACGAAGGCACGGAAACGGTGCACCAACTGGTGATCGGTCGCGAACTGACCGGCATCAACGCGTTCTGAGCCGCTCACGTAGAGCGGGGCTCTGCCCCGCTGCACGGTGAACCCCAGCCGGGCAGAGCCCGGCTCTACAGGAACCTGCGGAGCCCGAAACGCTCACGTAGAGCGAGGCGTTACCCCGCTGCGCGGTAAAGCTTCAGCCGGGCAGAGCCCGGCTCTACGGGAACCTGCGGAGCCCGAAACGGGAATCTGGCTGCTCACAGGCCGCCGACGAATCCGTGTTGCCGCCAGGCTTCATACATCACCACGGCGACGGTGTTGGACAGGTTGAGGCTGCGGTTGTCCGGGCGCATTGGCAGGCGCAGCCTGCGGCCATCGGCAAGGGAGTCGAGCAGGTGCTGCGGCAGGCCGCGGCTTTCCGGCCCGAACAGGAAGGCGTCGCCATCTTCGAACGCGACGCTGTCATAGCGGACACTGGCACGGGTGCTGAGCGCGAACAGGCGACGCGGCGCGATGCTGGCCAGTGCGGCATCCAGGTCGGCGTGTACCTGCAATCGCGAATATTCGTGGTAATCCAGGCCGGCACGCTTGAGCTGCTTGTCCTCCAGCGCGAAGCCAAGTGGCTCCACCAGATGCAGGCGTGCGCCCGTGTTCGCGCAGAGGCGGATGACGTTGCCCGTGTTGGGCGGTATTTCAGGCTGGAACAGGATGACGTGGAACGTGGGGACCTGGCTCATCGGCGCAGTGTAATGCGCGGCGATGCGACTTCGTGACTGGCCGGATCCCTGGTGCGGGCAGGGCCCGGCCTTCAGCGATACGCCTGGCGATGCATGCTGGCCTGCTGCCTGCAGCGCAGGATCACGGGCGGACCAGCACGGCGGCGGTTTCGATGGCCAGCGCCTGCAGGTCGGCCTGGCTCGGGCGGACATGCACGGCCGGCAGGTTGACGATGACATGGCCGGCAAACGTGGTGGCGGCCGCCGCCAGCGCGGCGGTGTAGCGTTCGGCCTGCTGTTCGGCGGCCAGTGCCACCCACTGGTCCAGGCTGGGACGGACTTCCACGGCAGCCAGGGTGGTGAGCGGTGCGACGAAGGTGTTTGCCTGGTGCTGCTGGCGCTCGGCCCTCTGCGCGGCATCCGGGCGCACCTGCACTGCGGCCAGGGTCGGGATGTCGCTGGCCTGTTCCCAGGCCTGCTGGGCAATCTGGTCGGCGGCCGGACGAACCTGCACCGTTTCCAGGGTGCTGATGGGCGAGAAGGCCTGTGCCGGCGAAACCGCTGCCGTACCGGCGACCAGGGCGATGGCGATGGCGATGGACTTGGTGTTCATGGCGGGACCTGTTTAGTGTTGTTGAGCGGTGGTGTGGTAGTAAGGTAGTACACCTAATGAGCCCGTGCAAGAGGAATCTGCAAAAGGCTTATTTCATTCATTGATTGTTCATGTTGCGTCTTTTCCTTCGTGGCTTGCCTTGAAGCAAAGCAATCCGCGTGCCAACTACAAAGTATTGATTTCTAATGTTTTTATGCTGGAGTCGAGCGTCCGCTGTCCGGACAGGTGTCCGTTTTCCTGCTCATGGCATCGAGTGCGCTGTCCTTTTTCGGGACAGATGGGCTTCCGGAAGCGGTCGCATGACGGTCGGTGGATGCAGGCGTGCGTTGCCTCGCGCTAGGATCGGCCTTCATCTAGATGACCCAAGGATCAGGAATGACCGCCTCTTCGCGTCCGCGCATCGCGCTGCTTGCCATGGCCCTTACCGTCGCCCTCGGTGGCCTGGCGCCCACTCCGTTGCTGGCCAGGCCGGCGGCCGTGGCCAAGGTGGATATTCCGTTCGAGCAGTTCACCCTGCCCAATGGCCTGCGCGTGGTGGTGCATACCGATCGCAAGGCGCCCATCGTGGCGGTCAATGTCTGGTATCACGTCGGCAGCAAGGACGAGCCGGCCGGCCGTACCGGATTCGCGCATCTGTTCGAACACCTGATGTTCCAGAGCAGCGAAAACCATGACGGGGAGTATTTCGAACCGTTCAAGCAGGTCGGTGCGACGGGCCAGAACGGCACCACCAATACCGACCGCACCAACTATTTCGAAAACGTGCCGACCACCGCGCTGGACATGGCGCTGTGGATGGAATCGGACCGCATGGGCCATCTGCTTGGCGCGATCGACCAGGCGGCGCTGGACGAGCAGCGTGGCGTGGTCCAGAACGAAAAGCGCCAGGGTGAAAACCAGCCCTATGGCCAGGTATGGACACAGCTCAACCGCGCGCTCTATCCGAAGGGTCATCCCTATCACCACAGCGTGATCGGCTCGATGAACGACCTCAATGCCGCATCGCTGGATGACGTGAAAACCTGGTTCCGTACCTGGTATGGCCCGAACAATGCGGTGCTGGTGCTGGCCGGTGACATCGACCTGGCCACCGCCAGGGAAAAGGTGACCCGTTACTTCGGAAGCATTCCGGCCGGACCGAGCATGGCGCAGCCGAAGGTGGACCCTGCCCCGCGACCGGCCGATACCCGTGAGGTGATGACCGACAAGGTGCCGCAGGTGCGCATCTACCGCGCCTGGAACGTGGCCGAAGTCGGTACCCGCGATGTCGACCAGCTGCAGCTGTTCGCCCAGGTGCTGGGTGGCGCGAAATCCTCGCGCCTGTCCAGGCGCCTGGAGCATGAGGAAAAGCTGGTGGACAACATCAGCGCGGGTGCCTTCCCGTCGCAGCTTGGTTCCAACTTCATGGTGATGGCCACGGTGAAGAAGGATGCCGATCCGGCCCGGGTGGAAGCGATCATCGATGAGGAGATCGACCGGCTGGTGGCCGAAGGCCCGAGTGCCGATGAGATGAGCCGCGCCCGGACCGCCTTCCGTGCCGGCTTCATCCGCGGTATCGAACGTATCGGTGGTTTCGGCGGCAAGGCCGACGCGCTGGCCGAGTGCGCGGTGTATACCGGCGATCCGGGCTGCTTCCGCGATTCGCTCAGGAACATCGAAGTGGCCAGCGCCAGCGACGTGCGCGCGGTGGGCAGCAAGTGGCTGCGCAAGGGCAGCCATACCCTGGTGGTCGAGCCGGGCCAGCGCGTGGCGCTGCAGGAAGATCCGTCGCAGTCGCCGGCGCCCTTCGAACTGCCTGGCGTGGACCCGAAGTACAGCACGCTGCCGGCACAGGTGGACCGCGCCACCGGCGTGCCGCAGACGCGCAGTTTCCCGGAGCTGAAGTTCCCGCAGCTGCAGCGCGCCACGCTTAAGAACGGAACCCGGGTCATCCTGGCCGAACGCCATGAGATTCCCGTGGTGCAGTTCAGCTACCAGTTCCCCGGTGGTTTCACCGCTGACCAGGGCCGCAAGCCGGGTACCGCGAACTTCGCCATGAGCCTGATGGGCGAAGGCGCCGGCACGCTGGGTTCGCTGGCATTCGCCGATGCCGCCGATGCGCTCGGCGCCGATCTGGGTGCCTCCGCTGGGCTCGATGCCAGCACGGTGGAGCTGTCCGCGCTGAAGGAGAACCTGGCCCCGTCGCTGACGCTGTACGCCAGCATGCTGCGCCAGCCTCGCTTCGACCAGGGCGAGATCGACCGGGTGAAGGGCAGCTGGATCGCCGGCATCGCCCAGGAAAAGGCCAACCCGACCGCCGCGGCCATGCGCGTGTTGCCGCCGCTGCTGTACGGCAAGGGTCATCCATACGCCATTCCGTTCACCGGCAGTGGTGATGAGCAGGCCATCGCCAGCCTGACCCGCGATGACCTGGTGGATTTCCACAAGGACTGGCTGCGCCCGGAGGCGGGCACGCTGATCGTGGTCGGTGACACCACGCTGAAGGAAATCGTGCCGCTGCTGGAACGCCAGCTCGGCGACTGGAAGAGCGAAGGGGCGGCCGAGGTGGTGAAGGCGTCCACACCGGTGGCACTGCCGTCGGCGCCGCGCGTGTACCTCATCGACCAGCCCGGGGCCGTGCAGGCGAACCTGTTCGCCGGCCAGGTGGTGCCGTCCTCGGCCGATCCGGGTTCGATCCGCTTCGATATCGCCAATGGTGTGCTTGGCGGCGACTTCACCTCGCGCCTGAACATGAACCTGCGTGAGGAGAAGCACTGGTCCTATGGTGCGCGAAGCAGCGCCAGCAGCACCGTGGGCCAGCGTCCATGGATGGCCATGGCGCCGGTGCAGATCGACAAGACGGGTCCGGCCATCGCTGAAATGAAGAAGGAGATCGCCAGCTTCGCCGACGGCAGCAAGCCGGCCAGCGATGCCGAAGTGGCGCGTATCCGCAACATCCAGACGCTCAGCCTGCCCGGTGCCTATGAGACCGCCAGCGCAGTGCTGTCCACCATTGGCTCGATGGTGCAGTTCCAGCGTCCGGACGACTACGTGCAGCGCCGCAAGGCGGAGATCGAGGCGATGACTCCGGCGCAGGTGCAGCAGGCAGCCGCAGCCATCAAGCCGGATGCACTTACCTGGGTGGTGGTTGGCGATCTCAAGGAAACCGAACCGGCGGTGCGCGCGCTGGACCTTGGCGAAGTCGTCATCCTGGACGCCGACGGCAATCCGGTCGCCCGCTGAGACACGGGGTCACGTAGAGCGGGGCTCTGCCCCGCTGCACGGCAAGGCTCTGCCCGCTGGTCGGTAATGCCCGGCCGGGCAGAGCCCGGCACTACGTGATGCCGCCAGGTAGAGCGGGGCTCTGCCCCGCTGTGCCCCGCTCTATCTCCTGTTCAGCCTGTTCAGGCACAATCCCTGCAAACCTTCCAGGTACACCGCCATGCGCCTCATTCTGCTCTCCGCCCTGCTGCTCAGCACCGCCGCCTGTACCTGGGTGCCGATCGAATCGTCCGGCAAGACCGTGCGCGTGCTGCCGGCCGGTGCCGTTCCCGCCGGCTGCCAGGCCAGGGGCGAAGTGGTGGTTTCGGTGAAGAGCAAGGTGGGTTTCTACAACCGCAACCCGCTGCGGGTGCAGGAAGAACTGGAAACCCTGGCCCGCAACGAGGCCCCCAGCGCCGGTGCCAACGCGGTGCAGGCATCGGCCCCACCGGCCGATGGCAGCCAGCGTTTCGCCGCGTTCCAGTGTCCGCCGCGCTAGGTCCGGGCACCATACGGCAGCGTCTGAATTCGTAAAGATGCGGTTAAAGCGTCGCGGTTATAGAATAACCCCCCTTTTGCCTGAGCCTTGGCGCTACCTCGATGCTCTTCAAGAATGTCTCGATCGCCGGCCTGGCGCACGTCGATGCGCCGCACACGCTGACGACGAAGGAAATCAACGAACGTCTGCAGCCCACCCTGGACCGTCTCGGCATCCGCACCGACGTGCTCGGCGACATCGCCGGGATTCACGCGCGGCGCCTCTGGGATGCCGGCACGCTGGCATCGGATGCGGCCACCATGGCGGCACGCAAGGCGCTGGAAGACGCCGGCATCGGCGCTGATCGCATCGGCCTGGTGGTCAACACCTCGGTCAGCCGCGATTACCTGGAGCCGTCCACGGCCAGCATCGTGTCGGGCAACCTGGGGGTCGGCGAAGAGTGCATGACCTTCGACGTCGCCAATGCGTGCCTGGCCTTCATCAACGGCATGGACATCGCTGCGCGCATGCTTGAGCGCGGTGAACTGGACTACGCGCTGGTGGTGGACGGCGAGACCGCCAACCTGGTGTATGAAAAGACCCTGGAGCGCATGACGGCTCCGGACGTCACCGCCGACGATTTCCGCAACGAGCTGGCCGCGCTGACCACCGGTTCGGGCGCGGCGGCCATGGTGATGGCCCGTTCGGAGCTGGTGCCGGATGCGCCCCGCTACAAGGGCGGCGTGACCCGTTCGGCCACGGAATGGAACCAGCTGTGCCTGGGCAACCTGGACCGTATGGTGACCGACACCCGCCAGCTGCTGATCGAAGGCATCAAGCTGGCCCAGAAGACCTTCACCGCCGCCAAGGTGGCGCTGGGCTGGGCGGTGGAGGAACTGGACCAGTTCGTCATCCACCAGGTCAGCCAGCCGCACACCGCCGCCTTCATCAAGAACTTCGGCATCGATCCGAAGAAGGTGATGACCATCTTCGGCGAGCACGGCAACATCGGCCCGGCCTCGGTGCCGATCGTGCTGAGCAAGCTCAAGCAGCTGGGCAAGCTGAAGAAGGGCGATCGCATCGCGCTTCTGGGCATCGGCTCGGGCCTGAACTGCTCGATGGCTGAGGTGGTCTGGTAACTGCGATTCAAGAATCGCTCATACACGTTAAATTTCATTGTAATTTTTAACATGTGCATGAGACCATGTTCTTCCATCGAACATGACGTGGAGGGGCGGAATGAACAGTGCAGCGGCATTTCGCCCCGAGCTCCCCTTCAATGCGCTACCACCGTTGCCGCCGGCGGCGGACATTGAAACGCGGCCATTGCTGAAGGCCTGCATCGGGGCGCATGCGGCCTTGGCCGGCCTGAAGCAGGCCACGGCGCTGCTGCCCAATCCAACTGTATTGATCAATACGATCCCGGTCCTTGAGGCACAGGCCAGTTCCGGGATCGAGAACATCGTCACCACCACTGACGATCTGTTCCGTTATGCCGACGATCAGGACCACGCACGCGATCCCGCGACCAAGGAAGCGTTGCGATATCGCAGTGCCCTTCATGAAGGTTTCCAGTCGCTGCAGACGCGGCCGCTCTGCACGGATACGGCTGTGGTCGTCTGCAGCCGTATCAAGGGAATCGCCATGGACGTCCGCCGTGTCCCGGGCGTTGCACTGGTCAATGGAGTCACCCAGCAGGTGGTCTATACGCCGCCCGCAGGCGAGACGGTGCTGAGGGAGCAGCTGAGCAACTGGGAGCGCTTCATCCACGATCATGAAGAGATCGATCCGTTGATCCGCATGGCCGTCGCGCATTACCAGTTCGAGGCGATCCACCCCTTTCTGGATGGCAACGGTCGCACCGGTCGTGTACTCAACCTGCTCATGCTGGTGGAGCAGGGCCTGTTGGATCTACCGATCCTTTATCTGAGCCGCTTCATTCTCCGCAACCGGGCCGACTACTATCGGCTGCTGCTCGATGTCACCTGCCATGGCCGATGGGCCGAGTGGGTGGCCTACATGCTGACCGCGGTGGAGGAAACCGCGCGCTGGACCACCGCGAAGATCCACGCGATCCGCCTGCTGGAACAGCAGGCGCGGGATCACATCCAGCGTCATGCGCCCAAGGCCTACAGCCGCGAGCTGGTTGAAGTCATTTTCAATCAACCCTACTGCCGGATCCAGAATGTAATGGACGCATGCGGCGTGACACGACAGACTGCCGCTCGCCATCTGAAGGAACTGGTAGCAGCCGGCGTGATGCAGGAACAGCGCGCAGGCAAGGAAAAATGGTTTCTGCACCCCGCGTTCCTGCAGCTGCTTTCCAGTGAACACCACCCGTTGCCTGGTTACCAGGCGACCTGAACCTGACAACAGATCGATGACCTATCCCGGCTACCCCGCCCACCCGCAGCGCTTTGACGTCCGCCCCGGCCTGTCGATGAACTACCTCGACGAAGGTCCGCGCGATGGCGAAGTGGTGGTGATGGTCCATGGCAACCCGTCGTGGAGCTATTACTGGCGCGCGCTGGTGGCCGGCCTGTCCGACCGTTATCGCTGCATCGTGCCGGATCACATCGGCATGGGGCTGTCCGACAAGCCTGCCGATGACCAGTACACCTACACGCTGCAATCGCGCGTTGACGACCTGGACGCGTTGTTGCGCCACCTGGGCATCACCGGCCCGGTGACGCTGGCGGTGCACGACTGGGGCGGCATGATCGGCTTCGGCTGGGCGCTGTCCCATCACCAGCAGGTCAAGCGCCTGGTGGTACTCAACACCGCCGCGTTTCCGATGCCGGCAGCAAAGAAGATGCCATGGCAGATCGCGCTGGGCCGGCACTGGAAGGTGGGCGAATGGATCATCCGCACCTTCAACGCGTTCTCCGCAGGTGCATCCTGGCTGGGCGTGGAACGAAAGATGCCGGCCGAGGTGCGCCGGGCCTACGTGGCGCCATACGACAGCTACGCCAACCGTATAAGCACCATCCGCTTCATGCAGGACATCCCCTTGTCGCCGGCCGATCCGGCGTGGCCGCTGCTGGAACGCTCCGGCCAGGTGCTGCCGTCCTATGCCGACCGGCCGGTCTTCATCGGCTGGGGCCTGCGCGATTTCGTCTTCGACCACCACTTCCTGGAAGGTTTCCGGGCGGCGTTGCCGCAGGCCGAAGTGCATGCGTTCGAGGATGCCGGGCATTACGTGCTTGAGGACAAGCACGAAGCGCTCGTGCCGCGGATCCGCGCGTTCCTGGACGAGAATCCGTTGTAAGGCAGAGCCGTACAACGGGTTCTCGTCCACGCATTCCGCCTTATCCCCGCGCCGTTGGCGCGCCCCCTTGAACATCAAGGGGGCTTTTCACCCGAAGCATCGCTGTGGGACCGACCGTTGGCCGGTACGCTGCTCAGGCCGCGATCGGTGCCTGCGGTGACGGGCTGTTGCCGTTGTCGTCCGGATGGCCGTCATCATTGTCGGCATCGTCGCGCCAGCGCCAGTCGGCCAGTGTCAGCGGCGGCAACCCATGGACGATCCGCGCCTTGTCGCATTGCGGGCTGGCCTTGCCGTATTCCCATGAAGCATCCACCTCCCGGCATACGCTCGGCCGGTTGGGATGGATGCTGCAGCGGGAATACACGCCGATGTCCGCATCCAGCGCCACGCAGCGTATCGGCGCCGAATGCGTGCCACGCATGCACAGCCGATGGGGGTCCAGGGTTTCCGTCAGCTGGTGGGGCACGCCACCCGGCGTGACTTCATCCGATTCCATCCAGTGGAAGGCCACGCGGTATTGGGTGCAGCAGGCACCACAGGTCATGCAGGGATGTTGCATGGGCAGTCCGCCTCGGGCGGCAGTCAGGATCGGGAACGAGGGTGCGGATTTTCCACGAAGCGGGCCGCCGCGCAAGAAATTCCGTAAGCGGCGACAATGAACGGATGAACGGACCCTGCAATATCGCTGCGCGGCTGCCCGAACTGGCCCGCGAACGCCCCGACCAGATCGCCATCCGCTGCCCCGGGCGCCGGGGTCCCGGCAATGGCATGGCGGCCTACGACGTCACCCTGGATTACCGCCAGCTGGACGCCCGCAGCGATGCGATGGCGGCCGGCCTGGCGGCCTACGGCATCGGCCGCGGCGTACGCACCGTGGTGATGGTGCGCCCCTCGCCGGAGTTCTTCCTGCTGATGTTCGCGTTGTTCAAGCTCGGCGCGGTGCCGGTGCTGGTGGACCCGGGCATCGACAGGCGTGCCTTGAAGCAATGCCTGGACGAAGCGCAGCCGGAAGCGTTCATCGGCATCCCGCTGGCTCACGTGGCGCGGCTGGCGCTGCGCTGGGCACCGTCGGCGCGCAGGCTGGTCACCGTGGGGCGCCGGCTGGGCTGGGGCGGCACCACGCTGGCCGCACTGGAGCACAGCGGCACCCGCAGTGGCCCCATGCTGGCGCAGACCGATGGCGAGGACATGGCGGCTATCCTGTTCACCAGCGGCTCCACCGGCGTGCCCAAGGGCGTGGTCTACCGCCACCGCCATTTCGCTGGCCAGGTGGCGCTGCTGGGACAGGCATTCGGCATGCAGCCCGGTGGCGTGGACCTGCCGACCTTCCCGCCCTTCGCACTGTTCGATCCCGCGCTGGGGCTCACCTCGGTGATTCCGGACATGGATCCCACGCGGCCTGCGCAGGCCGATCCGCGACGCCTGCACGATGCGATCCAGCGCCATGGCGTGACCCAGCTGTTCGGTTCACCCGCGCTGATGCGGGTGCTGGCCGACCACGGCAAGCCGCTGGACGGGGTGATGCGCGTGACCTCGGCCGGTGCGCCCGTACCGCCGGACGTGGTGGCGAAGATCCGCCGCCTGCTGCCGGCCGACGCGCAGTTCTGGACACCCTACGGGGCCACTGAATGCCTGCCGGTGGCGGTCATCGAGGGCCGTGAGCTGGAAAACACCCGCGCGGCCACCGAAACCGGTGCCGGTACCTGCGTGGGCACCGTGGTGGAACCGAACCACGTGCGCATCATCGCCATCGACGATGCAGCCTTGCCGGACTGGGCGCAGGTGCGCGAGCTGCCGGCAGGGGAGGTCGGCGAGATCACCGTTGCCGGGCCGACCACCACCGACAGTTACTTCAATCGTCCGCAGGCCACGGCAGTGGCGAAGATCGCCGAAACCCTGGCCGATGGCAGCCAGCGCATCGTCCATCGCATGGGCGATGTCGGCTATTTCGATGGGCAGGGGCGGTTGTGGTTCTGCGGCCGCAAGACCCAGCGCGTGGAAACCGCGCAGGGCCCGCTGTACACCGAACAGGTGGAGCCGGTCTTCAATACCGTGCCGGGTGTTGCGCGCAGTGCGCTGGTCGGCGTGGGGTCTTCCGGGGCCCAGGTGCCCGTACTGTGCGTGGAGCTGGCGCGAGGCCAATCCGATTCGGCTGCCCTGCAGGACGCACTGCGTGCCAAGGCGCGGGCGCGGCTGCCCGAGGCCGGCCTGCAGTACTTCCTCGTCCATCCTGCCTTCCCGGTGGACATCCGCCACAACGCCAAGATCGGCCGCGAGAAGCTGGCCGCATGGGCCACCGCGGAACTGGAGAAACAGTCATGAAGATCCTCGTCACCGGTGGCGGTGGTTTCCTCGGCCAGGCCCTGTGCGCAGGGCTGGTCGAACGTGGCCACCAGGTACTCAGTTTCAATCGCGGTCATTACCCTGAGCTGCAGGCGATGGGCGTGGGGCAGATCCAGGGCGATCTGGCCGACGCGCAGGCGGTGCTGCATGCGGTGACCGGCATGGACGCGGTGCTGCACAACGCGGCCAAGGCCGGTGCATGGGGCAGCTACGAGAGTTACCACCAGGCGAACGTGGTCGGCACCGACAACGTCATCGCGGCCTGCCGCGCGCGCGGCGTTTCGCGGCTGGTGTATACCTCCACGCCCAGCGTGACCCACCGCGCCACCCATCCGGTGGAAGGCCTGGGTGCGGACGAAGTGCCTTATGGCGAGGATTTCCAGGCCCCGTACGCGGCGACCAAGGCCATCGCCGAACAGCGGGTGCTGGCGGCCAACGATGCAACGCTCGCCACCGTGGCGCTGCGTCCGCGGTTGATCTGGGGGCCGGGCGACCAGCAGCTGGTGCCACGCCTGGCCCAGCGTGCGCGGGCGGGGCGGCTGCGGCTGGTCGGCGATGGCAGCAACAAGGTGGATACCACGTACATCGACAATGCCGCGCTGGCGCATTTCCTGGCACTCGAGGCGCTGGCACCGGGCGCGGCCTGTGCCGGCAAGGCGTATTTCATTTCCAATGGCGAACCATTGCCCATGCGCGAGCTGATCAACAAGCTGCTCGATGCCGTCGGGGCGCCGCCCGTGCACAAGACCCTGGGCTTCCGGACCGCCTACCGCATCGGCGCTGTATGCGAGCGGCTGTGGCCGCTGCTGCGCCTCCCCGGCGAGCCGCCGCTGACGCGTTTCCTTGCCGAACAGTTGTGCACGGCGCACTGGTACAGCATGGAACCAGCCCGCCGGGATTTCGGCTATGTGCCCAAGGTGAGCATTGACGAGGGCCTCACCCGGCTGAAGGCTTCATCACGCGGCGAGTTTCCCATCACTTCCTGAACACCGGCCTCGCGGGAGGATAGGCCTCAACGCCGAACCCGGCACTCAACCGCGAGGACCGCCCATGCTGCATTACGCCATCGTCTTTTTCGTCATCGCCATCATCGCTGCGGTGCTCGGCTTCTCCGGCATCGCCGGTGCGGCCACCAACATCGCCTGGATCCTGTTCGTGGTGTTCCTGGTGCTGGCGGTGATCTCGATGTTCCGCAAGGGGCGCGTATAAGCGCCGCGAGCGCTACCGCATGACAGGCGAGGCCGGGCATTGCCCGGCCTTGTTTTTTCGCGGCAGGTGCCGCGATACGCGTCGGCGAAAACTTCCGGTGGTTGACGACCGTTGGTCGTCACAGCTCCTGGCTACCGCTCTTCGCCCACCGCGCTGTGCAGTCCACGGTCCAGCGCATGGCGTTCCAGTGCCAGCTCGATCAGCCGCGTGATCAACGCCGTATACCCCAGTCCACTGGCACCCCACAACTTGGGATACATGCTGATGCGGGTGAAGCCCGGCAGGGTATTGACCTCGTTGACGATGATCTCAGCGGCTGCGGTCAGGAATACATCCACGCGCGCCATGCCGGCGCATTCCAGCGCCTGATAGGCACTCAGGGCGACCTGCTGGATACGCGCCTGGGTATCGGCGTCGATGTCGGCGGGCACCACCACCTCGGCACCGTCCTCGTTGAGGTACTTGGTGTCATAGGCGTAGAACTCGTCGTGCACCACGACCTCGCCACAGACGCTGGCCTGGGGCATGGCGTTGCCCAGCACCGCGCATTCGATCTCACGGCCAACGATCGCCGCTTCCACCAGCACCTTGTGGTCGTAGCGCAGCGCATTGGCCAG
>Ga0160467_100503_pt1 | contig 37427 bp, 47 predicted proteins | sample HID1972I_E11MG_FD_108221 | JGI IMG/M metagenome (GOLD analysis project Ga0160467, IMG submission 108221) | Enriched pill bug-associated microbial communities from UW Madison campus, WI, USA - HID1972I_E11 MG | ecosystem: Host-associated > Arthropoda: Insects > Digestive system > Unclassified ... | reverse complement strand
TGACGAGTATGCAACCTGTAAGGACGTTGTGAAGAGCCGTATGCGTGAATTGCGCACGTACGGATCTGTGAGGGGCAAGGGGCACAATCCTCGAAAGGAGAGGCCCCACCTACTCGACTATTGAGCTAAATTTTCCAAAAATGCGATTCTAACGGAAGTGAGAAGCGTTATTAGCAAAAATCCCTGTAATATGAAGTGAAAAGGGGCTAATAACGTCTCTGAGTTCTGTTAGCCAGAAAAATTAACATAATTAGTTGAAATAAAGTCTCTCATTTCCGTTAGCCTAAGCGATTTGTAAGATAATAACGATAATACGTTGAAAGCAAAGTCATGATCATCGGAATCGCAAAAGCAATCGACGCTATAAAGATGACCTGAAACACTTGGTTAACTACTCCTGTGCTTATAGTTTTAAGCACATAGCTGACAACTAATAAGATGATACTTACCGCTGAAAAGGCAATGCCGTTGGACATCATATATTTTGTTTTCTTCATTTTACATTCCTCCTTGTAGTCCTGCTTCTGCAAATATAATCATCGTTTTACGTCTTTTAATATCCTGCTGCAGAACATGTCGACCTAATTCTGTTAATACATACACCTTTCTTCGCGAATCGGAATCGTCAAACAGTTCAATATAATGTTCTTTCAGCAGCTTTTTAATAATTGTATAAAGTGATGCAGGACCGATGACAACTTGTGCCTCTGTCAGCTCCTCTATAAGACTCATGACTGCATAGCCATGCCTAGGCTGCGAAAAGCCAGCCATAATGTAAAACACGGAATCAGTTAATTGCTCTAAAGAATTCATAAGATCACCTTTCGTGTATCACTTTGTGATATATTGAGCAATAGAATATCTCTTTTTGTTAAAAGGGTAAAAAAGGATCAGGAATGAAAAAGATCGACCAATCATTGATCGGTCGATCTAGCATATCTAATAGTATAACGAGTGGTCGCTGTTAATATAAGCATACATTAAGCATGAATGGATGGAGCATTGATCGTGCATTAAGTAGGCTTTAAGCTAAAGCTAATGTTAAAGCTAAGCAGTGAGGGACTTAAAGTAGTGATAAATCTGCTTCAATCGCTTCTCTTGCTTACCGTTTTTCTTCTCCATACTACCAAACTCGAAAAATTTCACCTTATTAATGCCGACATATTGAAACAACGCTTTTTTCATTAATACTTTATGCGCATTGTTCAGCCAGTAAAGGGGATAAAGCGTAGGTCCCTTCATACTTGATATGCATACGACAGACTTACCCTTCAGCAACCCTTCTGGCAGCAGTTTACCGTTATCCTTATACGCAAAGTTAGAAGCGAACATCTGATCAATATAGCCAAGCAGCATTGCAGGAGGACGTCCCCACCATATGGGATAGATCATAATAATTTTATCAGCCCACAGCAACTGCTGCCGATAGGGCTCCAACTGTGGATTGCTATGCATATCTCTTCTGCGCTTTTGCTCGTTGAACACGAGCCTTGGATCGAATGATTCCGCATATAAGTCAAGCACTTGAATCTCATGCTTCATCTGATTATCTGTAAGACCTTGCAGTGTCTGCTGCAAAAAGGCGTAGCTTAAGCTTCTGTGATTGGGATGGGTATAAATAATGAGGGTTTTCATTTTACACCTTCTTTGTTATCATTTGATAATAAATTAGCATAATCAATAACTAGTTGTCAATAGATAATTATCATTTGATAATATAATGAGGTGAGAGTATGGAAGCTAAAGAAATATTGTTTCAACAAACGGTTGCGTTTATCGCATCTGTACATAATGTTCATCATGACATGACGAAAACGATGCCTTTGCACGGGCTTACATCTCAGCAATATGAAATTATGGAGTTTCTTGCAATTGATCAGCCGTTAACCCCTAGCCAAATTAGTGAATGTAAAGGGATATCGATGCCGAATACAAGTCGTGAATTAAGGAAGCTGACCGAAAAAGGGCTCTGTGAGAGATTCGATGATCCAACGGATCGCAGAAAGCAGTATATTCGTTTGTCTACGCTTGGTGAAAAGTATATGGCGGGAGCATTCGAGCATTTGAACAAAGAGTTGTGGAAGCGTCTTGAAGGAATGGATACGAGCGAGCTGCAGCGTATAACAGCTGCAATGCAGCATTTGCAGGAAACAATCTTTCATACGAAGTAATAGTAGGATAGCGGACTAGGTGAACAGCAAGAAAGGACATGCTTTAGATCAAGCATGCACCGATAAGTAATCGATGCAGCAACGTTAATCATATCTTATTTAGCCGTTTCCAGTTACCTGGAAACGGTTTTTTGTCTATAGCTCCATACCCCGCATGAAGAGGTAAAGTGTCATTATGATGATGGTTGTTTTGATTTTCCTACAGTTATTACATTATAGCGCTCATCTAGGAAAGGTTGAGTTACTGTTGTGTGCATCATGCTAAACTAATTTTCGGGTAGGTTGCAGTGATAATAGGAGGAATACGAGTGGTGCGTACAGTTTTTAGAGGAGAACATATTAACTTCGGTTATGATAAACATCAACTCATATTAAACGATGTAGCAATTACGGTCGAGGATCAAAGCATTTATGGTTTATTCGGTCCTACAGGCGCTGGAAAAACAACTTTAGCCAAGGTGATGCTCGGATTAGAAAAACCTGAGCATGGTACGTTAACATGGTTTAATGAGCGCCTGAATCAAAGCACGAATCGTAGAGTAGGATATGTGCCGCAGCAAAAGGCATTAATATATGATTGTTCTGTTTATGAAAATGTAATGCTTTTTGGCAAACTGTATCATTATCGTGGAGAACGGTTAAAACAGCAGATAGAACAGGCTTTACAGCTTGTCGGTTTATGGGACGAGCGCAAGCAGGATACAGTAAAGCTGTCTGATGAGCAGCTTCAGCGATTGAATATCGCATGTGGTATTGTCCATATGCCGGATGTTGTAATCTTGGATGAAGTTACGTCGCATATTGATAAGGAAGCGGTTCCATTTATAGTAGAAATCATTCGGCAGCTGCATGATCTGGGGGTAACGATTATATTTTTATCGCAAGATAGCGAAGTGATTAAACAGCTTTGCACACATGTTGGAATATTAAAGGAGGGTCGACTTATTGCTGAAGGTCATATTGATACGTTTGAAGATCATATGACACTAGACGGGCGGTCAGACGAAGAATTATAACCAATCTTAAGAAAGGAAAGGGGACAGGAATGTATGTATGTTTTTGAGTTGTATGCACGGCGATTGGCAAAGCGTAAAGCGCTGCTTACCGGCATGGTCATACTGCCTCTTGTACTAGCGTTTTTGCTTGTCAAAACGTACGAACCGCATCAAACGGAACAATTTACCGGGATGATGAGTATTCTGATCAGCATTCTGATCGTATTAACGCTTATGAGTACGATGCTGTTTTATCGTGATAAGCAGCATAAGACAGCGCAGCGGATATTTCTTAGCACACAAAGCAAATTCAGCTTTTATTGTCAAATGGTTGCTGTTTTTTTGGCAGTAAGCATCTTGCAGCTGATCGCGATGGTGCTTGCGGTTGAACGGCTATTACCAGTGGGGTTATCACTTGAATGGATAGATTATATCATTATATTCAGTGCATATTGCTTATTAATTATTATCGCGGCAGGAGTAGGACTGCTAATTATGAATCGATCTCGTTCGAAGAGTGGGGGCAACTTAAAATTGACGGCTATCGGATGTATGCTGCTTCTTATGTGTGGTGTAGTTGGCGCTAGCATCGAGCTGCCGTTCATTATCCAATCTATTGCGAACATTGTACCGACCTATTGGCTTGCAGAAGTGATCTCAATCGTATTTGATGACCGAGGCAATCATGTTAGTCGATTGCTTGTGTATATGGTTAGTTTATTGTTATGTGCAGCCTTAATATTGTTGCTGCTATCAAGAACGAAGACAGAAAAAATATAGAGATAAAGTGCATCAGGGAGGGTATTGCTGGAGAGGTAAGAAACAGGAAGGAGAATTCATTTGCTGTTTTACAGTCGATATCAATCAAATGACCCTGAAGATTTAGTTACAGAATTAACGAGGATGCAAACTTATATGGTGCAATGCAGCGGACAATCAATTCATCGCAAGCCTTATCTGTATGAGCTACCGCAATCAATGAGTTATGAACAGCTAAGTATGGCCTTGTACCGCACCATCAGCAGTCATGCCTCATTGCAGGTATGGCTTAAGTACGAACGCAAACTGCAGCGCTATGAGCAATATGTTGTACAGCTTCCACCTATGAACGAATGGGAAATACCTAAGGTGCACATCCAGATGCAGCCGGAGACATATATCATTACGGAGGAGACGAGCGTTCCACTGCTGAACGGCTATCCTTGGCGTGTCAAATTCCTGCAATATGAAGACAAGCGGTATATGTATGTTGAGTTTCATAGTATATGCATGGATCATTACGGAATTAAGTGCTTTGAGGATACGCTGTTCAAAGCGCTGAGCAGCGGTTATCATCTGCCTTCTGGTAATTTATCCTCCTATCGCTTGCTGCGCAATATGGAAATTATATCTTCTGATTACCGCTTTGAGCGTTATGAGCCAGTACGATTAAATGTTAATAGCGGACGCTCCATGAAAATGGTAACTGCATCCTATGAGCTAACGAGTGAACAGATCGCGGTTATTGAGCAGATTAAGAATCGGTACAGAGTTGAAGCATCCGTAGTGTATCAGCTAATCGTTGAGCATATGCTCGGTTATGATTCCGAAGGGGAGCTATATGGGATGATTGACAATTGGCGCTCAACTCTCCGAAACTATGATGAAGTAGGATGCTTTTATTACATGAATGCAGAGGTAGTTCAAGGGCTTAATGTGATGAGAAGTCGGTTGATGTCGTTGCAACTGCAGCGTCAAAAGCGAAAAGAAGGCGAATTTACAGCGATTAGTAAACGAACTGATTTCTCAATTGTGTATAGCTATGAGGAAATGCTCTGCCAGCAATTAATCGAAGTGCCGGCAGATCAATGCGGTCCATATGAGTTATTCATACGAATTAGACGTAGACAAGCTGGAACATCCGTCCAATTGGAGTACAGTCCAGAAAGTTATTCAAGAGCGCAGGCTCAGCAATATTATGTCCAGTTGTTTAATGTTATTGAGGCGTTGCGTCAGCAGCTTTTGACAAATTGCGCTTCGTAATTGGTCGAATAAGAGATTTATAGTGACAATTGTGAGATGAAAATGAGGGAAAACTTACAGTTATGATGAATAATTGCAATATTAAGACAATTTAGTGCAAAGCTCGTCCGAATGTGTATAATGAAGACATAGAGAGGTGAAGCACATGCAGGAAGAAAGCGTACAGCGTATGGGGATCATAGAATCGTTTGCGAGTCGCACGGCTCTTTGGATGAACAAGGAGCGCCAAGGTGATCACATCGACTACTTGAAGATGAAGCTAGGCATTGAGACCATTCTCACGAATGTATCAAAAGGACTAATTGTTTATGGTACAGCAATTATTCTTGGTCTATTTCTTCAAACGTTAATTCTACATGTTGCATATGCGGTATTAAGAAGATATTCCTATGGCTTGCACGCAAACTCTAGCACAGTGTGCAGCGTTATCAGTATCGTCTTATTTATCGGCACACCTATTCTATGTCAGTACATTCCGTTTAATAGCTTGATCGTAATCGGATGTGGATTATTGTTTATCACTCTACTTTATCTGTATGCACCGGCTGATACGGACAAGTCTCCGATAATCGGGGCCGAGAGAAGACGCACACTTCGAATGAAATCGATGGTGGCGTGCGCTGTGATTACAGGGATAGCATTCCTGTATCCAGACCCATTCATTAAGAGTCTTCTTATGTTGGGCATGGCGATTCAAATCGTCATGATCCTACCACTCACATATAAAATTTTGAAGAGGAGTGTTAATAATTATGAACAATACGAAACAGAATCAAGGTCTGCTTAACGGTATGAAAGGTATGGCTTCAAAATTCGTAGGTAATGTTGCTATGAAGAACGGTGAGCAAGCTTTAGAAAGTGCTTGTTCATGGTTTGCACACGAGCCGAAAATTCCTATGGAGCTACTAAAGCAATCCAAGTAGTCACACTCAGATGTAATCGATAATGGATATAATAGACTTTTCCAAGTTAGAACTACTCTGACAAGGAAAAGTCTATTTGTTTGTCGAGATTTATTACACCGTTAACAATCTAAAATTATAATAGAATATGATATAATATGAATTAACTAGAAAAATGATACAACCTTGCAAATAATAGAAAAGATTAGAGGTTCTACTATGTCTGATTTCATTAATATTACTTTGCAGACTATTACGATTACGCTTTCGATTTATATTTTGTTTCAATATCAGCTGAGTAAAAAGCTACTTTTGTTATTACTACTAGGCTCTGTTTTACTTGGTTTTCCATTGTTTATGTGGCAAGGAGTAATTGGTGTTTTTATTCTGCTTATATTTTTGATATTAAAACTTGTTATATTTAAGAATAATTTGTTTTCTAGTATCGTATTTCCGGTTATCTCTTTGATAAACTTAGTAATTAGCAATTACATTGTAAAAGCATTGTTAATTGTTATAAATCAATCGTCAATCGAACTTCTTGAATCTATTATTTATATTGACATTATTAACTTGTTTACATGTATAGTTACACTAATTTTAAGTTTTGTTGTCTCTTACTTATTAGCTAGCTTTTTTAAGCAAGACAGTTTTATTCGGAGTTATGGCACAGTGTTTGCTATATTAAGCATCGTGACACTAGTCATTTTCTACATAAATATTTTAATTGGTAAACAATCTGGTTTTTCAGATGAAAATATTCGAGCGAACAGTGTGCTATTTATATTTTACTTTAGCATTTTGATCGGCGTATGCTTCCTGCTGACAAGAATGATTGTTAAAGAAACGAATATGCGCAATCAGCAGGTGCAATATGAACGGCTGACGGAGTACACGGAAAACTTGGAGCAAATGTATACGAATATGCAAAAGTTCCGCCATGACTACATCAATATATTACTGTCGATGTCTGAATATATTCGCTCAAAAGATATTGTGCAGCTGGAACGATATTTCAATAACAATATTATGCCGATCAGTATGAATATGAAGTCCAACGCGTACAAAATGGGTTCATTACATAATCTTAAAATACAAGAATTAAAAGGGATTATCTCTTCAAAAGTAATAAAGGCACAAGAGCTTAACATCGATGCAAATGTTGAAGTAGTCGAGCCTGTTGAGCATATTAATATGGACCCCGTTAATTTATGCCGCTGTGTCGGTATTATATTAGATAATGCGATCGAAGAAGCAATCCATTGTGATCAGCCATTCGTTCATGTTGCTTTAATTAGGCGTGGCGGCTCCAATATTATTGTTGTGTCGAACAGCAGCAGACCTACGACACCAGAGCTTCATATCATCTATGAAAAGGGCTTCTCGACTAAAGGTGAGAATCGAGGTCAAGGACTTAACAATTTACGTGAAATGGTTGCAAGCTGCAACAATGTAACGATGGATACTCAGATACTGCACGGAAAATTCACTCAGGTTTTGGATATAGAGGATTAGGAGGATTTGGAATCATGCTTGAGATTTTTATTTGTGAAGATAACGATGAGCAGCGTCGTCAGCTAACAAAGTACATCTCAGATTACATCATGATAGAGAATTTAGATGCTAAAATTACAATATCAACCGCACATTCAAAAGAGATTCTTGACTATGTTAACGCTAACAGTGTTGTCGGTTTATACTTTTTAGATGTTGATTTGAAAGAGGAAAAAAACGGTATATTAATAGCTGCAGAAATACGTGAATATGATAATCAAGGCTCGATCGTATTTGTAACGACGCATTCAGAGCTAACTTATTTGACATTTACGTATAAAGTAGAGGCAATGGACTACATATCAAAGGATCAATATACTGATATTCAAAAGCGGGTAGTTGAATGTGTGAACACTGCTTACCATCGATACGTAAAAAATACATATAAAAACCGTAAACTATTTCAAGTGAAATCCGGTGAAAAAATGATAAGTGTCGATTACAATGACATTTTATTTTTTGAGACGGCATTGCAGCCACATAAGCTAATTCTTCATACCGTTAATCGTCAGGTTGAGTTTTATTATAAGCTAAAAGATGTATTAAGTATGGATTCGCGCTTTTATCGCTGTCACAATTCCTTTGTTGTGAACAAAGATAATATCGCAGAAGTAGATATTGCGAAGCGTGAAATTATTATGAGCAACGGACAGAAATGCTTTGTATCTAATCGCTATCTGAAAGGGTTAAAAGGGGTAGCGTTAAGCAGGTAAGATAAGAAATCGCCATGCATAGCGTGCATGGCGATTCGTCATTATTGAGGCTTGTTTACACTGTTTCTGTTCTTCTTACGTTCTTGTTCGAAAGCTTCACGTGCCTGATTACCGTAAAGAGCTTCACCATACTCAGCAGCAAATTCACTTTCTGTATCAACGATTCGGTTTAGCTTTGTCGTTTGTACATCTGCTTTTGAAGGCATCTTTTTGTTGGATTTAGACATCGAATAACGCTCCCTTGCAGTTATAATGGATTGGATTACGTCATTATTATGTCTCATCCTTCAACAGATATTCATGTTATCCGATGGTGTAGATTGGCTTCGCTTTTAGATGATGGACAGAAAGCTGTGGACAGGCCTGCTTCAGCATATCCGCAATGAGTTCCATGCCGGGAAGCTCACTTTCCGCATGTCCTAATACGATGATGGCACAAGCACTACCAAAATGTGCTGCGTCTCTAATGTATTCTGGTGCTTCCCATTCCATCCCTTCTCCAATGATGACCGCATCTAGCTTATGCTCTGCAATTAATGGAATGAGCGAAGCGCCGTTCCCTCGATAACCTACCAGCACTCCGATCTTTTCACAACGACTATTATGTTCGCCTCTATATCGCACGTGCGGTAGCTGAAGCTTTTCTTTTACTTTGGTAATGATTTCACTTAAATAGGTGGAAGGCAGCTGCACGATCGTCGCGGCTTCTGCTTCCAATGTTATATGCTGCTGCCAGCCAAGTTTGTTCACTAATCCACGTGTAATAAGATCAGGCTGATGGCGGTGGCAATGGTCGTGATAGCGATAAACTGCTAGATTATGCTCTTTAATAAATTGCTCTCTTTTATAAAAAATATCACTATCCGCTTTCTGCGGATATGCTTGATGATGACTGTAATATAAACCTTCGTGGGAAACAATGAATGGAATTCCGAGCTTAACCGCTTGCTCAAGTACTTCTTGATTGGCCATAAATGTAACAGCTACTTCACTTATTTCACGCTCTTCATCTCCATAGAGCAGCTGATCAACAGTATGTACAAGCTCAGAAGATGAGCTCGGAAGCATATGTATAACTTGCTTAATGGTTGTGCTCATTAGCTTGCTCCTTATCTATGTTCAAGTGTCGTCCTAGACCCATCATATCGAACGCAAATGTCGAAGTAAATGCTGCTAGTTTAATAATACAAACATTATTTTACACATATGATGAAACGTGGTAGGAAAAAGATCGTATCATTTGAATAAAGATTCTAATGAGAAGAAATTCAAAAAGCCCCTCTTTAATCACGAAGTAGTACTGAAAGCCGGACTTGTTGAATACGGATTTTTTGGAAAATTATAATAAATTTACATTATTTATATGGTAAACTATTTGGAGATGCAGCAATTCGGAGGAGGTTAGCAGGATGAAGCAGCTGAAACTAATTGGCTTATTAGCAGGCATCATTGCATTGAATATCGTTGTCCTGTCACCAGGTTTGTTGGGCGTTGATCTGACTAGCGATTCACCGCTAGAAAAGTCTGCAGCGCTTACGCTGCTTATTATAAGCGCAATCATCGTCATTTATGTAAGTTATCGCTTTTTATTCAATCAACCGCAAGCTAAAATTCTTCTTCGGGAAACTGAGGTGGCGGAAGAGGATTTGGAACAAGCATTGGCACAGTACGACAAGCATAAACTTTTTCAGATGGAAGTTGAGACCGCACGTGATCAGCTTAACCGCATGAAGCAGAAGAAGATTGCGCTGCTTGATCTATTAAGTGAGCGGTTCCAGCCTAGTGAATTAAGCTATAGTCGGTTCTTAGGCGTTATCACCGCTGTTGAGAAGCTGTTAAATAACAATGTTAAAGGAATAATTGGCAAGCTACACGGTAGTCAGATATCGGGTCTATCGGCTGCGGACCAGCGTCAGCAGCGTATGTTTTCCCAGCGTGTTGTACAGCAAAAGCAGCAGCTGCGCAAGGAATATACGGACTATGTCATCGGCTATATTAGTGCCAATGAAGAGATTCTAATTAAGCTTGATCAGCTAGTGCTAGAGACGACACTGCTTAGCAGCACAGATAGTCGTGAGCTCGATGATATGCCATGTATGCAGGAAATCGACCTGCTCATTAAGCAAACGAAATACTATAAGCACTAAGGGGGAAAGAAAGAATGAAAAAAAAGTTTATTACGTTAATTAGTATTGTTGTAGCGGTATTCATTATTGTTTATATCGGTGTAAGCATGACGACCAATATGGGGAAAACCGAAAAAGAAGTAACGATTGATGAAGCGAATAAAAGCTTAGAGAAGATGGTTAAAAACATCAATGCCAACATCGCTGAACCGATTAAAGGCCAGGTCGATCTCGATCCTGTTTCCTTGATCGATACATTGCCGGACATTGAGAAATTTCCAATCTCAGTAGAGCCTACTACTTCGACCTATGTTGAAATCTTTTCTTCTACGGAAAAATCAGGTACAGGTATTGATGGCTGGTTGAATGAAGTTGCAGAAGAATTCAATAAAAGCGGAACTGAAGTGAATGGTAAGCAAGTTTCTGTGAAAATTCGCAATATCGCTTCGGGGACAGCTACCGATTACATACGCTCTGGAAAGTATGTTCCGGATGCCTTTACCCCATCCAATGAGCTTTGGGGAGAAATGGTGAAAGCTTCTGGTGTTAAGACGACACTTGTTACAGATCGACTTGTCGGCAATGTAACAGGAGTTGTTATGACCAAAACAAAGCATGATGAGTTAACTGAAAAATATGGCGAGATTAATGTAAAAACGATTACTGACGCAATCGCAGATAATGTGTTGTCTATGGGATATACAGATCCATTTGCGAGCTCAACGGGACTTAACTTCCTTGTAACGGCTTTGCAAAACTTTGATTCCAGTGATCTGCTGAGCTCAGCAGCTGTAAGTGGCTTTGAGCGCTTCCAGGCCAATGTTCCGTTTATCGCTTCTACAACGATCCAAATGCGTGAAGCAGCGAAAACTGGCATGCTGGATGCCTTTGTACTAGAGTATCAAACCTTTGTGAATGCAACAGATTTTAAAGCAGGCTATGAATTTATACCGTTCGGGGCAAGACATGATAGTCCGTTATATGCGCTAGGCGATGTGTCTGGGGAAAAGCTGGACATTATCGAAGCGTTTGGGGAGTTTGTACAGCAGGAGAAATATCAGGAGCTTGGTAAGAAAAAAGGATTTAACGGATTAGAAGATTATCAGCCAGAGCTAGGATCAGTAGACGGTGCTCTATTAACTGCAGCTCAGCGTCTATGGAAGGAAAAGAAAAACGCGAATAAGCCTGTAGCAGCAGTCTTTGTAGCGGATGTGTCAGGCAGTATGGATGGCGAGCCATTGCACCGTTTGAAAGAATCGCTGTTAAGCGGACAAAAGTATTTGGGGCGTGACAATAGCATCGGACTTGTCTCTTATTCTAGCGATGTTGAGATCAATCTTCCGCTAGCCACATACGATACGAATCAGCAGTCGATGTTTGTTGGGGCGGTCGAAGGCTTGCAGGCTGGTGGTGGAACCGCGACATATGACGGGATTGCGATAGCAATTAAAATGCTGCAGGATGAGATGGCGATTAATTCGAATGTGAAGCCGCTTATCTTCGTGCTGAGCGATGGAGAAACGAATGAAGGGCACTCATTAAAGCAAATTAGAGGACTTGTCGAAGCGTACAAAATTCCGATCTATACGATTGGCTACAACGCCAATATTGATGCGCTTCAAGAAATATCGAGTATTAACGAAGCAGCAAGCATTAATGCGGATACGGACGACGTCGTATACAAAATTAGCAACCTGCTTAATGTACAAATGTAGTTCGCGCAGCATGATCATGCATATCAATAAAACTTAGGAGGGGATTGCATGTCATTTAGTATGGAAATCGCAGAGCCTGAAGTGATTAAGGCTGTTATTGAAGAAGAGATCAAGCCTGAACCGGAGGAAGTTACGCAGTTAAAGGAGCTCGCTAAAAATAATGTCAACACCATTATTGGACTTGATGTAGATTCCTATGATCAGCGCAGTGAGGTATTGCAATCAATTGATAAGTTTGGCATGGCGACGATGCGTTCGTCATCTGAAAAAAACAATATGCTGCAAGTATCTGTTGGTCAGCTGTCCAAGTCAGGAGATGAAGGCGGTCAGGTCGCTAAAGGCTTAACCGAGCTTCATATGCAGCTGAAGGATCTAGACCCTAGCGCGGTGGATTTCGCCAAAACAGGCTTTCTAGGCAAGCTGTTCAATCCGATGCGCAATTATTTTGCAAAATATCAAAAGGCTGATGTCGTTATCTCCGATATTATTGAATCGCTTGATAAAGGAAAAGTGGTGCTGCGCAATGATAATACGACGTTGGAGCTAGAGCAGCAAGCTTTGCGTGACCTTACGAAAAAGCTGCAAAAGGAAATTCAGCTCGGAGTGTTAATGGATACGGAGATTGAAAGCCAGATCGAGCTTGCAAAAGGGCGAGGAGAATCCGAGGATAAAGTTCGCTTTATTACCGAAGAGGTATTGTTTCCGCTACGTCAGCGCGTGATGGATTTGCAGCAAATGCTTGTCGTCAATCAGCAGGGTATTATGGCGATGGAGGTTGTCATTCGCAACAACAAGGAGCTCGTTCGTGGAGTGGATCGTGCGCGCAATGTTACGGTGTCTGCTTTGAAAATCGCGGTGACGGTTGCCAGTGCGCTGTACAATCAGCAAATCGTGCTAAAAAAGATCGAGCTGCTTAATGAAACGACGAATAATCTCATTAGCGGTACATCAAGAATGCTGAAGGATCAAGGGGCTGCCATTCATAAGCAGTCACTTGAGGCGAGCATTTCCGTCGATACATTAAAATCTGCATTTTCCGATGTATTGTCTGCTCTAGATTCCATTAGTACCTACAAGCAAGATGCGCTGCCGAAAATGCGTGACACGATTAGTCAATTCCGCGAGCTTGCTGATGAAGGCGAAAAGCAAATTGTCCGACTGGAAAAAGGGCAGAAGCTAGGCTTGTAGTCACGGTCGAGATTACGATTAAAGCGTGAGTACGACATAAGTATATAGAGGTTCTGTTGAACTCCAGCTTTCAATGCTAGATGTAGCATTGGAAGCTGGAGTTTTTTGTGCTTTGTATGGCGCTATGTTTGAATAGTGTATTGATCTGTTGACCTGTACAGGGGAAAGGCATCACATGATGGATAAGAACATTGCAGTACATAAATGATGTGATATTGAATGCTCCATCGTGATTATTGAATTGGAGCTGACTAAAGTGCTAGAGTGAGCTGCCGTTTGAGCATGTCAGAAGTGTTGATAAAGACAAAAAATGTAGGTGGTACCGTTAATATGACAGAAGATTGTTACAGTGTATTCATTACTTTGTAGAAAAAAACATGACAGCTGCTGTAAAAACGATATACAAAATGATGTATAAATTATACACATGTGGATATATCGCAGTTTATATATTGAAATCAAGAAATTGTGTTGGTTTGTGCACAATATATCCACATCTAGTGGATAACTCCAAGTGATAATGTGGAAAGGCGTCGAATTGTGCTAAATTTATATGAATAATAGGTAGAAATGAAAGCGTTTTAGAATAATTATGTAGATGGTTGTGGATGATGGAGGTATTTCACGAGATTAAACATTGCTCAGCTGTGGATAGGTGTGTAGAGAGGTAAAAAAATGTAGGGTAAATGCATAGAGCGCTAGCGGATGAGCTTCACAAGCTTTAGCAAGAAGCTATTGGTAGAAAGCATAAAGCTCCTAATCAGCTTAATGAAGTCGAATAGGAGCTTGAAGGCTAGATGAATTGATCCTTTTACTGAAAACCTGAGTAAGAAGATACTATTTTGGCAGGATCGAGCTGTATTGCTTGCGCAGCTGATGGAGCTGCTTCAGCTTTTGCATTGCATCATCACCACGCTCACCTGTAATCGATATCGATAAGCAATCGACGAGTACCATTGGGGCAACGAGTGAATGGAACGCCTCGCGTTCTCCGCGATCGACATGAAGCACGATGTCGCTTCGATCAATCATCTCAGCAACGAGCAGATCAGTTACAAGAATTGTCGTATAGCCTGCCTGCTGTGCTTGATCGAGGATGACCGAGAGCTCCGGTGACTTGCGAACAAAGCCAAAGCTAAGTACGACATCATGTGTGCCAGCATGAACGAGCTTTTCATGCAGTGCATGCCCGCTTTCGGCTAAAAGCTGTACATTAATGCCGACTCGATTCAGGCGGAATTGCAGCAGCTGACCTAAACAAGCAGCAGACCCTGGAGCATGAACATAGATATGCTGAGCTTCAGATAATGCTTTTACTGCCAGGTCATATTGGTCGGGAATAAGTCGTTCCTTCGTTTCCGCGATATGAGCAGCAGCTGCATCGAACATTTGAACAACGATCGTAGAGTCCACTTTATCTAACACTTGCTGTATTTTAACTGCAGGAGGAGCGATCTGCGCTTCTTGAAGCTGCTTTTTGAAAGCTTTTAAATTATCGTAGCCGATCGCTTGCCAGAAGCGGGATACCGTTGAGATACTTACGCCAGAACCTAATGCAATATCCTCCTCCGTATAAAACGGAATGCGCTCCGCATGCTTAACGATGAAATCGGCAATTTTTTGCTGGCTTTTAGACATCTGTTCAATTGGAATATGGAATTGGAATGTAGTCATGTTCAATCACTTCCTAGTAGACGTTGACCTCATTGTAGCTTTGCATGTGACGCTTGGCAACCAGCAATTAGATAAATGCGGCGTCGACCTGTCCGCGTTCCTTTAGCAGCTTCTTTACTAAGCTTGCTGCTTTTACGCGATATGTTAGATCTGTTGCAATATGGACGCTATGCTGCTGCTTCTGGATCGCTTGCAGCAAATCTTTCGGGCGGTTGATTGGTTCTGGGAAGCGATTATAAACCGCACCAAACTGCAGTGGATGATGTGTATCGCTTCCTGCAATAACCGGAATGCCTATGTGCTTAGCTAGCTGTTCAACACGCTCTATCATCGTTAACCCGTAGCTGTACAGATCCTTGCCGTTAATATCGAAGGCATGCAGACGCTGGAGCAGCTCAGGTGCATGGGCAGTTAGCGGATTGCTGTCGCGGAATGGATGCGCACCGAATCGTACAAGATTAAGCTCATCGCACCAATCAAGCAGCTGCTCAAAATCTACGAAGCTGTCCTTCGCTTCGTGCGGCACAAGCATATGACGAAGCATAAGTATGCTGTCCCGCGCACCGATTACGAGGATGTGGCCGCCATCAGCAACATCAACCTCCATCCCAGGAAATACTTTAAATCCATCAACATCGTAATAATGCTCGATATAGTTGTAATACTCGTTCAGTTGTTCATAGATTTCATAAAAGTGGGTCGTATTGAAATGCTCTGTCATCGCAATCGCGTCAAGCCCAGCTTCTCTTGCTTCAGCAATGCTTTGCTGAAAATAGGTAAGCGAAAATCGTTGTTTCTTAGATAATTTAATATGGCAATGCAAATCAATATTCATGATGCACTGCTCCTTTCCGAACTTAGAATGTATAGCCTCGTAGACAGTTTGCAGATAGTAGGTTGAAGTTTGTAAATTATAAATTAAGGATTAGTGAATAAAAGTTATAGGCTAAGCTTGCTGCCAACATAGAACACGATGGCGATATATACAGCAGAAATCGCAAGGAAAGCAAGATCTTTTCCTGTAATCTTCAAATAAGACAGCTTTAGCTTTTTAACCTTTGGATCATGCATCGCATAGGTGAAGCCTTTAATTTCGAGTGCTTCCACCGTCGTTCGAGTACGTTTTGCAGTGTTAAGGATGAGTGGATAAAAAGCAACAACCGATAGCTTGAAGCTATAAATAAGCATGCGCAGGCTTCGTTTCTCAGGCGATTTCCCGCGAAGTCGGTAGGAATAAAGAATGTTGTTGTATTCCTCGATCAGAATCGGCAGCATGCGAAAGCCGTAAGCAACGCCGAAGCTGAATTGTGCAGGCATACCTAAGCTTAGTAAGCCGTCGCTTAATCGTTCGGGATCCATACTCGTAAACACGGCAATGCTGGCAAGTGTAATGACGAGCAGCTTTAAGGTTAGTGTGCTCAATGCCCAAGCCGCAGCTAAGCCTCCTCCAAAAAGCAACGAAACGACGAGCATATAAGCTGCATCTGAGATTAAACCAATGGCGAGTACTAGCAATACAAGCAGACTCGGCTTCGATGTGTAGGTGAGGATGGCGATCGCAATGAGAAATCCAAGCAAGATTACTTTATTATGAATAAACCATGGTGCGATAGCGAAAAAAGCATACCAGGCCATAAGGATACGTGGGTCAAAGCGAGACAGAAAGGTCATCGACTGCCCGTAGGCAGTACGAAGCAGCTCGACCTTAATGCGTTCTACGCTAATTTTTTCCCAGAAGCTTGGCTTATGTGCTGAATTGGTAATGTCCATACTGTATCTCCTGTTCTAAACATTGATTGCTGTCGCGCGATGGTTGAAGAAAGTGCTGAATACGCTCAACGAACTGTGCAACACTAAGTGCCGGCTGCTGCCATTGCAGCGCATGACCTAACTGAACGATTTGCGGTGGGATAAGGGCAGCCAGCTGTAGCAAATGCGGATGCTGGAACACTTCCGCGCTGCTTGTATCGAGTAATATTGCACCATCATGCATAACGATTACACGTGTAGCCCAATCAGCTACGAGCTGCATATCATGCGTTGCGACGACGATCGCTTGAACTTGATCGTGCAGTTCATCAAAAAGCTTTGTCATCTCACGACGACTAACGATATCAAGACTAGCTGTCGGTTCATCGAGCAGCATAACGGTTGGCTTCATAGCGAGTCCGATCGCCAGCGTTGCTCTTCGCTGCTGTCCTCCGCTAAGAAGTCGGCCATCTCGCTGCTGGAGCTCGGTGAGATTGAAGGTATCGATAATGTGATTAATGAACGGCTCAATATTCTCTTGCTTTCGAGCTTTCAGGAAAAACTCAATATCCTCTCGAATATGATCAGCGATAAACATTTCCTCTGGATTCTGAAAGATAAAGGATACTGCATCAGACAGCTGCTCGGGCGTAGTGCTGCGTGTATCCTTGCCGCATACGTTCACACTGCCGGACCATGGCTTGCGAATGCCAGCGATTAAGCGCAGCAGCGTTGACTTGCCAGCTCCATTGTTGCCGACAAGCGCAATCCGATCACCTTCATAGATCGTTAGATCGATGTTGCTTAATGTTGCTTTATGCTGCTTATCCATGCTTTGGTAGCCGCTCGTAGCATTGTCGATATGGACAAGCGCTTTACGGGGGCTCGAGCTGCCTGCATCGTTCGTAGGTGCTTGCTCTGAGTCTGAGTCCGTCAGTTGTGTACTTGCAGATGGTTGATAATTGAGAGTTGTCTGCTGATCGAGTGTCGGATGATGGTTCAGAGTGTGCTGACGATCGTGCATTGATTGCTGGTTATGTGTTGCTTGTTGATTGCGCAGCGATCGCTGATCGTCAAGAGAAGGCTGTTGATCGTGTAGCGATTGCTGATCATTAAGAGACGGCTGATGATCGCGTAGCGATTGCTGATCATCAAGAGACGGCTGTTGATCGCTTGTCGGATGATGATCCTGTGTGTACTGTCTATCGAGTGTATGATGGCGATCAAGCATCGGCTGCAGCAGCTGCACCGCTTGCTCAATCGTCACAGGGTAAAGCTCTGTCTTAGCATCACGAAGCTGCAGTGCGGCCATCGCCTGTGTAACCTGCGGTGGCTGGATATGTAGCTCATGTAATTCTTCTATGGCGGATAAAGCTTCATTCACGGGCTGGATCCACCTTACACGACCACCTCGATCGAGCAATATGACATGTTTACAATAATCAGCGATATATTCCGTATGATGCTCAATAACGATAATCGTTTTATTGTAGGTCTCGTTAAGCATTGCTAGCTTTTCATATATAAGCTTCGCATGCGCTGGATCAAGCTGTGCGACCGGCTCATCGACGATAATCACTTCAGGATCGAGTGCAAGCGCAGCGGCAAGGGCAACCATATGCTTTTGTCCTCCGCTAAGCTGCCAAATCCAGCGCTGCGAAAGCTCTTCAATATCGAGCATGCGCAAAGCTTGTCGTGCTCGGTCCTTATAATCCTCATATCCAAAATTAAGCGGTGCAAAACAAAGCTCATCGAATACTGTAGGACGTACTAGCTGATTTTCAAAATCTTGAAACACATAAGCGATATGCTTGGACAGCTGAGCAATCGTTGTGCTTGAAGTATCGATACCATTTACAAGCACCTTACCTTCAAAATCCCCACTATAATAGGTTGGGATAAGACCGTTGAGGCACTTGCAAAGCGTAGATTTACCACTGCCATTACTACCGATGATCGCAACAAAGTCACCGCGTTGTATGCGAAGGCTAACATCGTTCAGTGTGTTGCTTTCCGCTCCCGGATAACAGAACGATACGTGCTGCACATCGATAATCGTGTGCTCGTGTGGCTGCGCACTAGCATGAGCGCTGTCTTGAGCATCAGCAAGAGTGCTGGTTTGTACAGTTGCTTGGGCAGTTGTAGGCCTACTCAGTTGCGTGTTGCCTAGAGCGCTCGATCGTGCAGCTGTCATGATAGATGCTCTCCTTTTGGATGTTGCTTTTTGCGTGAACGTATGGTGAGGACTGCTGCAACGAACAGGACAATCGCAACTCCAAGACTAATCCATAGTGTACTGCTTCCCCAGTCGGCTTCCCATTCCCAAGAGAAAAGCTCAATATCTGATTCTGATAAAAACTCTGCAGAAGCGGCAATAACGGCTAGCACAATCGCGATGATAATGAAGCGTGGCGTTACAAAATCAGCAACAGAGCTCTTTGCTCGGCCATCACGCGGCTTCATCCCAAGTAACGGTTCAACTTTTCCGTATAAACGAGGCACGAGATATAGCGTAGGCAGTAAAGAAAACAATGTTCCGGAGATGATCATCGCATTAAGGAAAGAAAAGCCTTCGATAGCCAGTATACTTTCCGGCAGGCCAGGCACAGCTTCCAAATCTTCAATACCAATGTATACTTTAGCGATATCGACGATTGTGCCAAGCAATTGATCAATGCCAATCGCTACGTATGCTGCAAATGCGAGCTGGCGCTTGCTCCGCGGATTCGTAACAAGCATACCTGCAACAAAAATGGCTAACGAAAACTGAATGAATTTCTCAAGCTCACTAATGCCGCCAAATTGACCTAGCAGCAGCTCTCCGAATACAAGCTCACCTACTGATGCACCGAGTGCTGCGTACAGTGGGTTGAACAAAATCGCAAAGAGAAGCGGGATGAATATGAAGTATTCCACCTTTAACTCGATCGGGCCGATTCTGAATTCAGGCAATAGTTCGGTAATCATGTTCGAGATTCCATACAAAGACATCGATAAAATAAAAATCATAAGCTTTTGCTGGGATGTAAGCTCCCAACGCTGACTAGAAGCAGATAAACGCATAACGATTCCTCCTCAATGTAAAGTGATTTGCGCAGGACAATGTCCGTCGGTTGCTTTAAGAATAGAGGTGAATTGTTATTGATTTGTTATCGTAATGTTGAGTTTGCGTTAATTTTTGTCAAAAATATATAAATGAAAATTATTTTTCAATATAATAGATGCTAGTAGAGCTTAACAGAGAATACATAGATGTGATGGAGCGGAGGATACAGGATGAGAATTGATCTACATACGCATTGCAAATGGAGTAAGCAAAGTGAGCTATCGCTGCATTATTTGAAGGATATGCTTACCCATGCGTCTCGGCATTTGGACGTAATGGCATTGACAGAGCATTTTGATACGCTGAATTTTGAACGAATCTATGATGAGTTAGAGCAGCTTGCTGTTTATGAAGATGGACATTTTACATATAGCGGTCTAATCATTCTACCTGGTATAGAAGTCGATGTGGCGGAAGGCGGGCATATCGTAGTCATTGGTGAGCTAAAAGCGATTCGCAAGCTGAGTCGGGCGTTAGCTCAGCATCGTGAGCCTAGCACATTTATTGGGCTGGCGCGGCTGCTGCAGCTTGCGCATAGGCTGGATTGTGTATGCATTGGGGCTCATCCGTTCCGTGAGGAGAATCGATTGTCGCATATTGCACATGAGCTGCTTCGGGAGCTGGATGGATTAGATCTTAACGGGCGTGATTTGTATAAGTATGGGCTGGAGATGGAGCAGCGCGTAAAGGAGCTGGCTGAGCAGTTGGGGCTGCCTATTATCGCAGGAAGCGATACGCATCATTATGAGCAGTACGGTTCAGTCGTCAGTGAAGGCGAGGGAAGTGTGCGCAATGTAGAAGAGCTGCGTGAGATGCTGCGCGCAGGGAGTCTGCGCTATCGTATTGCGGAGGATTATGCTGCTAAGGTTCAGCGTGCTGAGCAGCAACAGAAATTAGTGAAGCAGGCAGGGCATTATGAGGCGAAAGTAGAGACCGTAAGCTGACGATGCGGTAGCTGGATCGTGCGTTGGTACGAGGACATGCTTGGCTCAGCCTTTCAATAATAGGCGAGTGCTCAAAAAGTGATAGTCAGCTCTTCAGTCATATGGACTTTAATGTGCTGGCCGATAGATGAACCATGCCGTTACTACAGCAATAATCCATGATACAATGAAGCATAATGCTGTGAGGAGGCAACGGCTATGGAGCAAGTGGAGAGACAGATGTATGTCATGAAGCTTATGCTTGTCCTTATGCGCGACCGCAAAGCAAAGCAAGGACAGGTTCGGAGCGTAGGATATATACGAGAGTATGGTGAGATGCCAGATGAGATGGGTGTCTATAGTCTAGGACAGTTTTCAGATGAGCAGATTATCGCGCTATCGGAGGAGCTCGGCGTTAAGAAACGACCAGATGTTGGGAAAAGTGATATTTATATGAATGATCTTGGTTATGCTTTAGCTTGGTCTGAGGCATCCATTGTTTTGGTTGATCAAGCAGGTATTGAGGACCTAATCGCTTTGGCTCAGAAGCTGCAGCTTCCAGAAGATATCGTACATAAAGTAGTGGCCTGGCATCAACAGCAGGCTGAAAATTCTGTGATGCTAGCACGTCAGACAGCTAATCCCTTCAATGAGCATCGAAAGGCATGGGAAAAGCTTATCGCTTATTGGTTTAGCCAGGGAACTGCTAATGAGCTATCCAATTTCCCAGCAGATTATGTGTTAAGCTTTGAAGAGGCGTTAAATATGAATACATGGGAAATCTATGAGCCGGAGCGTTACGTTGAGCTCGTATGGGAGCATATTCAATTTAGAATTAGTAAGGAGCAGAAATTAACCGTAGTCGTAAGCAAATGATATAGGTTAATGGTACTTTACGATTGTTATAGCGAGCGCATACAGTGAGAAGAAGCATATCTTGAAAAGGGCATGACCTAAAACTGTATATCTTTATAGGATAGGATGTCTTAAAAATAGTACATCGTGTGTAAGAGAAAACAGACACTGTCGTTGCTGAAATGATTCAGTAATTGCAGTGTTTTTTTTGTAGGTGGCTTCTTGTTTGAATTGAAGCGGCATAGTTGTGATTGAATACACCTTAGATTAGATGTCATTAAAAATAAGATTGGATTGGATGCAGCAGTAATTGGATAAGTTTAAAAATGTAGCTGAAAAGAACGAGAACGTTATGGCAGATAAAAGATAAGAAGCATCTATTATTAGTGATGGACGTATTATATAATTGTAACAAACTTACTAATATTCTTGTAAGTGGTATTGTTTGGGCGAATTAATTTATATTATTACAGTAGAAGGAGGCGTTGCATGTGGAACGTGAAGCAGGATTTTGGATAAGATTCGGTGCTACACTATTAGATGGATTAATCATCGGAGTGCCGCTACTCATAATTTCGTATGCGATTAGTGGGGGTCCCGACCGCGAATATTTTACAGATATATTGTCTGGTTTGTATTCATTACTAGTACCCGTTTTTTGGAATGGATATACGATTGGCAAACGCATCTGCGGTATAAGGATTCGAAAGATAGATGACTTCATGGCTCCAACTCTGTGGACGATGATTAAACGCAATGTGATCGCCGGGCTAGTGTATGGATTAACATGCGGCATAGCGATCATTGTGAGTGCATTCATGGTTGGATTGCGCGAAGACAAACGTTCGCTGCATGATTTAATCGCAGGAACTGAGGTTATTTATGATTAATACATTCGGGCTTGTAGGGACAAGAATTGCTTGTTCTTACAGGTCCTTTTTATATTACATAAATGGAAAAATGAGGTAAAATATGGAGGTGGTTTCATGTCGATTATTGTAAGGATGTTTTATGTCATTATAGAAAGTTAAGCGATCATTCACCCCTTACAGAAGATGACTTATTGAGGAGGATCTTGCACCAATATAGCGTGCGCTAACATAGATCTTAGCAGTAAAACATAACAGTAAAAGAGTAGTACATTAACAAGTAGCAAGTAACAGACATTAGCAGCTATTAGAAGGGAGCGGGTTGCATGCAGGGCAAGGCATAGGTGGAGCTCATTGCTTTATAGACGTCAAATCCACCTCATGCCACCCTATCCCGCAACCATACGTCAGTCCTGCCGCTACGAGAGCATTTAGTGAAGGACAGGAAATAGGGAGTTAGATGCAATGGCCTAAAGGAGGATCCAATGGACGATAATCAGGAAGTAATGAAAAGATGGGACGACTTTGCGGATGAAATGGGAAAAGCCTATACATCGGAAGGTGATTTGAACAGAATTTACTTACTAAATCCTGCAATCTTACAACTTGTTGGAGAAATAAAGGGTAAAAAAGTTTTAGATGCAGGGTGTGGCGAAGGTTATCTGAGCAGACTTATGCATGGTAAAGGCGCAAAGGTCACTTCCTTTGACTTCTCTAGAAAGATGGTAGAAGTTGCTGAACGAAAGACTAAGGGGCTAGATATAGAGATTTTTCAGGCTGATTTTCAAGACTTAAAGACAATAAACGATAACTATTTTGATATCGTAATATCCAATATGGTTATTCACGACTTATCGGATCACACGAAGGCGATTAATGAGGCATATAGAGTACTTAAGCATGGTGGAGTATTTGTCTTTGCTATTCTACATCCATGCTTCGATACTCCAGGGAGTGGTTGGATTAGAGATGATGAAGGGAATAAGTTGTTCTGGAAGGTCACAAAGTATTTTCAGCAAGGAAGATTCGATCAAGCGTCATCCGTTGGTAGTAGTCGTATTCTAATGTTCCATAGAACATTATCAAGTTACTTTAAGACGCTTAGACAATGTGGCTTTATAGTTGACGAAATGGTTGAACCTGAGCCCACCTCTGCTGCAATAGAAGCTCACAGTGATTTTATTAATTACAAAAACATGTGTCATTTTCTTTTATTTAAAGCAATTAAATGATGAGGTAGCTGATTCGATGATGCAGGCTCTTCGTATAACATAGCATTAACGCTACGTCGCATGCGCTCCTCGGTCACTGGTGATGCTTTTGGCAAAGAAGTAGATTCAAAGTGAAAATTCTGTAAGGCTAAGTCTGTCGACACTTTGCGCTGCTCTTCACTTAAGCCTTTCGGGTTCGTTAGTACAAGAATGTTATCTGAAAACTACGCTATAAATAGAGCAAATGAAGGGATAGCTATGAACAATGAGAAATTTAATGTTAAACTGCAAAATCCACCATTGATAGTGATGCTTTGTTTATTGATTAGTTTAGTATTTTAATTTAAAAGTTTAGACTTATTATCTCAGATGATGGATGATAATGGTAGCGTCAAGAATTATGTGTAAATAAAAATAACCTTTACTTGTAGCAGTTGAATTACGTGTTGCTTTTGAACATGGCTTGTAGTTCTGCACGAGCTTGATCAAAGCCAATATGACAACGTGTTGCAAAGCGTTGGTTGTAGCCTTCAAACTGTGAAACTAGAAATTTCTCTAGTGCTTCTTCGTGAGGAAATTGTTCCTTACGTCTTGTGTATTTTTTTATCTGTTTGTTAAAAGATTCAATAAGATTCGTAGAGTAAATGCTTCTCCATATCGACTGTGGAAAGCTGTAAAACGTGAAGATATGAGAATTCTCCGCTAAGGCTTTCGTTGCTTTAGGATAAGCAGCTTTCCACTTATCACAGAACCGTTCCAGCGCTTCTCGACCAGCCTGTTCGTCATTAGCACGATAAACTAACTTAAAATCCTCACAAATCTCAGCATGGTCAGACACGCGGACTTTATGAGCAAGGTTACGAGCAAGATGTACACAGCAGGTTTGGTATTTCGCACCTGGAAAGACCTCAGAAATGGCGCTAACCATGCCTTTTAAGCCATCAGAAATAAAGAGCAGCACCTCATCGGTTCCTCTTTCACGAATGTCTTGTAGAAGCTCTTTCCAGACGTAAGCAGACTCGGTTGGAGCAATGGCATAGCTTAACACTTCCTTAGAACCGTCTTCGCGAATGCCAACAGCTAAGTAAACCGCTTCTTTCGAAACGGTCTCACGCTTTACAGCAATGTAGGTTGCATCCAAATAGACGCAGACATAGCGTTTAGCTAACGAGCGTTTTAAGAAGGCATCCACATGCTCTACCATCACTTGCGTCATGTTTGAAATGGTTTGTGGCGTGTAATGATGCCCATACATTTTCTCGATCAGATCAGCGATTTCAGTCATGGTTACGCCCTTTTGGAACATATGAATGACAAAAGACTCCAACGTATCGTTAGATCGCTTGTAGGGCGCTACGGTTTGCTGCTTGAAATCTCCATTGCGATCACGAGGGATTTGAAGATACAGATCGCCGTATTCCGTATGGAGCGTACGTGTGTAGTTACCATTACGAGAATTACCTGAATTGAAGCCCGCACGATCATACTTTTCGTAATCTAGGAAGGCGGTTAATTCGGTTGCTAACAAGTGATTCATCGCTTTTTCGAGGTGAATACGAAAAATTTCAGTCACATCTTGTTTTGTAACTAGAGCTTGGACTAAATCTGTTGTAAAATGATTCATAGGGAAGACCTCTCTCTGTGAATTTTGTGTGGTAACTCAATTCTACAAGAAAAGGTCTTCCTTTTGCTATTTATTCATTTACACATAATATTTTAAGCTCTCCGAAGGAATATTAAAACAAGATAAATTACTAGCAGATGGCATATTTTATAACACTATTGTGATGGGAAGATTTATAGAAGATTAACTATATGAAAAGATAATGTTGCTAGAACGTTAGCTAATATCATTGAAAAGTAGGAATATCAAAAATCAAGGAGAAAACATATGAAACCTATAAGAAATTCAGCTAAAGCAATTATTATTGAAAATAATCAATTGCTTTTAACAAAGAATCAAGATGAGCAGGGATTTTACTACATATTCCCTGGCGGGGGGCAAGAAAAAGGGGAGGATTTAAAAGCAGCTGTTAACAGGGAATGTAAAGAAGAATTGGGTTGTGAAGTGGAGGTAGGTGATATAGTCTACATCCGAGAATATATAGGTAAGAATCACTCATTTGCAGAATGGGATCATGATGTACATCAAGTAGAGTTTTATTTTGAATGTAGAATCAAAGATCCAGTAGAGACATTTATGGGAACGAATCCAGATAATGCTCAAGTAGGTGTGGAATGGATTGGATTAGATAAACTAAGTGAATTAAGAATTTATCCAAGTAAGTTATCAGAGCGAATAAAGAATAAAGAACTAAAGGGATGTTACTTGGGAGACATAAATTAGAATCGTGAATGAATAGTGAGAGAGAAGCTTTATAGTGAAAAAAGCTCATCAACACGGACGCCCACCTAAGATAAGGCTATCAAAGGTGGGCGTCCGTCGTTTAATGTAAGAACGTTATGCAAAATCATAGAGATGGGGCAATGAACCTTCAGAAAGTTATTGCAGACATCTTCATTGATAATATGAACAAATACTTCGGTAGGAACTATACGCTAGATTATTCAAAATTAAATTGAAAGAGAGTGTAGATTGATGAGCTATTCTAATTTTGATTTTTTAAAGGGTAATTACAATGAACTGTTTCAACTAGCAAAGAACTCCGAAGATTTGATCTCAACAGATCCATTTGCTGCGATGGTCAATATTCAGCAGATGATGAGAAGCGTTATACATATTATAGTTGGAAATACCGGGCTTATTACAAATGATCTTCATATGGATGGAGTTATTCATTCCTTATGGAAGAATAAGCTGATAGAGGATAACATGTATGAAACCTTAAGAGAGATTGAACTTTTCGACAGTAGAGAAAGTGAGATAATCATTGATCTGACTAGGGTGGAACATATTTTTATTAGAATGTATGATTTTACTGTCTGGTTTTATAAGACATATGTAAATGATGCTTTTGTTCCCAACTCATTTGTTAATCCAGTATTAAAGGAAATGAACCTACTGTCCAAACAGCAAGAATCGAAAATAGAACTACCAGTTCAACTTATAAATATTGATGGAACAGTACACAAAGGAGAATGGGTCAATGGCCTTAAGTCACTTGAAAATTATGTGATTAATGATTATGAAAACGGTGAACGGTACGAAGGACAGATAATTAAGAAATCGAAGCATGGTAGAGGTATTTATACTTGGCTGGATGGTACCGTATATATAGGATATTGGAGTAATGATCTTGAACATGGTTATGGGACTAAAACAACGAACGGTATAAAAACTCGAGGTTTTTGGAATTATGGCGAGTTTGGTTATTTTGCAGATCAATTGAATGACAGCAGAAAAAAATAGATTAAATATGAAGAAAAGAAAAGGTCAGTGATTGTAATGATTAATTTAAGAAATTATATAAATCAAGAGGAAGTAATTAATTTACTAGCTGAATGTATGTATCCAGATGAAGAGAGAGTAAAACGGGAATACGAGCAATATAATAGCGATCCAGCAAAAAAAATATTTGGAAGAATCAAAAACAATGAATTAGTCGCAATTATCGGTTTTGTTTGGTTATCGGAGCAGGAAGTTCAATTAAAACATATATCAGTCAAATCGAGCTATAGAAGACAAGGATTAGGAAAAGAAATAATTAATGAACTCATAGAAGGTAATCATATAAAGAGGATAGAAGTGGAAACAGACAAGAATGCGGTGGACTTCTATGAAAAGATTGGATTTAAAATAACAAGTCTAGGCGAAAAGTATCCTGGTGTAGAGAGATTTAAATGTGTAAAGGAGTGTTATTGAGAATGAAGATAGATTTTGCTACTGAAGCGGACTATACATACATAACTGAAAGAGATAGACATATTATTGATTCTCTTGTGAAAAGAAAAATAACAGAGAAAGAGATTTTTATACTTCGAAAGGATAACCGAGAAATTGGTTGGATGAGGTATGGATACTTCTGGGACAACACACCGTTCATGAATATGCTATGGATCGATGATGAATATCGAGGTCAAGGTTTTGGCAAGAAAGTTGTACAGTATTGGGAAGATCTTATGAGACAAAGAGACTTTAAAGTGGTGATGACATCCACGCAATCCAATGAAGATGCTCAACATTTCTATAGAAAACTTGGTTATAGAGATGTTGGGTGTTTATTGCAAGAAGGGGATCCACTAGAAGTAATTCTATTAAAAAAACTATAGGTTTTGAATGCTTTTGGAATAAGTGGGGAAACCAAAATAATTATATGTTCTATAAGGATTGTATAGAAAGATCAATAGATACCAATAACGATCTGCCACGTTTTTTTGTTGTCTTACAAGACGATGAAATCATTGGCTCTTACGCTATTTTGAGGAGTGACTTAAACAGTAGACAAGACTTATTCCCTTGGTTTGCCTGTTTATATGTAGAAGATGAGTTTAGGGGTAAAAATATAGGGAGCATGCTACAAAATCATGCCAAACAATACATAAAGACTTTAGGATATGAGAAGCTGTACTTATGTACTGAATTAAGTGATTATTATGAAAAGAACAATTGGAATGAAATTGGTATAGGATATTCAATTGGTGATGATAAGTACAAAATCTATGAAACTAATTGTAAATAATAGATCAATGGAGGTACATATAACACAGCATTAGCACTAGCTATCCATTAAGTCGTTATGTGAGCGCTGTCCTATGGTTACGATTGCTATTATAAGGAGAATAAAGTATATGTTTTCATTGCAGAATATTATAGGGGAAGCAAAACCGATAATCGAGCAAGCATCAAATGTATATTACAAACACACTAAAAATCAGCTTTTAGGAATTATCATTCATGGTTCAGTAATAACGGGAGACTTTATTCCCGGTTGTAGTGATATTGATATTAAATTGTTAATGAATGTCACTAACTTGGAGCTAGAAAAATATTACAACATCCATAAAGAGCTGGCCAAGATTGACGTGGCTCCTTTTCGGTATATCCAATGTGACATAATAGGCAAATCACTGCATGAGAATTATAAAGGTTTTGTAAATGGAACCTATGAAGTTATATATGGTGAAAATTTCATTCCAGATATAACATCTGAACAATTAAGAGAGAATTCAATTCAATCAATGAGATCCATAGATGCTTTCCCAAAGTTTGCATATGAAAGCCTGTTAGATCACGGTGGGAATCGGCTGTCCCAGAATGTTAGATTGATGATTACTAAAATTTGGCCAACGTTAAGAAACTGTTTAATCATCGAGGGTAATGATCCCATTCGTGTATGGAGATTAAGTAAAGCTGATGCTATTAATGGACTCAGGAACATGGATCTAAAGTCAAGGTTTGAGAGATTTCATAATAGCGTTTATGATTATTACCCAAACGAAAATGAGGTAGAAAGTGCTTTGAGTATTTTACGTTTGGGTGTGGAGATTTTAGCCAATATAAAGATATATTATAAAGGTTTTGAATGAGGTAGCCATATCTGATAACAACGTTATAAGAAACCAGCCCAATATATTAAAGGAGAGTTCTTTATGCTAGCATTGAAATTTACCCAGAAACTTTTAAAAGATATGAAAACAGCTCCTGTTGAATTAGGCGAGACAAACCCTCTGTTTAGTTGGCATGTGAATATCTTGCAATTAAAAAGAAAGCACATCATATTTGTTAATGATTTTAGCAGACTATGTTTAGTCATTGGCGGAATAAGAAGTTCACAGCTAGACAAATTGAAAGAACAATTTCTAATAGGACTGAAAGAATATTTGATGCTCGAGGGAACGAGAACTAATCTAGTCAATCAATATTTACTTGAAGCAGGGGAAGTTAGCATAGGAAAAACAAATGATAAGAGTGTTCTCGGTACTATGACAGAGATGTCACTTTATTGTAGCGGTGTAGAGTTTGACCATACACTTGATTTGAGTGCTTGGCTAAACTCGATGATCTATAAACCCATTGACTATAAAGAACCTATTACAGTTTTTAAGAATGCTCTAGAAGAAAAATATTCTAAACGATAATGATTATAAAAGGGGACGCAATTGAACCATGAACATTCGTTTAGCAAATAATAAGGACATAGATCAGCTTATTAGGATGAGATGGGACTTTACAAATGAATATCGTGAGAACCAGTTTGAGGAACATCAATATGAGAGCTTTTACCTAGAATGCAAAGAGTTTTTGATGAATGCCATCAATAGTAAGCAATGGTTTATTTGGGTCGCTGAACTAGAAGATAAATTAATTTCACATGTATATATAGAATTAATCAGTAAAGTACCGCGGCCAGGCCAGAAGACAAATCCTTTTACATATATGACCAATGTTTATACATTGCCCAAGTACAGAGGCAACGGGGTAGGAAGTCAAATACTAAAAAAGATTGAATCATGGTCAAGGGATAATGAATATGAATTTATAATAGTATGGCCGAGCGAATGGAGTATAGAGTTTTACAAACGTAATGGATATAAACAATGTAAAGAACCGATGGAACTTATTTTAGATTAGATATTTTTAGGGTGCGCTCAATAAGGAGATGTAAAAAATTAAGATTAAAGCTATTCACTTTTTGGTTGTGCTACTTCTTGCAACAAGTCTTATATTTCTATTTTTATTTTTGAAAGAAGAAAAACAGGATATTGAATCAAATGTTGAAGTCTTTATATTGAATGGTGAAGGATCCTATTGGAACGTAAAGAACTATAAAGTGATAAAAACTAAAAATTCAATTTGGAGAGGCTCTGCAAGTTTGAACTATTTGGGAGACAAGAATGAAATTATCGATTCAAACTACTTTAGCTATGAATTTGTTGAGGTTAATGAGAGTTTTGAACCAGTAACTGTCTTGGTTGAGGCTAATTCAGCGACTAATGGGGAAATAAGTATTCTCGGGAATATTGAGAAGTTAGGATCTATTAGCGGACCACTATCTCCACGAGAGAAAGAATTGAAAAAAGATGAACTTGAAATGACATATCTTAATGTGATTTGGACAGATAGTAAAGGTATCGAGAAAAGCGAAAGGATAGAATTAGATATTACAGATCATATTGTATTGAATTGAAACGGAAATGATGAGCCTGTGAGACTATGCAAACTAGCAATGAATTGGTACTAAGTAATCCGAATCCTATTGCTCTGGAAAAGCCAGCTTATATAAGATAACTTAATGATATTTATGAGAGTAGTGAAGTTAATAATGATAAGACCATTTGTTGAAAGAAATGATTTAAAAACATGTATTACATTAATGATTAATGTGTTTAATAATGAACCTTGGAATGACAATTGGACATACGAAGGTGCTGAAAAGTATTTGTTAGATTATATAGCAACGCCTGGGTTTAAAGGTATTGTTGCTGATGAAGATAATAAAATTAAAGGCTTCATTTTTGGATTTCGCAAACGTTGGTGGCAAGCTGATGAATTTTATATTAATGAAATGTGTGTTCAAATTAGTGAACAAAGAAATGGAATTGGAACTAAATTAATAAAATATTTAGAAGACAGTTTAGTAGCTGAAGGAATAGAGAATATAACATTACTGACCGATCGTGGAATTCCAGCTGAAGAGTTTTATAAGAAAAATGGATTTAGTGAAATAGAAAGAATTATATTTTTACATAAGCAAATTAAGTGATCATTATGCTATTCAAGAAAGTTATGTCCATCGTCTAATAAACGATTCAACAAAGAAGCAAGCTCACCAACACAGACGCCCACCTAAGATAAGAGCTATCGAAGGTGGGCGTCTGTCGTTACGAAGAAATTAATTTGTGCTTGAAGAATGACAAAGAAGAAATTATTGCAGGTTTGAATAGTGCTATTTGTTGGAACTGGATGGAGATTGATATCTTATGGGTTGATGCTGCCTACCGCGAGCAAGGATATGGAAAGAAATTGCTAGAAGAAGCAGAGAAAATATCTAGGGCAAAGAACTGTTCTTTCATTAAATTAAACACTTTTAGTACATGAAAAAGGAACTTTAATCATCACGAAAGTTTAATACATACATCGTCGTCTATGCTCCCTGGTCACTATTGAGGTGAATACTAGAAAAGCTTATTCATGGGACAACCGAACTATCGCAAGAAGGTATGCGAAAGCTATAACAGAAAAAGTTGGAAAGGAAGTATATCCTTGATTAGCATATATGATTGGTTTGGCTATGAATTGCCGATAGGGGAACGTTATCGGTTAATAAAAGAGGCTGGATTTGATGGTGTTTTATTATGGTGGAGTGCAGGTTTCGGTCGAGGGAACTACCGAAATGGGCCCAAACTTGCGAGGGAAGCAGGTCTGTTTATAGAAAATATCCATGCGCCTATCCAAAATCAAAACGCACTCTGGCTGGACAATTTGGCTGGTGAAGCATTAGCAGATTGCTATATACAATGTATTGAAGATTGTGCCGAATATGAAATTCCGACAATGGTGGTGCATCTACCAGATGAAAACAATCTACATAACGTATTGGCACTAGATAGAATTAAGAGAATTGCTGAAAAAGCTGAACAACTTGATATTAATGTTGCACTGGAGAATTTATGGAATCTTACTAATTTGGCCTATGTGTTGGAGCAAGTAGATTCTTTACATATCGGATTCTGTTACGACTCGGGACATCACTATCGTTACTATTCAGACAATGATTTGTTATCCGTATACGGCTCCCGGTTAATGGCAGTGCATTTACATGACGATAATGGGACCCATGCTCAACATGGCTTACCCTTTGATGGTACACTTGATTGGTCTACTATCATGCAAAATATTGCAAAAGCGAATTACTCAGGTCCTACTGCAATAGAGGCTATGAATTGGGACTATAGCGGTTTATCGGCCAAAGAATTTTTATTCGAAGCATTTAATAGAGCGAGAAGGTTGGAGAAGTTAAGAGGTTTTGCAAATTACTAAATTCCGTTAAAAGATAGCCATGGCATTTGAAACTGATACGATGATGAAGGCAAGAATGTAACGTGAAAGTTCTGGAGTAGAATAATTGGAGGTGCTGAGTTATGGAAGCGATATCACCAACTGATCATAGATTCGATGCATTAGTTACGTATACAAAGGAAGCTAAAGAAAAGTACGGGGCCTCAGCGACATCTATTGTAATAATTCAGAACAATAGAATCTTAACTGAATGGTATTCTGGAAAGCATCATTTTAAGAATGGAGCTCTTGAGGTTTCAACTGATTCTATGTTTAACTTGTACTCATTGAGAAAAACTTATGTCGGACTAGCTACTGCAATTGCAGTTGTAGAAAGCAAACTATCTCTGGATAGTAACGTTTCCGATATTCTAACTAAAGCGTCTGAATACGAGCTTGGCAATACTACAATAAGAGATCTAGTAACAAAAACAGGTGCTAAATATTCTGGACCAAATCGTATTGAACGTGAAGAGGTAGCGTGTGATCTTGTCAAAGAACTTATAGGACTTAATATTGCTGAACTGATCACAGAACGAATATTTAAGCCGATGGGGTTAACTGATACGCAGTGGATAGCGATTCCTAAAGAAAAATTGGTTTGTGATTTTCAAGCTGCAGACGGTTATGCATCTGTTAGAGTTGAATCTAATGAAGGTCATGAAAGAAATCTATATTCAAGTGCGAGAGATCTTGCGCTTTGGGGTAACTTACATCTAAATAGGGGTATATTTAATTATAATTGCCTTCAAGCATAAAGATATCGAAAATCATTTAATACATGAAATTACAGTAAAGATAACTGAAGGGTTGATCATATGAAGAAGTTTTTTCTTTTAATGTTATTAATAACAATTCTTTGTTCATGCAGTAATCAATTCGATAAAGAAAGATGGTTAGAGGAACCGGAAAAAAGAAATAGCATGGTTAGTAGTTTAATAAATAAATATACTCTTGAAGGAATGACGGAGACTCAGATCGTTGATTTACTTGGTGAACCTGCACAAATAGTGGATGAACCATCTCTTCAGTATGTTTATTACTTGGGCAGAGCAGGACTGGGAGTAGATGACAGGTTGTTACGTATTAATTTTAATACGAATGGTGAACTTATGAGTTATGAAGTAACGCAAGATTAAATGAGATTACATAGACAGTAAGTATGAAGTTCCAAATTAATTCATAAAACCTGTGGGGGATGAGTATGAATACTCGGTTAATGACTACCGCTTTTCTTTTTAATGATGACAAGATCTTATTAATGAGACGTTCTGCAGACCGAAAACTTGCTCCGGGATTATAGGCAGGAGTGGGAGGACATATAGAACCTGATGAAATAAATAATCCTGAAATAGCTTGTATTAGAGAGGTATATGAAGAAACCGGAATTGAAAGTGATCAAATAAATGAGCTCGAACTGCGTTATATATTACTTCGCCAGAAAGGAAATGAAGTAAGAGAGCAATTCGTTTATTTTGGAAAGACAGTTAAGCAGGAGCTAGAACAAACAGAAGAAGGAGAACTTCATTGGATTGAAATTGACTTGGTGAATACACTTGAAATGCCAATGACAATTCGCGAGGTGCTTAATCATTATTTCCGAATCGGATTTAAGAATAGTGAAAAATATATTGGAATATTAACAACAAATGCTGATAATAAACCCGAGATGATATTTATACCAATGAAAGATCCAATAACAGTCTAAGGGATTTTTGATAAAAACAAGCTCACCAACACAGACGCCCACCTAAGATAAGAGATATCGAAGGTGGGTGTCTGTCGTTAATGAAAGGAAACCATTGGGATATCTCGAAAACTACAAGATAGGAGTGGTTCAAATGCAACTGAAAGGAAGCAGGGTCATACTTTCGAGAGTAACGGAGGATGATTTAGACTTTATAGGTGAGCTAGAATGTAACAAAAATATTTGGTTGTATGAAGAGTTTGTGGAGAGCGATCATAATGTTGTTAAATCTAAGTATCTAGAACAAATAAAGTCAAAAAAACATGTTGATTTTGTCATGACAATCGAAATAGACAATGAAGTAAAGAGAATTGGATTGGTCCAAATCTGGAGCTATGTAGCACATAGAAGTAGTTGGGAACTTGGCTTTGGCATCCTACCCTACTATCAAGGATATGGGTACGGGTATGAAGCAGCAAGACTCCTGGTTGATTATGCATTTAAAGAATTAGAAGCCCATAAAATAGTTGGAATGTGTAATAGTCGTAATCAAAGTTCGATTAGTCTTATGGAAAAATTAAATATGACAAGAGAAGGTACATTTAAGAAAGAACTAAAATGGAATGGTGAGTGGCAGGATCAGCATTTTTATTCGATCTTGGATAGTGAATGGAAGAATCAAGTCTAATAAAACTATATTTATTGGGAGGGTTTCATGATAGAAACAAATAGATGCAAATTACTTATAATGCAAGAAAGTGACTACAATGATCTAAAAAAATTATATAAAAATCATGAAGTTAGAAAGTATCTCGGTGGAGCAACTGATGATGAGCTTATATTAAGGAATAAGTTCGCAGAAGTATTAGAAAGTTCGAGTAATGCCTACTATTGGGTTATTAAATCAATAAATAATAATGAATTTGTAGGTCTCGTTACATTGGATAAGTATCACGATGAAAAGAATATTGAAGTATCTTATCAACTTCTACCAGAATGGTGGGGTTCCGGATATGCTACAGAAGTACTCAACGCAGTAATTGACTATTCATTTGCCGAGTTGGGCCTTATAAAATTAGTGGCTGAAACACAAACAGCCAATATATCGTCTTGTAAACTATTAGAAAGAGTGGGAATGAAATTGGAAAGTCATCTTGATAGGTTCAATGCGAAACAATCTTTATATAGTATTGAGAGGGAACGTAAATGAGCAAAATAAACACTCACAATTGCAATCTAAACATATGGTATTATCTACCTGACGAAGTCTGGGGAAAAGTGTCTACGGTATATGAGGGTATGCCGGGTTGGATAGGTTTTAGAAATGGAATTCCATATTGGTTTGGTTATGAAGATGATGCTATTTATATTGAAGCATCAGTTGAGTCGAGTGGGTTATCATTTTATGCACAAATGAATAATAATGATTGGAATACATGGATTGAGAGATTTAAAGCGGAGGCGTCTAAAGTGTTAGGTTTTGATGTTGGTGAACCCGAAGACGGATATATGTGATGGAAATAGAGGAGAGGTGAATCAATGAAGTCTTGGGAATTTGCATTAGATCACTTTCTTAACAATTGGAAACAGAGGGAAGAAGTTATAGGAATATTAGTTTGCGGTAGTTATATTACTGGAAATCCCTCGAAACGTTCAGATATTGATGTTCATATTATCATAAAAGATGAAAGCGACTGGAGAGAACGCGGCAATAAGTATGTAAATGGATTTCTTATCGAATACTTTGTAAATCCACCTAAGCAAATAAGGAGCTACTATAAGGAAGACTTTAATGATCGCAGCACAATGTCAATGGTTCAATTTTTAACGGGGAAAGTTGTCCAAGATCAATGCGGAATTGTAAATGAATTAATCGAAGAGGCACGTGTTTGGAAGGAAAAGATGTATGAGGGATTAAATACTCCAATAGTCGAAATTAAAAAATATCAATTGTGGGATACTCTTGATAATCTTCTAGATTGCTATGAAGTAGGTAGAAGTGATTTTGACTTAATGTACTATAATGCGCTACTAAACCTGTATCGTGTGTATTGTTCAATTCTTTGTGTCGAAGAGGTTCCATACTATCAAATCTCGCGTTATTTTACTGACCCAGTATATTTAAAGAAGTATCTGAAGGTGCCGTTCCCTGATGCGTACTTTTGTCAGCTATATATAAATGCAATGGAGACAGATAATCGAGATGGTAAAATAAAAGTTTTTAAAGTGCTGACTGAGTATGTACTTAATAAAGCTGGTGGTTTTAATGTTGATGGTTGGAAGGTGAAAAGCAAATTAAACCTAGTATAGGTCCTTTATGGTAAGGAGTGAGGATTATGATTCGAGAACCGAATTTAAACGAGATAAAAAGACTGTTTCAAAGTAACAATTTAAATAAAAAAATTGTAAATTTTCAAGTGATGACTGGAACGACGAGTGGAGTTGTGATAAAAGTTGAAGCTGAAAGAGGAGATAAGTATGTCTTAAAGTTTGATCATCCATCTGAAATCAACTTAGCAGTACGATTCTTGAAAGGCTATCAAAATTCAGAATTACTCCCTAACATTTTCTTTGTGTCGCTGGATAGGATATACTTAGTTAGACAGTAAAGATAAGGGGTAGTAGAATGATAGAGATGAAATGAGGAGAATCTACTATGACCCAAAAAAGAAGAGTGTTTACAACAGAATTTAAGAAGCAAGTGGTTGCTTTATATGAAAATGGGAAAAGCCGTCAAGATATTGTACAGGAATTCGAATTAACCCCCTCTGCTCTAGACAGATGGATCTCACAATTCCAACAGTCTGGATCTTTCAAGGAAAAAGACAATCGAAGCCCAGAAGAAATCGAATTAATCGCGTTAAGAAAAAGAAATAAACAGTTAGTGTAAATGTCAACATAAACATGTACACTTTCGCTTGTTTAAGGATGTACAAAATCACTTATCCTCTTGGGCAAAATGATCCTTCAATCGGTAAGATTCGCCTACAATGGTAACGACAGTAGCG
>Ga0160467_100502_pt1 | contig 37462 bp, 30 predicted proteins | sample HID1972I_E11MG_FD_108221 | JGI IMG/M metagenome (GOLD analysis project Ga0160467, IMG submission 108221) | Enriched pill bug-associated microbial communities from UW Madison campus, WI, USA - HID1972I_E11 MG | ecosystem: Host-associated > Arthropoda: Insects > Digestive system > Unclassified ... | reverse complement strand
GGGGCTTCCGGTGCTCACGTACCCACTACGTACGTTGCGCTCCTCAGCCCCTAGTTTTATTCAATCTTCTCGGTCCTGAAGCCTGAACTTTCTGAACCTTTATTTAAAGGGGAAGTTCAAAAAGTCCAGGCTTGATGACGATGTAACGCGTTGTCGCTTATTCGACATCGAAGATTGAATTCAGCCGGGGCTTCCGGTGCTCACGTACCCACTACGTACGTTGCGCTCCTCAGCCCCTAGCTTTATTCAATCTTCTTGGTCCTGAAGCCTGAACGTTTTGAACAACTAATATTAAGTAGTCTGTTGTAAGAGAAGCTATAAATAGAGAGTGGGTGCAAAGATTGGAAATCGTTAAAATATCTCCGCGCGGCTATTGCTATGGTGTTGTAGATGCTATGGTGCTTGCTCTGCAAACGGCAAAAAATCAAAATTTACCAAAACCGATTTATATACTCGGTATGATTGTTCATAATGCTCATGTAACGGAGGCGTTCGAAACCGAAGGTGTTATCACGCTGGATGGACCGAATCGTCTTGAAATATTAGAACAGATTGAAACAGGCACAGTTATTTTTACAGCGCATGGCGTATCGCCTGAGGTACGTAAAATAGCGCGTGAAAAAGGCTTGACGGTTATAGATGCGACATGTCCTGACGTCACGAAAACGCATGATATCATTCGCGACAAAAGTAAAGAAGGCTTTCATACGATCTATATTGGTAAAAAAGGGCATCCTGAGCCAGAGGGTGCAATTGGTGTAGCACCGGGCATGGTTCATCTAATCGAAAAAGAGGATGAAATCGAGAACTTGAGCTTCGGCTCCGATGTTCCACTTTTAATTACGAATCAGACAACGATGTCGCAATGGGACATTCGCCATATTATTGAAAAGCTGAAGGAAAAGTTTCCACATGCCGAAGTGCATAATGAAATTTGTCTCGCTACACAAGTACGTCAAGAGGCAGTTGCCAATCAAGCAGGTGAAGCGCAGCTATGCATCGTTGTTGGCGATCCACGAAGCAATAATTCGAATCGTCTAGCTCAAGTATCTGAGGAAATTGCTGGTGTTAAAGCGCATCGAATCGCTGATCTATCCGAGCTGAAGCAGGAATGGCTGGAGGGAATCGATCGTGTTGCAGTCACATCTGGTGCATCGACTCCGACGGCATTGACGAAGGAAGTTATCGATTATTTAGCGCAGTACGATCATAATGATGCTTCAACTTGGCCAATTGTACGTTCAGTAAACATGAGTAAAATTTTACCGAAAATTAAAGTGAAATAATTAATCAATTATATCGTGGGCATAAGTCTGGTGTTAAATCGGGCTTATGCTTTTTTTATTTGAATTCAGTTTATGGTTGACATTTACGGGAGAAGCGAGTAATATTACTTTATCAGATAAAAGCATAAAAGCGTCGAAGCATGCATGCATTAATGCGGATAAGTACAAAAGCAAAAATAGTATTATTTAGTTATAGAACACATAAGCTCATATAAATAGAAGTTGAAAAAGGAGAGAAACGATATGATCGTCATTACAAAAAACAATTTATCAGAAGAAAGATTGAAGGATATAGTGGATTTTATCGAGCGTAGAGAAGGAATGCAGGCTCATGTATCCAAAGGGACAGATCGAACTGTTATTGGTATTATCGGGCAAGCAGACCCGCAGCTTGGAGAACAACTGAAATCGATGAATGGCGTAGAGAACGTTATTAAGATCTCAAAGTCATATAAGCTTGCAAGTCGTGACTTCCACCCGAGTGATACAGTTATTGATATCAATGGTGTGAAAATCGGCGGCAGCAATGTTGTTGTGATGGGTGGACCATGTGCGGTTGAAAGTCCGGAGCAAATCGATGAGATTGCAAGACTTGTTAAAGCTGCTGGAGGTCAAGTGCTGCGCGGTGGCGCCTTTAAGCCAAGAACTGGGCCGTATAGCTTCCAAGGAATTGGTGTTGAAGGGTTAGAGATGATGGCTGAAGCAGGGAAAAAGCACGGACTGCTTACGATCACTGAAGTAATGACACCAGAATATGTAGATGTATGTGCACAATATGCAGATATATTGCAGGTTGGTACTCGCAATATGCAAAACTTTGATCTACTCCGCAAGCTGGGCACGATTCAAACGCCTGTGCTATTGAAACGTGGCTTCAGTTCCACGTATGACGAATTTCTGAATGCAGCAGAGTACATTCTAGCTGGCGGCAATCCGAATGTGATGCTATGTGAGCGTGGGATTCGCACATTCGAAACGTATACCCGCAATACGCTTGATCTTTCTGCTATACCAGTGCTTCAATCGTTAAGTCATCTCCCAGTTATTTCAGATCCAAGCCATGGCACGGGCCGTAGAGAGCTTGTTGAGCCGATGAGTAAAGCATCACTGGCTGCAGGTGCAAATGGTTTGATAATCGAGATGCATACAGATCCGGACAATTCAATGACTGGTGATGGCGTGCAATCGTTGTTCCCAGATCAATTCGCAGCGTTGCTTAAAGATTTGGAATTGTTAGCTCCTATTGTAGGCAAGGAGTTCAATACTGAGAAAGCACCAGCTGAAGCATTTAAAGAGTGGAGAAAATAATTTAGCAGAGCTGTAGCACGTTTACCTCATATCTTGAGGAAAGCATGCCGCAGCTCTTTATTTATAAATGGCGCTGTAACTTTGAATCGGCTTTTTTGACAATTGATCGGCGATCGGATACGATAGGGTCTTATGTCGTCCACTATTAGCAGGATAACAAATTTAATAGAAATGGAGAATCATCATGTCAACGAATTTACCTAATTGTCCAAGCTGTAATTCCATTTATACTTATGAAGATGGGGCAATGCTTATCTGTCCAGAATGTGCGCATGAATGGTCGCAAGGTGACGATCAGCATGCTGAAGCAGAGCAAGTCGTAAAAGATGCTAACGGCAACGAGCTTCAAGATGGAGATACAATAACGATCATTAAAGATCTGAAGGTAAAAGGTAGCTCCTCGGTGCTGAAGATTGGCACGAAGGTTAAAAATATTAGACTTATCGACGGTGATCATAATATTGATTGTAAAATTGACGGCTTTGGTGCGATGAAGCTGAAGAGTGAGTTTGTAAAAAAGTTATAGTAGATAGAGTGAAAAGGATGGCGTGCTGCACGCTGTCCTTTTTTATTAACAAAATTAACTGGACATAATTGATATATTTACATATAATTTCTAGGTACTTTAATCTTTTAAATCTAAATTCGAGGGGGGATCGTATGCTTCACGCAATGCATGAAGGGAAGATTAATGTTAAGCCTGAAGATGTAGGATATGACGGATCGAAGCTAGAAGCGCTAAATGCGCATTACACGAAGCTGATTGAATGTGGGACATTGCAAGGAGCAAGCTATCTGATCTCCAAAAACGGACAAATCTTCGCCCGCTCAGCATTGGGCAAGCTTCGTTATGCAGCGGACAGCCAAGAATTGCTTCCTCAATCAATCCGTAAAGTTTACTCGATAACGAAAGCGTTTACAGCTGTTGCGATCGGACTACTGATTGATCGTGGATTATTGTACCTTCATCAGTCCGCAGCAAGCATATTGCCAGAGATGGATACCGACAAGCACCGGCAAATTACTATTTTTCATCTGCTTACCCATACATCTGGCTTGAATGGAGACCCAGGCTTTTACAATGAGCCATATAGCCTTCCTTGGTTCGAGTGGGCAGCAGAAGAGGTTAGCAAGTATGATCCTTCAGTGAATTGGAAAAAAGTGATATTAGCAGGACCACTGCAGCGTATGCCGGGCAAAGAGTGGATATATTCTACGAGTGCATATGCATTGCTAGGTGAGATTATTGCAACAGTATCTGGTAAGTCGTATGAACAGTATATTCACGATGAAATATTACAGCCACTTGGCATGAATCGAACCTTTTTTACTGTGCCAGAGGCGCTGTGGGATCAAGTATGCGCCACAAGCAGCTGGCAAGAGGAAGGGATATATAGTCCGGGAAAAGCAGAAGAGCACGAACCGCCACAAGCCGGTAATGGGCTGTACTCTACATTGGATGATTTGTGGATTTTTGGTCAGATGATGCTTAATGGCGGGCAGTTCGATGGCAAGCGAATCTTATCCAGCCGCGCTGTTCAGCTGCAAACCTCGAATCATCTTCACGGTATCGTTCATCAGGGCTGGGGCAGCAATCAAAAAAACTATCCGTTTGGTCTTGGCTGGTCGCTTGAGCACTATGATCTATGCTCGAAGGGTACCTATTCACATGAAGGCTTTGGCCATAGCGGCTTGTTCATAGACCCCGTTGAACAGCTTGTATTCGTGTTTTTTGTACCTTCTACGAAAGGCTATACGCATGAATCGGTTGTGCTTCCACGCTCGATCGTATGGTCAGGCATACTTTAACTGCTTTCTGCATCGTTGATAGATTAATAGAATGATTATGAAATGGAGGGGTTATGATGTCGTTGACGACAGAGCCATCTCGTATTGAATGTGTGGAGGCTGGGTTTTCAGAGGAAGCGATACAGCGATTAGATGGTCATTTTGCAAAGCTAATTGAAGCGGAAAAAATTCAATGTGCATCTTATTTGTTGTCTCGCAATGGACAAATTTTTGCAGACGGTGCGATGGGCCGCCTGCGCTTTGACCATTCTGAAGCTGTAATGCAAAAGGACTCTATTCGGCGCATTGCCTCCGTAACGAAGTTATTTACAGCGGTGGCGATTTTTCAGCTGGTAGAGCAAGGGAAATTGTTTTTGCGTCAGGCTGTTGCCGATTGGATTGAGGAGTTTAAGCACCCGATGTATGAACAGATCAATATTATGCAGCTGCTTACGCATACATCTGGACTTCGAGCTGATCCCTTTTATTATTTGGAGCCGTACCCAGCAGGCTGGGGCGCTGTTCTGTTCGCTTTCCAGCCTGATACAGAAGGACCGCATGCGATTACCGATGCTGAGGAGCTTGAAAAGCAGCAGCGAACAGCGTGGATCCGTGCGATTCTGTCAGGCAAGCCGCTTTCTAAACCTGGGGAGGAGTGGAATTACTCGTCAGCAGGCTATACTGTCCTGGGTGAAGTGATTGCTAGAGTGAGCGGGATGAGATACGAGCAGTACATTATGGAGCATATAGTTAAGCCACTCGGTCTTGAACGTACTTTTTTTGAGGTTCCAGACGAGCTTCAGGAGGAAGTATGCGTCATTAATGTGCATGAAATCTCTCGTCTGAATAGTAAGCTAGGTCCGAATGACGCACCGCGAGCGGGTGGTGGACTCTATTCGACGTTAGCTGATTTGAATCGATTTGGTCAAATGCTGCTTAACGGGGGTACCATTGACGGGGGCACCATTCTATCACGTAAATCCATTGAAAAAATGATCGGCAATTGCTTGGATAAAGGAATCGATGCCTATAGCTGGGGCGGAAGGGTGAAGGATAAGGCGTACGGTCTTGGACCGTTGCTCATAGGACCAGGCGAATGGATTAATGAGAATACGTACGGTCATGAAGGGGCGGGGCGATGCATTCTGCTGCTCGATCAAGAAAAGCAAGCGGTCATTCTGTTTTTCGTTCCGTCTAACAGCGATTGGTGTCCAGAGTCGATGATTGGAACACAGAACATTATAGGAGCGGGATGGCTTTGAAAAGACAGTGGGCAATCTTACGAGCGATCGGCTTCGTAACCTACAAGGAATGGGCTGCCTTCCGCTCGCATATGCTCGCTTCACTATTTGTAGGGCCAGTGTTGTTTCTCGTCCAGGTATTTATATGGCAAGCTATGTTCGAAGGGAAGGAAACGATCAATGGCTTAACCTTTGAGCAGATGCTGACGTATTACGGTGTCGTTACGTTAATTCATTATATTACGTTTGATTTTGCAGACTGGAATTTACAGATGCTTGTTCGTACTGGGAAATTCGTTACGTTTGCTTTACGACCCTTGCCGCATTGGGTATTTGCGCTGGCGCAAAAGCTAGGTCATCGCACACTCGCATTAGGGGTAGAGGTGCTGCCCGTGCTGCTATTGTTTGTTTTGTTGTTTCAGGTGCAGCTCATTCCTGCTTCACCCGGCTGGGCATTTATATCGATCTTGCTAAGTTTTCTCATGAGTTTTCTTATTAATTATTGTGTAGGACTTACCGCGTTCTGGCTAGTACGAGCTGAAGGCGTAAGGCGTGTATTTCTGCTGCTGAAGGATGTAAGCGCAGGGGTGTTTCTGCCCCTGTCCTTCTTCCCAGATGTGGTCCAGAAAATTTTGTTTTTTCTACCGTTTCAGTTTATTACTTATTTGCCAACGCGAGTATTTATCGGAGATTATGAGTTGGCCGGCATACGATTGACCGTTGCAGAAGCAGTCGGCTTGCAGGCGTTGGCAGTCGCAGCAACGGCTGGCTTGACGCTTCTAATGTATCGCGCGGCACTTAAACGATTTACGGGGGTAGGGGTATGAGGGGAATGCTTGCATGCTGGTCTGCCGTTATGCGGGTTAAGCTGGCGGAGATGATGGTGTATCGCAGCCATTTTATATTAAGTGTACTGCTATTGATTGTAGGCGATCTTGTCGTTCCACTCGTAACCCTGCTCGTCTATCGTTCTGGAGCGTCTTTTCCAGGCTGGACATTGTATGAGGCACTGCTTGTACAGGCAGTCTTTGTATTAGCGAAGGGGATAGCTTTTCCATTTTTTTTCGGCATGGTCGGAACGACACTTTCCCAGGTTCGTGAAGGAACCTTTGATCTGCTACTGCTAAGGCCCAGACCGGTGATGTTTATGTCGATGCTGACAGGATTCGATCCTGATGATTTTGGAAGACTCGTAAGCGGCTCGGTTTTATTTAGCTATGCTATAAGTGGAATCGTTGTTCCTGGATGGGAAGCCTGGTTGCAATTCGGCTTGTTGTTTCTTGCTTCGATCGCGGTACTGTTCGCGATGTCGTTGTTTTTGTCTGGAATATTGTTTCGCTGGGTTGGCAGCAGTCGCGTGTTTGATATTTTTGATGCTGTATCTGGCTTTGGAATGTATCCGGGTACAATTTTTTCTAAAACGCTGCAAAATGTGTTTACCTACATATTGCCGATTGGCTTAATAGCGTTTGTTCCTGCTTCGGCTTTGCTCGGCAGGGAAGGCTGGGGCTCGCTTTGGGCGTTAGCTTCCGCTGTAGTATTGCTGCTTGTAGGCATTGTGTATTGGAACCGCATGCTGAAAAATTATACAAGTGCGGGCGGTTAAATATGTGCTTAGTGATGGAAAGCGCGGTGTAAATCGATGATTGAAGTGAAAAATTTAAGCAAGACGTACCATATCTTTGAACGTGGCCATACGATGCGTGAAGTATTGAAAACATTAGTGCATCGTCCGATGAAGGAAATATGTGCGGTTGACCATATATCGTTTACGATTGAGCAGGGAGAAATGGTCGCATTTCTAGGGCCTAACGGTGCTGGCAAATCAACAACGCTGAAAATGCTGACTGGGGTGCTTCACCCAACCTCAGGTGAAGTGAGAAGTCTCGGGCTAATTCCGTGGAAGCAGCGAAGAGAATATGTTCGTCGTGTCGGAGCTGTATTCGGTCAGAAGTCTCAGCTTATATGGGATATTCCGCCTTCGGATGCCTTTTATATGAATAAGGCTATTTACGGTGTTTCAGATAAAGAGTACAAAGAAACACTAGATGAATTAGTGGAACTGCTTCAGGTTGGCGATGTGATGAGAAAGCCAACACGCCAGCTATCTCTCGGTGAACGTATGAAGTGCGAGTTTATTATGGCGATGCTCCATCGACCGGAGCTAGTGTTTTTGGATGAACCGACGATTGGGCTTGATATGATCGCGAAGGAGAATATACGCAGCTTTATTCGTAGTATGAACAAAAGAAAGGTCACGTTTATATTAACGACTCATGATCTTGAAGATGTTGAGCTGCTGGCAGAACGTGTTATGGTCATTAATCATGGTCAAATCGTTGTCGATGACAGTTTAAGTGGACTTAGAAATAGACTAGGCAGTAAAAAATCTGTACGATTAACGACAGAGCAAGCTGTGCCTGATTCCTTGCCGTCTGGCTTGAAATTGCTAGAACGAGTCAGTCCACTTGAAGTGGAGCTCGAGATTGATACGGCGGTGCTGGCGCTTAAGCCGTTTATTTCTATGTTCAACGAAACGTATGGCATTATTGATATGGCAATCGAAGCACTTCCTATCGAGGCAGTTATGAGGCAGTTGTATGAGAAGTCCAGTGTTCCGCAATAAGAAAATTTTGTAATAATACAAGTTGTGAGCGTTGCCTGAAAAGTTGACGGCTTGTAAGGTTAGCTTTAAGCTCCATGTGAGCGAAGGAGCAAATCGATTCTGGAAAACGATAGTGGCTCGCCTTTTAAGCCTGATTCTACCTTGATTAATTTAGAGGAGAATCGGGCTTTAAACGCGTGTGGTATTGCTACGTAGCGGCTCGCTTGCTTCGGTTTTCACTAATAATTATTTTGATAATCAAGAACATATGTTCTATAATGGATACATTACAAATTATAGAGGTGTTGAAAGATGAGACCGAATCTAACAAAAGATATCAATATTCAAAGCTTTAAAGATTTTTACTGGTTGAAGGAAGAACTGCAAGCATTTTGCAGGGAACACGGGATAAGTGCTTCGGGATCAAAAGTAGAGATTTTTGATAGGATTGAGATTTATCTACGAACTGGGGATATAAAAAAGCCCAAAAGAGTATCAAGCTCTACTAAAAAGGCAGAGCGATCACTTAACCTTTCTTTAGATACGATCATTACCGAGCATCATCGTTGCAGTCAAGAAGTGAGAGCCTTCTTTAAGTCAGCCATTCCTAAGTTTCATTTTTCTACATACATTCAAAATTTCTTTAAGGACAATGCGGGGAAAACGTATCGCGATGCAGTAGATGCTTGGTATGAGGAAGAAAAACGAAAGAAAGAACCTACATATAAGAAAAAGATTGCTCCACAATTTGAATATAATCAATTCATTCGCGATTATTATGCTGATCCGAACAATAATGGAAAGAGTCGTGAGCAAGCGATTGAAGCTTGGAACACGATTAAAAAACTTCCCGGAAGCAACAAGTACAGATCGGATGATTAAGCTTGATCGACAACGTAATGCCTTTAGGCTTCTCTTATTAGGCATATTCTAATTAGCAAATTAGTATACATGTGCAGGATTGGGTAGATACGGCAGCGAAGGTATAATGAATTGAGAGTTGTCACTGTGTCTACCTAAAGCACCATTACGCTGGAAAGGGGGAGTGAAATGAAAACGTATTCAGGCGTACAGCTTGAGTGGACGTGACTAGTTGAATAAAGGATGGTCAAAAACAAGCTAGGAAGTGATGTTTAATTGGATTCACCAAGGATACTGGCGCAGTTTTTCAAAAAGACCTGGATTGTTTATGTTATCTCTGTTTGTTTGCATGCGGTTGCTAATATTATTCAAGTACAATTTCCTCGCGTTCTCGGTGAATTTACCGACTCGCTGCAGTTTGGACAATTAACATGGGATGGTGTTCTACATTCTGGCTGGGAGCTTTTAGCTATTGGTATCAGTTTCACGGTGCTTGGGGGTATTGCACAGTACCTTGTTATGTATACAGGAAGATACTTTGAATATATGAATCGCTCAAGACTTTATCAGCACTTTCTACAGTTAAGCGAACGTTTTTACGCGAGCAATGGTGTCGGCAGGCTGCTGAGTTATTTTATGAATGATGTTACTGCGGTACGAGAATCGATCTCGATGGGCGTCAATCAGACCGCAGGCGCATCTATGCTGCTTGTGTCTACGATTGTCATGCTGTTAATCTCTAACGTACCTTTATACCTCGTAGCCGCATGTATTGTGCCGCTGTTGATCATTCCTGTTATTGTCGTTTGGATTGGTCCCAAAATCAAGCGTCGATCGCTTAAGGTGCAGGAGGCACTTAGTGCGATGACCGCTTCGGCAGAGGAGCAATTTGCCGGGATACGCGTATCTAAAAAGTTTGCAGTAGAGCCGATTATGAATGATCGGTTTGGTGCTACTGTCGATGAGATTCGTAATCGGCAGCTGCGTTTAGTACGCATATCGTCACTGTTTCAAGCAACGATCCCATTTCTCGGCTCGTTATCACTAATCGTTGCTATGGTGTATGGGGGATATTTGACGATGCAGGGGACAATTACACTTGGAACCTTTGTCGCTCTGACCCTATATGTGCGTATGCTTATGAATCCGCTGCAGCAGCTTGGTAACGTTATTAACGTCGTGCAGCGATCGAGAGCTTCGCTCGAACGACTGAATGATCTGTTGAAGAAAAAGCCGGAGATCATTGAGCTGGACAATGCGAAGCCGCTTGATCCAGCTGATATGGAGATCGAGCTCCGCAATCTCTCCTTTAGCTATGATTCGGTTCATACCGAAGAGCAGCAGAAGCAAGGACGCTTGGCATTGAACAATCTGTCGTTGACCATTCCACAAGGAACGACGTTAGGGATTATTGGTCGTACGGGTAGCGGAAAGACGACGCTGATGAAGCTGCTGCTGCGACTGTATGATGCACCGCCTAATAGCATTCGGTATGGTCAACATGATATTCGTTCCTTGCAGCTTTCAAGTTTAAGAGAAGGCATTGGCTATGTACCGCAGGATGGTTTTTTGTTCAGCACGACGATTCGTGATAACATTGCATTCTCTGATCGCTATATGGACGATGAGAGGGTATATGAAGCTGCTCAGCAGGCTAGAGTTTACGACAACATTATGGATTTTCCTGATCAGTTTGAGACGAAACTTGGAGAGCGCGGTGTAACGTTATCTGGTGGGCAGCGTCAACGCACGAGCCTAGCAAGAGGGATGATCAAGGATACGCCTATGCTCATATTGGATGATAGTGTCAGTGCAGTCGATGCGATTACAGAAACGGAAATTTTAAGTAATATCGCCAAGCTGCGTAAAGGTCGAACGACGATTATTATCGCGAATCGTGTAAGTGCTTTGAAGCATGCAGATCATATTATTGTTCTTGATCAAGGCAGCATTATTCAACAAGGCAAGCATGTAGAGCTACTTCGCAAGGACGGTCTGTATCGCAGGCTGTATGAGCTGCAGGAGGAGGGGACTCGCACATAATGGCACAAGCTATTCATAATTGGCAGGCAGATCAAAAGTCTGATTTGAATGAACCGAAGGAAAAGCAAAAATTCCGTTCAAGCTTCCGTGTATTGTCTGTATATATGCTGGAGCATAAATATACTTTTATTGCTTTTGTTGTATGTACATTAATTGCGATCTGTGGAGAATTGCTGCAACCTTATTTACTGAAGCTGGCGATTGATGATCATTTGATGCTCGGAAAAACGGAATATCGCAGTTTGCTGTTAATCGGCGGGATGTATTTTGGGTTATCGGTAACAAGCTTATTGTTTACTTACTTGCAAAATAATTTGCTGCAAAAAGCCGGGCAAAGCATTATTGCGAGCATACGAAAACGTCTCTTTGAGCATATCTCGAAGCTTTCGATGTCATATTTTGATCGAGTGCCAAGCGGCAGTTTAATTACACATGTATCCAGTGATACGGAAGCGGTCAATCAATTCTTCCACCAAGTTGTTCTAAGCATCGTAAGAGATGGCTTTACGCTAATCTTTATATTAGTGATGATGTTTCAGCTTGATGTTACCTTAACGCTGTATAGTTTAATTCTTCTTCCGATTATTGCCTTCATTGCCATTGCGTTTCGTACGTATATGCGCAAAACGTATCAGCTTGCCAGAACACGCTTATCCCGGCTTGTTGCGTTTACAGCGGAAAACTTATCTGGAATGCCTTTAATTCAAGTATTTTACCAGCAAAAGGAACAAAGCAGGCAATTCAATGAAAAAAACGAGTCATACTTCCGAGCAAATTTAAGAGAAATAAGGACCAATGTTTTGTTTAACCGGACCTTTGAGGTGCTGAATAATGTTGCGATTGCTTGCGTCGTTTGGTTTGGAGGAAGAGCAGTATTAGGAGAGACACTTGCTTTTGGTGTGCTTTATGCTTTTATTACGTATATTCGTCTGTTTTTCCAGCCGATCAACACGATTACGCAGCAGTGGAATACACTGCAAGCTGCAAATGTAGCGATCCAACGTATATGGAACATATTAGCGATAGAACCAGAAGTACAGGATGCGGAGCAGCCCAAAAAGCTGCCTGAAAAAATTCGTGGCGAGGTTGATTTCCGTGGTGTTTCGTTTGCTTATGCAGGCAATGAGCCTGTTATAAAAAACTTGAATTTGCATATCCAGTCTGGGCAAATGATCGGTGTTGTAGGGACAACGGGGGCTGGCAAAAGCTCTCTAATTAGTCTGCTATGCCGTTTTTATGATATTCAGCAAGGAAGCATTACGATCGATGGTATATCAATTAAAGAGCTTCCACAGAATCAACTGCATCGTGTTGTCGGTCTTGTTCAGCAGGAGCCCTATCTGTTCACGGGCAGTGTGCTTGATAATGTTCGACTTTTTGACTCAACGATCACTCGTGAGCGAGTTATTGAAGCGTGTCGCTTTATTGGTGCTGATCTCATCATTGAACGAATGCCTAAAGGATATGATACCCGTCTCTCTGAGAAGGGAAGTGGACTGTCTGCAGGGGAGCGGCAACTGATTTCTTTTGCTCGAATACTAGTATTCCAGCCGCGCATATTGATATTGGATGAAGCAACTGCTAATCTTGATTCTCAAACGGAGCAGCTTATAAACCGTGCCCTTGATTTTGTATCGCAAGGTCGAACAACAATAGTTATTGCCCACCGATTATCTACCATTATTGGAGCAGATCAGATTGTTGTAATGAATAAAGGGGAAATCGTAGAACAAGGGACACATCATGAGCTGCTTAAGCTCGATGGCTACTATAAGGAAATGATTGACTACACACAAGGGAAGGGCCAACCGATTGCCTCGCATTAATGCGAGGCAGTTAGGTAGGTAGGGATAGCTGAAAAAACGTAAATTACAGGGAGACCCTGGAATTTGCGTTTTTTGTTTTAAAACCTTAGCTTTCCTCGCAACAGCGGAAAACATAGTGGTTGTGGAAAAGCGAAGCGATTGCCTTTGTTCCCGGATTTCTTCTCTTGCTTTGCTTCAAGAAATCTGGAAACAACAGCAATTGTAACAACACTATGTTTGGAGCGATGCTCGGTTGCAAGCAAAATAAGCGATATGACAAAAATATCTAACATCAATATGCGGGAATCAGCTTTTTATTCGTCATTAACAGAGTGGAATAGGCTATAAAAAAAATGGTTTTTGAACAAGCTATAAATTAAAACGCTTTCGTTTGCACTTTTCCACATAATTTTTGTGGAAAATGGCAACAAATATAACGCTTACATTCAGTAAAAAACGTTAAAAAACGTTGATTTTACGCGGTTTTTTCATTGATAAAAGGCTTGTGAATAAACCTGACATGGGTGCAAGAAATACCTTACATGAGTATTGACGCTTGATTTCATGAGTTTTATAATTACAACATAAGTTAAACGAGAAGTTGAACGTTATCAAAAAAATACATCTTATTGTTCGGAAACGGAGGATTTTTTAATGTCAGTTGATCATGTTTTCAAAACGATTGAAGAAAATAACATTATGTTTGTCGATTTTCGCTTTATCGGTCTTAACGGTGGTGTACATCACATCACATTGCCAGCAAGCGAAGTAAGTGAAGAAACATTTGAAGCGGGTGTAGCTTTTGATGGCTCTTCTATTCCTGGTTTCCGTGGTATTGAAGAATCTGACATGGTTATGATGCCAGACGCTGAGTCTGCATTCATTGATCCTTTTACTTTACATCCAACACTTAACATTATGTGTAACATATTCCTTCCGAATGGTGAGCGTTATGATCGTGACCCTCGTAGTATTGCTCAAAAAGCAGAAGAGTATTTACAAACAACTGGCGTAGGTACGACAGCATTTTTCGCTCCTGAATCCGAGTTCTTCATATTTGATGATGTTCGATTCGAAAATAATATGTACTCTTCTTATTATTCCGTTGATTCCGAAGAAGCAGCTTGGAATTCTGGCCGCAAAGAAGAAGGTGGCAACCTTGGTTATAAAGTTGGCGTTAAAGGCGGCTATGTGCCTGTTGCACCAACTGATTCGCAACAAGATATCCGCTCTGAGATGGTTCGTGTTATGGAAGAATCAGGTCTTAAAGTAGAACGTCATCACCATGAGGTGGCAACTGCGGGCCAAGCTGAAATCAACTTCCGTTTCAGCACATTGACTAAAACAGCTGATAATTTGCTTAAATATAAATACATTGTTCAAAACGTAGCTAGACAGTGGGGCAAAGTTGCCACATTTATGCCTAAGCCACTGTTTGGAGATAGCGGTAGCGGTATGCACGTTCACAGTTCCATCTTTGATGGCGACACTCCGTTGTTCTATGAAAAAGGAGCATACGGTAACCTAAGCAAGCTAGCGATGAACTACATCGGAGGTATTCTATACCACTCACCAGCTCTTATTGCCTTGACTAATCCAAGTACAAACTCTTTCAAACGCCTTGTTCCTGGCTATGAAGCACCAGTTAACTTGGTATTCTCTAAAGGCAATCGTTCTGCAGCGGTAAGAATTCCAATTGCAGCTGTATCTCCAAAGGGCTGCCGTATTGAATTCCGTACACCAGATACAACAGCTAACCCATACCTAGCATTTGCAGCAATGCTGGTTGCTGGTCTTGACGGTATTAAAAAAGGTCTTGATCCTGTTGCACTAGGCTATGGCCCATTTGATAAAAACATTTACGATCTTTCTGACGAAGAGAAAAAAGAAATCCGCAGTGTACCTGGATCTCTTGAAGAGGCATTAGATGCACTTGAGGCTGACTCAGCTTTCTTGATCGAAAGTGGTGTGTTCTCTGAAGATTTCATCGCTAACTATATTGCGCTAAAACGCAATGAAGCTAAGCAAGTAGCGATTCGCATTCATCCACATGAATTCAACCTGTACTTCAATGCGTAATATTGCGCAATAATGAAGAAGCTCAACTAACATTGATGGTAGCTGAGCTTCTTTTTTTACAACTGTAAACTTAAAGTAAAACTGATTGATTTTTGATAACGGATACATCTCGTAAAAACCGAATGTTTTTCGGTAAAACATGAAATTCGTTCGATTTTTTATAAAGAACCAATGATTTCACTTGATGAACTCTAGCAAAATTGATATAGTTTAAGATATTGATGCTGGGTAACAGAAAGGATGAAAGTTAATGACACGTGCGTATAATTTCAATGCTGGTCCTGCCGCAATTCCTTTAGAAGTGCTAGAGCAGGCACAAGCTCAATTCGTCGATTATGAAGGTGCAGGTATGGCACTTATGGAAATGTCTCATCGCAGCGCGACGTATGAAAAAGTGAATCAGGAAGCACAAGATTTACTACGTGAGCTGATGAATATTCCAGACAACTATAAAATCTTGTTTTTACAAGGCGGAGCGAGCACTCAATTTGCTATGATTCCTATGAACTTTCTATCCGAAGGCAAGGTAGGCGCATATGTTGATACAGGAGCTTGGGCGGGAAAAGCAGTAAAAGAAGCGAAAATTACTGGTGAGGCAGTTGTAGTAGCGTCTTCAAAAGAAGATAACTACATGCGCGTTCCTCAAGCTGCAGACATCGTTGTTCCTGACAATGCTGCGTATGTTCACATTACGTCCAATGAAACAATCGGTGGTGTGCAGTTTAAGGATTTTCCTCAATTAGCAAATGTGCCACTTATTGCAGATATGTCCAGTGATATTTTAAGCCGACCTGTAGATGTGAGTAAGTTCGGAATGATCTATGCTGGCGCACAAAAGAATCTTGGTCCTTCTGGTGTTACAGTCGTTATCGTACGTGAAGATTTAATTGCTGATAGCCCAAAACATATTGCTACAATGCTGCGCTATGACACGCATGCAAAAGCAAATTCTTTATACAATACACCTCCTTCCTTCTCAGTATATATGGTTGGTCTAGTATTGAAATGGATTAAAGCTAAAGGCGGTCTTGCTGCACTTGAGCAATTCAACCTTGATAAAACAAAGCTAATCTATGATGTGATCGATGAGAGCAATGGCTTCTATACAGGTTGTGCGAATAAAGAAGATCGTTCTACGATGAATATTACGTTCCGCATTAAAGATCAAGATGAAGAGCTTGAGAAGAAATTCATTAAAGAATCTGAAGCAGCTGGCTTTGTAGGCTTGAAGGGACACCGTGATGTAGGCGGACTTCGCGCTTCAACATATAACGCTGTACCACTAGAAAACTGTGCAGCGCTTGCTCAATTCATGAAAGACTTCCAACAACGCAACGGATAAATAATTAGACCGCTTTCTCTTTTTTTAGAGAAGCGGTCTTTTATTGGCTTAGCTTATGGAGCTTGCACTAACGCGAGGATGCTGCATTTTGTAACCTACGTTGCGAATTGTCGTAATATACTCTGGGTTGCGCGCATTACGCTCGATTTTATCACGAAGATGACTAATATGGACGTCAACGATTCTAGTGTCTCCTAAAAAGTGATAATCCCACACACCATGCAATAATTGTTGACGACTAAGCACTTTTCCTTCATGCTTACTGAGGAAGAGAAGGAGCTCGAATTCCTTTGGCGTTAATTCAATTAAGTCGTTATTGAGAAAAACTTGTCGCTGATCGGCCAATATAAGCAGCTTTCCGATTCGATATTGCTCTTCCTTCGTGGCACCAGGTAGTGTATCAAGTCTGCGGAAAATTGCTGTAATACGTGAAATGAGCTCTTGTGGACTAAATGGCTTCGTCATGTAATCATCTGCACCGTTGTCCAAACCGTTAATTTTATCTGACACATCATGCAGTGCAGTAAGCATAATGATCGGTACAGCATTGTTCTGATTGCGTAAAATGCGACATACTTCAATCCCGTTCATTTTAGGCAGCATCAAGTCTAAAATAATTAGATCAGGGCGAAAGCTTCTTAAGGATTGAAAAACTGCCTCTCCATCTTCTACACACATTACTTCAAAGCCAGCAAGCTTTAAGTTAAATTCAATTAATTTGGAGATTGAAGGCTCATCGTCCACGATTAATACTTTTTTTTGCATGGTAGCACTCCTTTATATCCAATCGTTACTTATAGTATGAAGGAGAACATTTTGCTAAGAATTAACGTTCTGTAAAGTTCATGTAAAAACCTCACGTTTTGTAAAGAGAATATGAACACGATAGGAGAAAAAAAGATGGCTTTTCATATTGTATTGGTAGAACCTGAAATCCCTGCCAATACGGGCAATATTGCTCGTACATGTGCAGCGACTGGTGCGCATCTGCATCTTGTTCGTCCACTTGGCTTTAGTACGGACGATAAGCAACTGAAGCGAGCAGGTCTTGATTACTGGCAAGCAGTGAATATTGAATATCATGATTCGTTCGCCGACCTTCAGCAAAAATACTCTGAGGCTACGTATTATTATGCAAGCACGAAGGGAAAGAAATCTTATTCTGAATTCACTTATAAGGATGGAGATTTTCTTGTTTTTGGCAAAGAAACAAAAGGCCTTCCTGAGGAGTTAATTAACAGTAATCTAGAGACCTGTATTAAAATGCCAATGACAGATGCTGTTCGTTCCTTGAATTTATCGAATACGGTATGCGCGATATTGTATGAGGCTTTAAGACAAAATAACTTTCCTAACTTAAATTGAAAAAATTTAAAACGAATGTTAAAGCTTTTGAAGGAATTTGTATGTTTTTGTCGAATATAGAGGAGTGCATGGTTTTCTCTCAGTAGTAATACTTGCAAAAACAGACATTAAAGAGAGGTGACATGATGAAACCAGCAGGTGTTGTTAGAAAAGTAGATCAACTAGGACGTATTGTACTACCAAAATCACTCCGTAAACGTTACTTGATGAACGAAGGGGATCCAGTAGAGATTTTCGTACAAGGGGATCATATTATTTTAGAGCGATATCGTCCAAAATGTGTTTTCTGTGGCTCAATGACTGAGGTAGCGGAATTCAAAGAAAGATATATATGCGAAGTTTGCATGACCGAAATGGATCAATTAAAACAAGCATAATATACTTCAGTAAAAAAGCAGCGGCTTCTCATATGAGAAATCGCTGCTTTTTTATTGTTATCGTTTTGAGCATTAGCTATGCATATAGTAGTATTAGTGGCAATCGAGTGAGAGCTTGGGGGCAAGAGGCCCCCTGGCTGCTCAAGTTGAAGGCTTACAGTCCGCTTGTTTTATCCTCGTTATAAGAGCTTGTCATTATAGCAGTTAGGAATAAAACAAGTACGGTCATTACAATCCAAAATGTCATTGCATTCACACCTCCGTAACCTATCCCTATTATAACCAAGGTGTATCAAAAAGAAAACTTCAAAAAATAAGAACATATATGGTGTTGTTCGGATATGAGTATAGTAGAGGAAGGAAGGTGGTAACATGCCTAAAAAAGAAAGAGCAAATATGAAACGAAGCAAAAGTAAGCGTATAGGGAAAAAGCAAAAATCAGCTTTACAAGAAAAACGATTAAAAGCCGCCTCAGCAATACAAGTAGAAAAAGATATGCCGTCAAATAAGCTGGAGGAAGCTGCTGCAGTTGTTAAGAGAGAAGAAGAGTCACAAAGTAACCATTCAGAGCAATCGGCAAGCAAACATAAAGAGCAGCGAGCAGCAAGCAAGCCTGCGAATCACTCAGAAGTGACGTATCGCAAGCTTTATGATGCATGCGCGAAAAGCAAGCATTTGGCTGGTAAGCTAATTCAGCAACGATCAGGCCTGCTGCTGAATCTACCTACATCTTTGCCAGGCGCACTTATTATTCGAGCATTAAAAAAAGAAGAAGATCGCTACAAAGTGCTTCACACTCACCGCATCGCGACTAGAGAGGATCAGTTAGCTCAGCTGGAGCTGTTAGTTGATGGTATGAAAGACGATCAACTAACGACACTGATCGAGGAGCTTGATGAATTGATCGGGGATTTTACAGGTAGAAGCTAAGTCCAGCCTGTTATGACAGCCTCATACTCCTGCAGCGCTTGATGGCCATCTTCCGTCAACGTATATACGCCACGGCCAAGCTTTTTGAACCATAGATAGTGATTATCCCGCAATATGTTTCCCGCTTGGCGTACACCAGTTTGTTTTACTAGTTGGGCAGGAGATGCTTGATCCAACTGTTGCATAGCATGTGCGCAACGCAGTGCCCGCTCGCGGTAAGCAGTAACAAGCTTGCGAGCATGGCTGCCGCCAGTATTGTAATCACCGCTTCGCTCTTTGAATTCATAGAGCAGCCGTTTGCCCTTGCTCGGCCGATTGCTGCGCTGAGGATCATCTCCTGGCGAGCACAACAATTCAACTACAGGGGCCTTCGTCACATAAAAGGTTACCGTAAGCAAGCCGATGCCGAGTCTGCGGCAAAGTTCTGCTAAATCACCGTATCGTTGATTGACGGCCCCGGACTTTTTACGATTACGTTCTACAGCCAAATACACGGTTGCTCCTAATCTGAGACGTTCTACTCCTTGCAATAGCAAGGCAAGGTTGAATGTCTTTTTCATTTCGACAACGATGACTTCCTTTGTTTCCTGGTGAACGCCAACGAGATCACAATGATTGACCTCACCTTTTATTTCATAGCCTTTCGCATGAAAAAAATTCTTAACAGGAAGGTATAACTGCTCTTCCTTATGAACTGCCATGTATAATCACCTACAATACATTCATATTTATATATTATAGCAAAGCTTGTCTAGTCATAGAGAAATGAAGCTTTATTTCACGAAAAAAAAGGGCAATATCCTACAGCAACAAGCATACACTTTAAACATAGATCAGGATCTAAGCGCTTTAAAAGCTAAGCGGTCTCTCAAGCGGAGATAATAGAAGGAATCGCGTCTAATGTGATTGGGAGGAGGCAAAGAATGGATATATTCAAACGCATATCGGAGTACCAGGCAGAGAGTGAACGATTAGCCTGGTCAGGTACTTTTAGAGAGTATGTGGAGCTGCTAAAAAGCGATGTCTCTCCAGCCATGACGGCACACTCAAGAGTGTATGAAATGATCGAGTCGTATGGGGTTCAGTCAGAAAACGGGGTTAAGAAGTATAAATTTTTTGAGCAAGAGATTTTTGGTCTTGATCGAGCAATTGAGAAGCTGGTAGAGGAGTATTTTCACTCAGCTGCAAAGCGGTTAGATGTTAGGAAGCGTATATTACTGCTAATGGGTCCAGTAAGTGGTGGTAAATCCACGCTTGTAACGATGCTAAAGCGTGGATTGGAAAACTTTTCGCGCACGAGACAAGGCGCAGTATATGCGATTGAAGGCTGTCCGATGCATGAAGAACCACTGCATCTAATCCCTCAAGAGCTCCGACGTGAAGTCGAAGAAAGTTTAGGCGTTCGTATTGAAGGCAATCTTTGCCCGAGCTGCCAAATGCGTCTGAAGGAGCAGTATGACGGAAATATTGAAGAAGTTCGAGTGGAAAGGGTATTTATATCTGAGGATAATCGCATCGGGATTGGAACGTTCAGCCCGTCTGATCCGAAGTCACAGGATATTGCAGATCTAACAGGCAGCATTGATTTCTCTACGATAACAGATTATGGCTCAGAGTCTGATCCGCGTGCCTATCGTTTTGATGGAGAATTGAACAAAGCCAATCGCGGCATTATGGAATTTCAGGAAATGCTAAAATGCGATGAGAAATTTTTATGGAACTTGCTGTCACTGACACAGGAGGGTAATTTTAAAGCAGGAAGATTTGCATTGATCTCTGCTGATGAGATGATTATCGCGCATACGAATGAAACGGAATATAAAGCATTTATAAGTAATAAGAAAAACGAAGCTTTGCAATCACGGATGATTGTTATGCCGATTCCATATAATCTCAACGTAACAGATGAAGAAAAAATATACGGCAAGCTCATTGCCCAAAGTGACATGAAGCATATCCATATTGCACCACATGCATTACGCTCTGCTGCAATATTTTCTATACTTACCCGCCTTAAAGAAACGAAAAAGCAAGGCATGGATCTAGTAAAAAAAATGCGTATGTATGACGGTCAAGAAGTTGAAGGCTTTAAGGATGCAGACTTGAAAGAAATGCAAAATGAGTATGTCGAAGAAGGCATGTCAGGTATCGATCCAAGGTATGTCATCAATCGCATATCTAGCGCGCTTATTAAAGGAGATATGGACTGTATTAATGCGCTTGACGTACTTCGTGCACTGAAGGATGGCTTGGATCAGCATCCGTCAATTACGAAGGAGGAGCGAGAGCGATACCTCAACTTTATATCGGTTGCACGTAAGGAATATGATGATTTGGCGAAGAAAGAAGTGCAGAAGGCATTCGTATACTCATTCGAGGAATCAGCGAAAACATTATTTGAAAACTATCTAGATAATATTGAGGCTTATTGCAACTGGGCGAAAATAAAAGATCCGCTTACTGGCGAGGAAATGGACCCTGATGAGCGGTTAATGCGATCAATTGAAGAACAAATCGGCATTAGTGAAAATGCAAAAAAAGCATTCCGTGAGGAGATTCTTATTCGTATCTCATCCTATTCACGAAAAGGGAAAAAGTTTGACTTTACGAGCCATGAGCGGCTTCGTGAAGCAGTTGAGAAAAAACTGTTTACTGATTTAAAGGATATCGTAAAGATTACGACATCGACAAAAACACCTGATGAAAATCAATTAAAGCGTATTAATGAGGTATCGGCACGTCTTATTGATGAACACGGCTATTGCTCGACATGTGCCAATGAACTGCTGCGTTATGTAGGAAGCTTGCTTAATCGATAATAGCATTGTAATTCCGATGATAGACTTCAGAATGGTATAAGTTATCGTAGAAAGATAAGTAATAGCATGTGTTCTGTACTATGCAGAGCACATGCTTTGTTGTGCTGACTTAAACAACGAAGTGTAGCCAGATTAAACTTTTATACGCTAGCATGCAACAAAATGTTAGGTCGGGTCGTTTATAGTATGAATCAACAAACTTACTTTTGAGGAGACTAACATATGATGAACATCAAGACTCGTAAACTAATGATTGCAGCTTTCGCTGTTGTTGTACTAGCTTCTGGCTGCAGTGCCAATAACAACGCTTCTTCCAGCGACAAGTCGAACAATAATGAGGCAGTAGTTGAGCAAACAGAGGCACCGAATGAAAACAATAATAATGAAGCCGATGATCAAGACGCTGATGATCAAACCAACGACTCAGATGCTGCTGACACAGAGGTAACTGCAGCTAACATTATCGATAAAATTACGACGGATGTCGAAATGGGATCATTGATTACGTTGCAAGAAGATCAAGTTCAAGATATGTACGGGATTAATGTACAGGAAGCGTTAGCGGAAGGTATCTTTAAGCCTGCCATGATGAATGTACATGCCTATGAGGTAACCGTTGTAAAACTTAAATCGGACGAGTATTACGAGCAGGTTGCTGCAGGAATGGAGCAGCGTGCTGCTGCTATCCAAAAAACATTCGAAACGTACTTGCCAGATCAATATGAAGCATCTAAAAACTATCAGATCATTCGCAAGGGAGATTATGTCTTGTTCAGTATTACTCCAGACCAGGAGAAAACAGCTGAAATCTTTGAGCAAATGATCTCAGAATAGGTAAAGTAAGGTATCTCGAAGGACATGTATATATGGCCTTTGAGATACTTTTTTTTCATTGAAGCCTTGTGCTGCTACAAAAGTATTATTTAGCTCAAACAATGTCATCTCAAGTAAATAGTATCGGAGCAGGTAAAAATTAGATATACTAAATATATTATATACTATATGGAATGAGATGAGGGTTTATCGATGGTTGAGGCATTGTATTTGCGTATTAAGCAAGATATTATTGCTCAAATACAAGGAGGAAAGTTGCAGCCTGGTGAGTTGATTGCAACAGAGAAGGAGTTGGCACAGCGCTATGGCGTCAGTCAGATTACATCGAAGCATGCCTTGAATTTGTTGGCGGCTGAAGGATATGTGGAACGATTACGCGGAAAAGGGACATTTGTCAAAAGTGTTGAGCCTATTGCTTCTGATGTATGCGAGCAAAATAAGCAGTTCCATGAGACAATCGCGCTTATATTGCCCTCGATGAAAACAAAGATCGATCAAAGATTGCTGGATGGCATTGAAAAATATTGCCGTGAAGCGGGTTTGAATGTGCTTATAAGTATTTCACGTGAATCTTCGCTGGAAGAGCAGCAAGCGATTGAACGCTTTCGTAAAAGTGGTGTGAAAGGCTTTATCATTTTTCCTGTAGAACAGGAAAGTTATAGCGATGCCATTTTGCGGCTGACGCTCGATCATTATCCGATGGTATTAATTGATCGCTACTTAAAAGAAATTAAAACATATAGTGTCAGTTCCAACAATATGGGCGGTGTCCAAACAGCAATCAGTAGGTTACTTCAACTCGGACATTCGCAAATTGCCTATATTAGCCCAGAAATAACGAATACAGTAACTGATGAGCGATCGAAGGGATATGAAGGCGCATTTGTTCAACTTGGCTTATCGATTGATAAATCATTGTGGTGTATGCTCAGCCTGCAGGAAATAGAGTCCGGACGAAGTGAACAAAAAATTGCCCAGTTTATTCAAGAGCATCCAGAAATAACAGCAATCTTTACGGTCAACGCTTATCTTGCTGAAAATGTAAAGAAAGCTATGCAAGCTACAGGTCGTGATAACGTCGTACATAGTACATTCGATGATGTTGATTTTGTGTTTGGCTATATTAGGCAGCAAGAAGATGAGGTGTGTCGGGCAGCAGTCAGCTTGCTGCTGGAGCAGCTCGAAGGTGTTTATGAGCCAAGACGAGAATTTATCGAGGTTGCTTACATTGAAAACCAATAACGAAGCACTTATATAAAAGAGATCAGATGATCTCTTTTTTTATTTGTTCAAATAGTATATAAATATACTTAAAACATATATTTAATATAATTAGTATAAAGGTTGTGTTGAGATGAAGTCTTTACCTCTATACAAGCAAATTCAACGAGACATTAGAAGAATGATTACAATTGGCAAGCTGCGCGAAGGGGATCGAGTCCCTTCTGAAAAAGAATTGGCAGCTACTTATCACGTAAGCCAAATTACAAGTAAAAATGCGTTGATCGGATTAATGGAAGAAGGACTGCTTGTTAGAATGCAGGGCAAAGGAACATTTGTAGCAAAACAGTCAAACAGTACTGCCGCAGAAGCAGCGACTGAGGGATGGAATGTTTTGAATGCAAAAAGCGGAAGAATTGGCTTGATATTGCCGACGATGAAAACGAAGGTGGATCAGCGTTTTTTGAATTATATTGAAAAATACGCCTCGAAATACGGCTTTGAGCTTATGCTGCGCATAACGCGCGAATCTCAGGAAGAGGAATCGGAAGTGATTACGTCTTTTTTACGTCAAGGCGTCGATGGCATCATTATTTTTCCAGTTGAAAATGAGATATACAATGATTCTATTTTACGTTTATCGCTTGACCGCTTTCCACTAGTATTAATAGATCGGTTTTTAAAGGAAGTGAAGACGTACAGCGTCAGCTCGGATAATATCGCGGGGACACGAGAGGCTGTCTCTTCTTTACTCGACAAAGGTCATAGCTCAATCGCGTTTATTTCACCAGAAATAACGAACTCTGTAACGGATGAACGAGCACAAGGTTTTGAGCAAGCTTATTTGCAACGTGGTCAGTCAATTGATAAAAATGTGTGGTGCTTGCTACCGCTCGACAAAATTTTATCGGGGCAAGCTGAAGAAATGATCTATCAATTTTTACAGGAGCATCCCGATATTACCGCAGCTTTTACTGCTAATACTGAGATGTGCGATTACACGTATCATGCTGCGCAGCGGCTTAATAAGCGCGTACCTGAGGAGCTGGAGCTAATAACATTTGATCCGCCAGATCTGCAGCATGTCTCTTATATTCGGCAAAATGAAGATGAAATGTGCAAAATTACGCTTGAACTGTTGCAGGAGCAAATTGAAGGGAAATATGAAGCGTCTCGCATTATAGTTCCTGTAACTTTAGTGTGGAAAAACTAATTTTATACTAAATACAATATATAAACCTATATTAATATACATTATATTATTTATGTAAAGCGCTTTCAAAAATTTAAGAGGGGGATTTACAATGAACAAGAAGCTTAAATGGTCTGGTATGGTTTTGCTCATTACGACGTTGCTGGTTACAGCATGCAGCAACAGTGGCTCTAGTAATTCAGCCGCAAACAACAGCAGCAACAATAATCAAGGCAAACAGACAACGAATGAGGTTTCTGAACCTGTTAATGACAAAGACCCGGTTACGATCGAGTTTATGGGTCACGGAAACCCGAATGAAAAAAGCATTTTTGAAAAGCTGATTGCATCTTTTGAAGACCAATATCCTCATGTTACTGTCAAATATACGTCTGTACCACCAGGCGAGTACTCACAAAAGCTAACAACATTGATTAGCTCAGGCAAGGCACCAGATGTGTTTTATGTTGGGGGCTCAGAGTTTTATCGGTTTGCTGAAGCAGGAACAGTATTGAACGTGCAGCCTTATTTGGATGCAACAGACTTATTTGATCCAGACAATGTGTGGGCGCAAGCACTGAATCGTTATCGCTATAATGGCAGTAAAGTTGGTGAAGGTGATCTGTACGGTTTGCCTAAAGATGTAGGACCGTGGGCATTTGTCTACAATAAAGATTTGTTTGAAGAGCAAGGCATCACTCCTCCTTCTGCCGTTGCAGGTGAATGGACATGGGATGACATGCTGGAAGCTGCCAAGAAGTTGACGATTGATAGTAACGGCGATGGTAAGCCAGATCAATATGGCGTAGCGGCATATAGTACTGAATCAGCAGTATGGGCTAATGGCGGTAACTTTATTGATTATGAAACAGGTCAGGTGTTAGTCAATGAGCCGGCATTTTACGAAGCGATGCAATTCGTCGCAGATTTAACACTAGTTCATAACGTTAGTCCGAATGTAGAAGCAGAGCAGTCGATGAATGGCTATACACGCTTTTTGAACGGTCAACTGGCAATGTTCGCGATGGGACCGTGGGATCAGCCGGCATTCTGGGAGCTTCCTTTCGAATGGGATATTGCAGCATGGCCAGCTAGTCCGAATACAGGTGAAACAGCAACATGGCTTGGTTCAATGGGTTTTGCAATTTCTAATAAATCAAAGCATCCACAGGAAGCATTTGATTTGGCAGCGTTTTTATCCCTTGATGAATATGGTCAGCGTCAAAACTATGAGCTTGGGCAAGCTGTTCCGAATTTGATCGACATGTCTAAAGGAGAGTTTTTAGCAGTTGATAAAGCGCCTGCTAGCCGTCAAGTGTTCATCGATATTATTGAAGATTATGGACGTCCGGATGTACCGGCATTTTCAAAGGATACGCAATGGATTGATTTATTCTGGCAGCAAGCGAGCCGCGTCTGGAATGGAGAAGAAACAGCGCAACAATTTACTGCAGACATTCAGCCAAAAATGCAAGAGCTGTATGACAAATTCAATAAATAATTAGACATCAGGAGTTGTCTGAAAAGTAGACGTCTTGTATCGGCTCGTTTGCTTCAACAAACTTTCTCAGACAACTCCTTTTCGATTCGAGGTGAGATAGGGTGAATATAAAGCTGACCGGTTATCGTAAAAAAGAACTTGCATGGCTGTATTTATTTGTAGCCCCTCCTGTACTGGGCTTCTTAATTTTCGGATTAACACCAATGCTATTTTCTATGTTTATTAGCTTTCAAAAGTGGGATATGATTTCCAGTCCTACATGGATTGGTTTTGATAACTATAAAGAACTGTTCAAAGATGAAAAAGTGTTCAAGTCACTATATAATACAGTCTATTTAATGATTGGTATTCCAATTGGCATGGCGCTATCCTTGTTGCTTGCCATCTTAATGAATCGCTCGATTAAAGGAATTTCTTTTCTTAGAACGATGTATTACTTACCTGTCATTTCACCGATTATCGCCGTTTCATTGCTATGGCAATGGATTTTGAACCAAGATTATGGCTTGCTTAATCAATTGCTATGGAACTGGTTCGGTATTACTGGTCCGAACTGGCTTGGTGATGCTGCATGGGTAAAACCTTCCTTGATCTTGATTGGATTATGGGGCGGCATAGGCGGAAATATGGTTCTGTATTTGGCAGGTTTGCAATCGGTGTCATCCACTTATTATGAAGCAGCAGAAATTGATGGTGCCAACGGTTGGCAAAAATTCATTAGAATTACACTGCCTTTACTAACGCCAATTCACTTTTTTGTAGTAGTGATGGGGGTTATTGGAGCATTTCAATCGTTTAGTCAAATCTATGTACTTGCTGTGGATGGCGGGCCTGAATATAGTGGAGCGACAATTGTTTACTATATATTCCAGCATGCGTTTAAATATTTCAACATGGGCTTTGCAAGTGCTGCTGCCTGGATGCTTGGCATATTGATTTTTGTTGTAACATTAATTCAATTCAAATTTGCTGATCGCTGGGTATATCAAGATTAGGGGGCGCACGGATGAGATACAAAAAAATAGCTGATTACTGGGCGCTGCTGTTGCTTTTCGCGGGCTTGATCTTTATGATTGCTCCGTTTTTTTGGACGCTATCTACGTCATTAAAAGCACAGCGCAATGTGTTTGAAATTCCTCCAAAATGGATTCCTGATCCGGTAACGTACAGCAATTATTTTGAGGTATGGAAGCAATCACCGTTACTTAACGGGTTTGCCAACAGCTTAATTATTGTTGTGGTTGTATTAACAGTAGGCATACTCGTTGCTGCGATGAGCGCTTATGCTTTTGGTAAGTTTGAATTTCCTTTCAAGGGCGCTCTGTTCCTTGGTTTGCTAGGGACGATGATGATTCCTTACTCTGTTGTTATGATTCCGCAGTTTATCGGCTTTTCATGGTTGAATTGGGTTGATACGCTGCTGCCGTTAATTGTGCCGGGTTTGTTTGGCAATATTGTCGTTATATTTTTTATTCGTCAGTTTATTTCCAGCGCGTTGCCTAATGATTTAATTGAAGCTGCCAAAATTGATGGATGCAGCTTCCCGAGAATCTTTTGGACGATTGCGTTGCCGGTCATGAAGCCAGCACTCGCTGCTCAAGCTGCATTAGGATTTATGGGGATATGGAATGATTTTCTTGGTCCACTTATTTATTTGCACACACCTGAAAAGCAAACGATTCAAGTATTGATTGCTTCGATGCAAGCTTTATATATCGGTCAATCCAATTATCCAATTATTATGGCAGCTGCAATTATTGCTATGGTTCCGGTTATTATCGTATTCTTCTTCTCGCAACGTTACTTTATTGAATCGCTCGCAATAAGCGGGATTAAAGGTTGATGGCGATGAGAACATGGTATAGAGACAAGTGGATCCATCCGATATTGCTGATCGCTTCAATATTACTCATTGTAGGCTGTGCAAAACTGGAAAAAGCGGAGGTGCTCCATATGGACAATTACATGGACAGCTATGCGAATCCTTTTCCTTCATTAGAGCAGGAGTGGGATGATTATGGCAATGGTGATCCTTTTGTTATGAGATATAACGGTCAATATTATTTATACGTAAGCACGAAGGATCATCGCGTAGGCATTAAGGCGTGGCGCTCTAACGATTTGATTGATTGGAGTTATATTGGTTTAGTTGCGGATGACGCTGAATCTACTGGAGCGTATGCACCGGAGGTTGTTTATTGGAATGGCAAATTCTATCTATATACTTCTCCGGCAGGGAATGGGCATTATGTGTATGAAAGTCAGTCCCCAGAAGGACCGTTTCAACGTGTAACTGATAATGTTGGCATGAGTATTGACGGCTCTGTATTTATTGACGACGACGGCCGCTGGTATTTCACTCACGCAGGAACTTCCGGTATCGTCGGCGTAACAATGCCTTCTCCAACGGAGTTTGATAACGGGCAAGTCATTGAAGGCGCTTATCTTGGCCATTGGACGGAAGGCTCGATGATTATAAAGCGCAACGGCTTGTATTATATGACGTTAACGGGCAATCATGTATTCAGCAAAGGCTATCGTATTCATTATGCCGTGGCGGAGCAATCACCGCTTGGACCCTATGTGATGCCGCAGCATAATCCAATTGCGATTCATACGGAAGGGGATTTTTACAGTTTAGGCCATAGCTCAACTGTGCTTGGCCCTGATATGGATTCTTATTATCTCGTCTATCATAATCTGCTAGGCAGATCTTCCGAGGGCCCGCCAGTACGGGCGATGAACATAGATCGGCTTGTGTTTAATGGAAGTAAAATGGATCTGCTAGGACCGACAAGCTTCAAGCAGCCTGTACCGCGTATGCCTGAATTGGCAGCTCATTTGAATGAAGGAATTGATGAACAGCTTTGGAGAAGCAGGCAGCATGAGCAAGGAGGAATCATTGTAAGCAGCGCGTCAACAGCAGCAGCGTTCACTGTAGAATATAACTTTTCGATTGAACAGTCAGACGAGCAAGGTGCGCTCGAATTTATGTTTAACGTTCAGGACGATGAGCATTATGATGCCGTTGTTTTATTGCCTAATGAGCGCAAACTGACTGTTGCGAGCATACGGGGCGGGATCGCAACCGAGCTTGCAGCAAGTGAGCTGTTGCCTGACATGGATTTGGCTGCATTGCACACTGTACGTGTTGTACAACACGAGCACGGACTGGACGTTTATTGTGATAGCTTGCAGCAGCTTTCGCTAAATGCTGCCGGAAATATTGTGAATGATAGAGCTACTGCGAGCAGTAATGCTACTGTTGAAGCCGCTGCTGCTGAGGTTCCAGTTGCTGTTAACGCTGAGGCTGTTGATAATGCAGTTGCTGTCGATGTTGCAAGTGAAGCAACTGGCGGTGCAATCGGCTATCGTTATGATCGTCTCACTGCAACATTGTATTACACTGCTTTTGCCAATGCTGCGGCAGGCTCCAGTGACTATGATGTGCTCAAGCCGATACCGGGTACTGTGGAAGCTGTCCATTATTTGCAAGGTGAAAAATCAGGCTATTTTGTTGCTGAAAAAAGTGAGCAAGCTCCAATTCGTGCTGCCGATGGCGTGCATATTGAGGAAACCGACGCAGGCGATTATGCAGTGCAGCTTGAGAATAACAAGGATTGGTTGCGTTACGGTGTAAATGTTGCAGAGACTGGCGATTACGTAGTTGCGATGATGGTAGATTCCAGGCTTGGTGATGCGGAGCTGGAATTGATCGTGGACGATGAGCATGCTACACGCTATAAGCTGCAAATGCAGGAACTAACAGCCGATGCATCGCTGGATTCAAGCAACTCGGAGAGCTGGCGAAAGGTACGGCTCGGCACGCTCAAGCTGGATCAAGGTTATCATACAATTACAGTACGTGCTGTCAAAGGCAAGCTACTTTGGTCGAACATGAGTTTTGCGGCAGTGGATGCATCTTCATATTCATTTGAGCATTTGCTGGAAGATTCAACAGCTGAAAGTATGCATGGTCAGTGGCAAATTAATGATGGGTGGCATAGCGGCTTGAATGATCAACAGGATGCCAAGCTTTATGGAGGCGAAGCGAACTGGAGTGATTATCGGGTTGAGACGAAGTTAAGATTAGGCGATGACGCATCAGGCAATGCGGGAGTAATGCTTCGAGTGACCAATGAGTCGGATTTTCCACATCAAGTTACAGATGCGCTGATCGGCTATTACGTTGCTGTTACACCAACAAAGCTGGAACTATATAAGCTTAATTATGACTCGGTGATGCTTCATGCAGAGAAAATGAAGCTACCGAGAAATGAGGAGATTGCACTAACGGTAGAAGCTGTGGCAGAAACGATAACCGTTTATGTTAATGACAGTGAAGTTTTTTCTTACACGGATGCTAATCCTTTGTTAGTAGGCAAGCTGGGGCTGCGCTCGCAATTAGCAAAAGATATTGAGCTTACAGATTTATCGGTTACGTCAATTGCTGCAAAAGACTAGGAGTATTAAGACACTCCCTAAAGAGCGACAGCGATTATATGAATATGACAATGAGGTGGACATAATGGAACATAAATATATCGCAGGATACCCAAGGCCGCAATTTGTGCGTGATGCGTGGCTAAGCTTGGATGGTGCGTGGAGTTTTCGTTTTGATGATGATAAAGAAGGATTAGCACAACAGTGGTATAACGCATTGCCTCAATCGCAGACGATCACCGTGCCTTTTACGTATGAAACAAAAGCAAGTGGGATTGGTGATGAGCGTCCTCATAGCTGTCTTTGGTATGAACGCAGCTTTATCGTGCCTGAGCCATATCATAATCAACGAGTTATTCTGAACTTTCAGGCTGTAGATTATAAGACAACCGTATGGATTAACGGGAAAATGGCAGGTGAGCATGAAGGCGGTTATGCAGCATTTTCATTTGATATTACAAATTATGTTGTACTAGATCAAGAAAATAGAGTAACGGTGCAAGTTGAAGACGATCTCTCAAGAACACAGCCGCGCGGTAAGCAACGCTGGATTAGCGATAACTTCGGTTGCTGGTATGTGCAGACAACAGGCATCTGGCAGTCTGTCTGGCTTGAATTTGTCGCTCCTGCTTATGTGGAAAAGGTGCGGATGACACCGGATATTGACACATCGACCATTGCCTTTGATTATATGTTGAAAGGCTTGGGAAACTACGCGCCACATAGCTTACAGCTGGATATCAACATATGGCTGCGTGGCAAATTGGTACAACAGTTCAAGCATCTGACTGAAGAAAGATTCTCGTACAGCTATGATTTGACGAGTCCTCAAGCTGGCGAATGGCAAATCGCCTTATGGCATCCAGAGCATCCGAATTTATACGATGTCGAGCTCATATTGCGTCATGGTGATACGGTGCTTGATCATGTGTATACGTATTTCGGCATGCGTAAAATTTCTACCTATGAAGGAAATGTATTGCTCAACAATGTGCCGATTGAACAACGATTGATTCTCGATCAGGGCTATTGGACAGACACGCACTTGACACCACCTTCCGAGCAAGCATTAATTGAAGATATCGATAAAACGCTGGCAATGGGCTTTAACGGTGTACGCAAGCATCAGAAGCTGGAAGACCCTCGTTACATGTATTGGTGTGATCGAAAAGGGGTGCTACTATGGTCAGAAATGGCTTCAACTTACGAGTTCAATGAACAGGCAGTTACTGCTTTCACGAAGCAATGGCTGGAAATTGTAGAACAGCATTACAATCATCCTTGCATCGTTACCTGGGTGCCTTTTAATGAATCATGGGGCATCTCTAACATTTTGACGAGTCGCAAGCAGCAGCAGTTTACAGAAGCGATTTATCATTTGACGAAAAGCATTGATGATACGAGATTAGTCATTGTTAATGATGGCTGGGAGCATACAGTGTCCGATATTATCACCTTGCACGATTATGAAGAGCTGGGTGAAGCTTTTAGCGCACGTTATACAGACAAGGAAGCCGTACTGTCTAACACGATTAGCTTCAATAAACATAAATTTGCTTTTGCTCAGGGCTACAATTACAAAGGGCAACCAATTATGATTAGCGAGTATGGTGGTATTGCCTTTAATAGTGAAAAAGGCTGGGGTTATGGTAATCAGGTTGCTTCGGAGCAACAATTTCTTGAGCGCTACAATTCAATTACGCAGGCGATTAAACAAACGCCATATGTATCTGGTTATTGCTATACACAAATTACAGATGTACAGCAAGAGGTAAACGGCTTGCTTAAAGAAAATCGTGAGCCGAAGATAGATATGGAGATTGTAAAGGCAATTAATTTGGGGCAATATGATAACAAGCCAGAAGATTAAATGCTAGAAGAAATGGGGCAGTCCGGGTCATTGAACATTGACCTTTGGATTGCCCCATGTTTTGCAGTTTTGTAGCCATGTTTTGAGTTTATGTTTTGTAGCAACGTATTGTAGCAACGTATTGTAGCAACGTATTGTAGCAACGTATTGTAGCAACGTATTGTAGCCATGTTTTACGGCTATGTTTCACAAATACGTTGTGCCGTACTATTTATGTCACATGCTTTACTTTTTAGCAGTTAGCTTCAAGAGCACAGCGCCATGCGCAGCAATCGGACCGCTAACAATGGCATCGCTTATGTCGGCTGTTTCGCCACTCCATACATTAAGCACGTTAGCGTAGCTTGCTTTGTCCCATCCATAGTAGCTTAGATCGACTGAAGAAGTGATCGTTGTTTCCCCAATATTAAAGAAAGCAACGTAGCGGGAGCCATCCTCACCGTCTGCTGTCCAGATCACTTCAGCATCTTTTCTACGTAACAATCTTGCATTAGACGATGTTTCGTGCATATGATTCAGCTCACGGTTTGTAAGTAAGCTAAGCGTCCACTCATCGTTATCACGCAGCTCTCCTCCGAAAAATAGAGGTGAACGAAAAATACTCCATAGCGTCATCATCGTTACTTGTTCATCTTTCGTAAAGCGAGTCCAACGATCAGCGCCTCCGCCATCTACCGAACGAATGCCAATATGCCCAAGCGGCAGCATATCACAGTCAGGCCAACTGCCATTGCCTGCTTTGCCTTGCCATTTCTCACAGCGATCAAACATATCGAGCAGTAGATGCCAATGATCCCAGAAATCATCCGTCATACGCCACATATTGGCATGATTGGAGAAAAAGCCAGCATGCTCTAGTGGAGCAGGTCCTGGAGAAAGACTAAGTATCATCGGTCTGCCGCTATGCTGAATCGCATCTTGAATAAGTGCAATTTCCGGCAAATGAGCATCGTACAGTCTTGATGCTGCAATATCGTCTACCTTTACAAAGTCTACACCCCATGAAGCATAGAGTTCGAATAAGGAGTTGTAGTAAGCTGAAGCGCCTTCCTTGCTTGCATCGATTCCGTACATATCCGTATTCCAAGGACAGATAGAATTCGTAGATGCAATATCACGAGCGCGTTGCGTCGTGCCAAGCAGTGCCGTGTTCTGATGAACAGCTTGTCTTGGAATACCGCGCATTATGTGAATACCGAATTTCAGCCCAAGACTGTGAACATAATCGGCAAGCGGTTTAAAGCCTGCCCCGTTTGCAGAAGAAGGAAAGCGGTTCTCTGCTGGCATTAAGCGAGAGTATTCATCCATTACAAGCGGAACGAACGGGCGATAATGCGATGAAACTGCTCCAGGCTCGCTCCATTGAATATCGACAACGATTGTGTCCCAGCCGGAATCCAGCAAATGCTCGGCCATATATTGTGCATTACCGCGAATTTCTTCTTCTGTAACTGCTGCGCCATAGCAGTCCCAGCTATTCCAGCCCTTTGGCGGTGTTGGTGCAAACAAACGATGATCCATAACAATCCCTCCATAATATATAAGTAAGATGTAAAAGCACGATACTAATACCATCATAATACTGAATAAGCAGAGGGGTTGACTATAATAAATAAACTAACACAATAGTACAAAATTGCTCTATTCTTAGGATATGTCTCAACGGTTTTTCAGACACGTCCTAATCGAAGAACAGGCGATTATAACTTAGCTGATGTTTATTGGAACGGAAGGTAGCGGGTGTTTGACCAACAAGCTTCCGAAACATACGAATATAGTAGCTGGCGCTGGAGAAGCCTACTGCATTAGCGATTTGCTCAAGCGAGTGATCAGTGGAAAGCAAAAGTTCCAGTGACTTTTCAATTCGTTTGCGGTTGACATAATCATTCGGAGTGAGTCCGACGTATCTGGAAAAGCTTCTTAAAAAATGATACTTAGACAGCCCAACGAGCTCAGCAAGCTGCTCTTGACCGATCATGTTAGCATAATTGGCATTAATCCATTGCACAGCATTAGCGATAGCAGTTGGCATTGTCGATGGCACAGGATTGCTGTCAGCAAATTGTCTTAATGCCATGAAAAAGGAATAGACATAGCTAGAAGCTGTATATGGATCAGTAATATGCCCCTGCTGTGCAGCTAGGAAAAGCTGTTTAAGCTTTTCAATTGGTGCGCTTTCAGGCGGAATTTTCGGCAATCTTCCGATAAGCTCTGTTATTTCATTCCAAAGTGGCATAATGGTATGCGGTCTGACTTGTAGAAAAATAAATTGCCAGTCTTGTTGTTCCTGCTCAGATGCGTAATAGTAGCAATGATTGCTCGGAATTTCGACGAGAAATGCATGCGAAGCAGCGACTGTTAGCTTTTCGCCGTTAAGTTCCAGCACTCCTTGTCCACTTATCGTATATTGGAAAAGCAACAATGGACCATCACTTCGCTCTAGCCCATGCCAACGATAATTGTTATCTGTAACATGATCATGTCCGACAGCAAACAAATGGCATATCGGCAAATGTAACTGATCTGAGCTGTTAAAACGAAAGCCGTATGTTTCATCAGGAAGCTCTTTGTTCATATATGTACGCCCCTTTGAGCCAGCAAGCTGGTCGAATGTAGTGGAAAGCATAGGGGAATTATTATCGAGTCTATCATTTAATCAATCATTCTATCTATCATTATATACAATAGAATAACAATATTTAGCATCTATACAATTGCTCTATTTTCTGTAACAATTTCATTATGACATTCGTCTAGTAATAAGATAACATATATATTAGACAATATTAGGAAATGGGAGTGGAACGCTTGTTTCGGAAATCATTAGCCATAGCGATAGGTTTTATAGCTGTTATCGCAATTAGCTTAGTCGCTATCTTTGGAATGACCGCACATAAGCCAAAAGGAGTCGTTGTGCTTATGTATCATGACTTTGGGTATAGCGGTAATCCATCAATTATTAATGCAGAAGTTTTTGATGATCAAATGAATGCACTTCATGAAAACAATTTTAACGTTATTTCTATGGAACAGTATGTAGATTATATGGAAGGTAGGATTGATCTACCAGAAAAGTCGGTGCTTATTACATTTGATGATGGCTATTCCGATTTCTATGAAATTGCTTATCCGATATTACAGCAGTATCAATTCCCTGCGACAAACTTTATCGTCGTTAAATCTTCGGACGAGCCGAATCCTGATCATTTACCACATATGACATGGGATGAAATGCGTGAGATGAAAGCTAATGGTATGAGCTTTTACAGCCATACTTATGACTCTCATAAAATGCTGAACAAAGCGGAAAATAAAAGTCCAATGCTAGCTAACCATATGGAAGGTGAAACTAGTGAGCAATATATGGCGCGCGTGCGTGAAGATCTTGTAACTGCGCATGAGCTGCTTGTTAAGGAGCTTGGGGAACAGGACAATATTCTAGCATTCCCATACGGCGCATTTAGCGATGAGTTGCTGGAGGTTATGGAAGAGATCGGAATTAATCATGCTTTTACAATTCGACCAGGACTGAATGAGCGTAATGGTGAAAAACTGTATTATCGCGTAAATGCTGGCCTTTCAGCAATGGATGGAGATGCACTTATTAAAAAAATTACAGAGCAATACTAATAGATAAGAGATATATCAAAAAAGTGGGCTACCTGAGCAGCTAATTCTACATTAGCAAAGCGGGTAGCCCATTTTTTTATACATGAGCATTATAAAAAAATGAAGTGGAATATCATAATGCATACGCGAATAGATTGAATTTGTGTGTGATTTGTTTGTTTATTCGTAAACGTTTAACAATCAGAAAGGTCGTGATTATTGTTGGAAAATAACACTCCTCAAGCACCACAAGGAAATTATACACAAGCGTATTATCAAAGCAATCAAGCAGTAGCACCTGTTGTTTCAGTGAAAGAATGGCTGATTACTTCACTAATATTGTTAATTCCGATCGTAAACATCGTTATGATTTTTATTTATGCATTTGGCACCGGCCATAACCCTTCTAAATCAAATTACTTTAAGGCATCCTTAATTATGGCCTGCATCATGATAGGCTTATACATTTTGTTGATGATATTATTTTTCGCAATATTCGGAAGCGCACTGATGACTTTGAATAGTTAGTCTAGTTCTAGCAAACAGAAGCACTGTCGTTACTGGCAAAGGAGACGCTGCGGAGCAAAGCGTTCTTACACTCGCGTTTAAAGCCTGATTCCTTAAGTAGTATATAAGGTGGAATCAGGCCTTAAAGGCGAGCCACTGTCGTTTTCCAGAACCGCTTTGCACCTCCGCTCAATGTGAGCGAAGAGTTAACGCTGGCTTTACAGACAAGCTCCGTTGCCTGTAAGGGGGAAGAAATTGATCATTATCGTTAGAAGAGGCTGGGACAATACTAGCTTTACATATACGCAAACCGAAGTAACGGAACTGAGAAGCCTGAGCGACCGAGCAAGGTCAGATAGTTTAGCAGGTGGAAACCCTGCTTGGTAAGACGTGCAGCCGCGTCACCAATAGCGAGTCTTGGGCTACTGGCAGTAAT
>Ga0160467_100501_pt1 | contig 37533 bp, 41 predicted proteins | sample HID1972I_E11MG_FD_108221 | JGI IMG/M metagenome (GOLD analysis project Ga0160467, IMG submission 108221) | Enriched pill bug-associated microbial communities from UW Madison campus, WI, USA - HID1972I_E11 MG | ecosystem: Host-associated > Arthropoda: Insects > Digestive system > Unclassified ... | reverse complement strand
TATCTGTTTTTACATGAATTGTCTCATATTAAACGGGGCGATATTGTGATTAACGTATTAATGAATATATTACTTGCCATGCATTGGTTCAATCCGTTGCTTTGGTATGCATACCATAACATGCGTGAGGATCAAGAACTCGCTTGCGATGCAATGGCATTATCTTACATCCCTAATAACCAATCACACGCCTATGCGCTTACGTTAATAAAACTGTTAGAAATGGCGCCAAACAACTCAACATTAGCAAGTACTGCTACAGTCACTGGCGGAAAAAAGGAACTGTATAGGAGGATCACCATGATTAAATCGTTCAAGAAGCAAACCTTTAAATCTGCCTTGTTAGGAATTGCATTAATCGTACTACTAAGCAGTTGTGCACTAACAAGCCCAAAAGCTGAACCAAACAATTTTAATGAAGGTGAAGCTGATATCCAAGAACAAAATGTGAATGATGATACAACGAATGAAAAAATTACTGAGCAAATCGCTCAGCAAGCGAAAGTATGGGCTGAAGCACTCAAAACGCGAGATGGTGAGCCTAGGTATGAGATGATGTCTGAGCATGCACGAGAAAAATTTCGACAAGAGCAGATCGCTAGAGCAGGTGAAAACTGGAATTTTAATATCGGATATTCAAGTCCTTGGGTTATTGATTATAATATTGAAATTGATGGTAATATTGCTACTATCACATATCTTACGCGAACGAGCGAACCAGCTAATTACAGCACACAAGAAACGGTTACTTTTAAGCAAGAAGGTGATTCGTTATTCGTGGATGATTATACTACCGTGTATGAAGCTGAACCCGTTAACGATGAAAGTTGATAGAGAAAAATTCGTATGAGATAATAGTAGAGATTTACACATTCATCCATAGTAAGGAAGGCGAGGTAAAGATATGGAATACGTTAAACTTGGCAATACTGGCTTGGATGTTTCTCGACTTTGTCTCGGTTGTATGAGCTTTGGTGATGCTCAGAAGTGGACACATCCGTGGGTGCTTGACGAAGAAAACAGTCGTCCCATTATTAAAAGAGCGTTAGAGCTTGGCATTAACTTTTTTGATACAGCAAATATTTACTCTGAAGGTGCAAGTGAAGAAATTGTAGGCAAAGCGCTGAAGGATTATGCTAATCGTGATGAGGTCGTCATCGCGACAAAGGTATTTTTCCGTATGCAAGAAGGTCCGAACGGTGCTGGTCTTTCACGTAAAGCGATAATGAGTGAAATCGATAACAGTCTGAAGCGCCTTGGTACTGATTATGTAGATTTGTATCAGATCCATCGCTGGGATTATAATACTCCGATTGAAGAAACGATGGAAGCTTTGCATGACGTGGTGAAAGCAGGGAAGGTAAGATATATTGGAGCCTCGGCTATGTATGCATGGCAATTTCAAAAGGCGTTGCATGTCGCGGAGAGAAATAATTGGACCCGCTTCGTGGCCATGCAGAATCACTTAAACCTCATCTATCGCGAGGAAGAGAGGGAAATGATGCCGCTCTGTAAGGAAGAGGGGATCGGTGTTATTCCATACAGTCCGTTAGCCGCAGGTCGATTAGCGCGTGAATGGGGTACGACTACAAACCGCACATTAACGGATCAAGCGCAAAAAGCGAAATACGATGCTACTTCAGATATCGATCGCTTGATTGCAGATCGCTTATCGACGATCGCAGAAAAACGCGGTGTTCCACGTTCACACATCGCTCTTGCTTGGTTATTGCAAAAAGAGCCTGTTACTTCGCCAATTATTGGTGTAACAAGTGTTGAGCAGTTAGATGAGGCTGCTGGCTGCTTCTCTACAACCTTAACGGAAGATGAAATGATCTTTTTAGAAGAGCTATATGTTCCTCATCGAGTCGTTGGTGCATTGTAGTACATATGATTAAGAAACAGGTGTAAGATAGGAGTCTGGATATCCTAACTTTCACCTGTTTTTTTAAAATTTCACCGATTAAATATGTACGCTTTTGCAAGATGACAATTATTATAAGCTTGTTCATGATAAAACATCATAAAAACAAAAAGTATGGGCAATCTAACTTTAAATTGTATACAGTGAGGTGATAAACAAATGGAGAACAAGAAAAACAACGAGAAGCTAAATAAAAATCTGCCGACAAGCCGAGTAGAAGATGTTGAGTTCTCAATGGATTTAGCTGACCATGATGATATTGAAGCGTTTGAAAGAGCTGAGCAGGCTGATCGTAGGCAAGAAGAGCAATAAAGAAAGAAGGCGCACAATTGGAAAAAAATATATTGGCATTTTTTAAGAGTGTAGATGAAGCGGAAAATGCAGCAAAACAATTAGAAGCCTTAGGTACTGTAGATATGAGTATTGATCGTTTCTCGAAAAATCCTGGTGGCGAGCTAAACAGTATAGCTAACCCTATCACAGACGAAATCTCAAGTCTTGCAACGCTTTCTTTGAATGCCGATATATCAGGTAGAGATGACGGGATTTTATTAGCTGCTGGTGCAGATGCTAGTGGCTTAAGTGATGGAGGCCAAGGAGGTCCAACAGGACGGGATATTCTTTTAACAGTTGTCGTCAATGAAAATGTTCATCAACAAGCACTACAGATTTGCGAGCAGGCTGGCGGTTTGATATAAATATAACATCCATTAATTAATAAACGTAATGCATCCAATAGTAAAGGCATCGAAAAGCTGAAATTTCTCTAATGCTACGAGAAGTATGAAGAAATCGAAGCGAATGTAAGAAGTGACAGTGAGCATTTGCAACGAATAAAAAATTGGTACGAAAAACACGGTGGTAGAGAGAATGTATTTAAAAAGTACATAGTAGAGATGAAAAATGAGCAGTTAATTTCTACTGTATTAAAGTAACCGATTACAGTTCCCGATACGAAAGTGAAATGATTAGCAGGAACATTAAACTGAACAAATACGCCCATGAATATTCATGGGCGTATCGTTACTCTTGTTCCAATTGGAACTAATGAAGATAGCGCTAAAACATCCTGATTGTACATACGAATACAACCATGGGATACTTCATGTCCGATGGAAGCGGGATTATTCGTACCGTGTATACCGTAGGAAGGTTTAGATAACCCCATCCAAAAAGCGCCAAACGGACCACCTGGGTTGCGTTGTTTATTAACAATTGTATATTCACCCACAGGTGTTTGAGTTAGCATCTTACCAATACCTACTGGAAAACCTCGAACGACGACATTTCCATCTAAAAGATATAGCCGCTTATCGGAGAGATCTACAATAATTCTATAGTTTGGCATCCGTATCAGCCTCCTACTTATAGTTATGAGGAGATACAAATGGATGACTGGGCTATTCTTATAAATATTTCTTTTGATAGTGACTTAAGGCAAGTAAAGGATAGATGTAACGATAGCTATGATAATGAGTATAGAAATTACCTGGTAGTCCAGCACCTGTCGGGTAAACTGTTTGCCACCCATTCTCGTTAATTAATGCCATTAATCTTTTGATTCCTCTTTCTATTGCAGGAGTTGGCTCATCATGCACCGCAATTAATGCGTCTAAAGCCCAAGCCGTTTGAGAAGGGGTGCTATAGTCAAGTGAAGTATAGCTCATACGGCGATCGCTCTCGCATGATTCTCCCCAGCCACCATCTTGATTCTGTATCGACAACAACCATTCTGATGCTTTTTTTACAGATGGATGGCGCGATGAGGTTCCAACAGCCATTAATCCTGTTAATGCAGCCCACGTACCGTAAATATAGCAAATTCCCCATTTACCATACCATGAGCCGTTGCTCTCCTGATTTTTGATTAGCCACTTCACTCCGCGCACGATATGATGATCATTCGGAGTAAGATTGCTGTAGTTTCCTAGATATTCTAGTGTTCGCCCTGTTAAATCTGCAGTGGACGGATCGATAGCTGCTGCTTTTGCTCCATCTAACGCGAGCCACGTAAGCATCTTATTATCTACATTTTTCTCAAAAGCTGGCCAGCCACCGTCTTTGTTTTGCATCGATAGTATCCAATTAAGCCCTAAAGTGGATGCCTTGCGGAATTCCCGATTTATCTTAGATATAGTATGTATTGCTCGCAGTGCTGCAGTAGTATCGTCAATATCGGGATTAATGGTATTCGATTCAGAAAATCCCCAGCCACCTGGAGCAACTCCTTCATTATGTATGCTCCAGTCACCTTTTTTATTATGCTGCATCGTTAATAAGTACGCATTGGCTCTCTGAATGCTAGGATGGCGCGCTAGCACATTCCCTTGCTGAAGCGCATAACTAATCAGTGCTGTATCCCAAATCGTAGAAGGCGAATTTTGAATGGTGAGCTCTTGACTTGCGCTTATGCATTGCATATCTAGTAATCCTTCGATCGCTTTAATGATCCTAGGATGCTGCGAATCGAAGCCCATAGCGAGTAGTGAGAAAATCATTAGTATCGTAGAGCTGGCATAGCTGTATAGTGTTCCGTCAGCTTCGATTCTATCTAGCATGAATTGTACAGCCTTCTCTTTTGCAATGTCGTGTAATGATGTACCTAACAAACGATTGCGTCCAGCATCTATGCTTAGCTTCATATGGTGAAATTCACTGGTCAGATCATCTTCGTCAGTCCGATTGGAATTAGAGACAATAAGATCATCTAACTGAACGGGAGGCGATATACGGAAGTCCATCTTAGCCATGATCAACATAGGTATGAGATGTATTCTAGAGTAGCCTGAGAATTCATAGAGGTTGACGGGTAGATAGGTAGGGAGTAGCACGATTTCCATTGGGATCGCGGAGATTGAGTCAGGCCAAGGAAGTTGACCAGTAATAGCAAGCATCGTTTTACTAAGTAGACCGTTTGTGCTGGTTATACCACCTTGTGAAAGGATGTACTGCTTAGCCTTTACGATGTTTTCATCCTCTAATTGACTATAGCCAGAATGCAGCAATGCAAGAACATTATCGATGGTTGCTGCAAGATTTCCATTCTCCTCATCTCGATATAATGCCCAAGATCCGTTCGCTTGCTGTTCCTTCACGATCCTACGATGCAGTCGCTGAATGATCGTTTCATCCGGATAATGGATAGCGCGCAAAAGAATAATCATATAAGCATCAATAATCGTTCCATTCTCGAAGCAAAAACGCCAAGTTCCGTCATTCTGCTGTGCTCGCAAAAAAAATTCAACGAATTGATTCAAACTATTATGAAGATCGTCTTCGAGACTTCTTTGTCGATTCATGCTACACCCCCAAAGCAGTTTTTAAATTATATGGTAGCACCTTGAAATTAATCGTACTTATTAATATTTAGACGATGTTAATCCTTAATGTTAATAGCAAGGAATATAACAATACAACGTCGAATAAGAAAAATATGTTAGTATGCTGTCTCATTAGGAGGTGTATATTTCATGGGGGTTTCATTATGTAAAGCAGATCTAAACGATGCAGCGACTATTCATGAAATGAAAGTCAAATCATTTATGCCATTGTTGGAAAAATATCAGGATTTTGAAACAAGTCCCGCCAATGAAACCATAGAAAGAATTATTGCTCAAATCAATCAATCTTTTACAGACTATTACATCATTCATCATCATGAAGCTGCTGTTGGTGGAATTAGAATTGTGAAAAGAGATAATCAAATCTACAGTATTAGCCCAATTTTTTTACTGCCTGAACATCAAGGAAAAGGAATTGCTCAAAAAGTCTTTACAATGGTTGAGCAACTATATGATGATGCAAAATCATGGATACTAGGCACCATCTTACAAGAGAAAGGAAACTGTTATTTGTATGAAAAGATTGGCTATAAAAAAACGGGTGCAACAAAAGCTATTAATGAAAAATTGACAATGGTATTTTATGAAAAGCATTTATAGATGAATAGCCATTGGATTAAGATAACCGCCTTTCAGTAGGCGGTTATCTTTTGTATGAAAATCAACAAGCAAGTTTAGCATAGCCTATATTAAAAACTGCATTGCGACTGCGCAACTTTGCAAGGGATCACAGCGTCTGTTTCCATATATAGTAAGAACTGAGAGGAGTGATTAACATTACAAAACATAAACAGAAAGCCGCAATATTACTCGCGATATCGATAGCTCTGACGACTGCAATCCTTGGATGTACGAAGGAGGAATCATCGACTTCAAATGCTCCAGTTATCTCCGAAAACAACATCGATCAGCATGTCGTTGAACCAAACACGGAGCCGTTAGAGCCGGAATCAGAAGAGCCTTTGGAGGAGGATACGCAATCATTAGAGCAAGTTTCAGAGAAAGACGCAGCAATTTATTTAGATGCGTTGAAGAAACAGGATACCAGTATGTTGTCACTTCTTATGGCACCTGCGGAGAATGAGTATACCGTTGCCGATATGGAAAAAGTAGTGGAAGGCTTTCAGCTTTACTTTGATGATTTAGAGGGATTACAGCTGCACTTTGAAGCTAGCGAGCAGAATGAAGAGTACTATATAGAACATTACATCATTAAAGGAACGAAGGACGGTGAGGTGCGCGATCTTCCTTTTCAAGTTAGTTATATCAAGTCACAAGGGATAGAGCTTATCTTAGATGACGATAAACGTGAACCGTTATTCAATTCGCCAATGATTGGAGTGTATCCATATGCGATTCTGAATGTTGAGCGTTACGTGCAAGCATTACAGCAGCAAGATAAGGAAAGTTTAGCGCTTCATCTGGGCATGTACGATGATAACGAGCAAACGAGGATGGCAATAGATCAGCTACTCCAAACGTACCAAGAATCACTTGCTCTGAGTACGGTAGAGATTATTTCCAAGGACTATGATGAACAGAAAGATTTGTTTCTGTTCGAGCTTCAAGATAATAATCAGCAGTCTCATGAACTTCAAGTACTCAGTGAAGAACTTAGAATTAAGGACGAATGGGTGAACTATAAAACATTATAAGAAAATGCTTTTGCAAAAAAAGGTTGTCAACATACGGAGGATTAATAATGAAGCTCAATAAAAGAATCTTTATCGAGTCAATCATAGTGTCACTCTTCATTGTACTGCTCTTTTATGGATGGAAAGTCGTACGCGGTATGTTTCTAACTAACAATTATGTACCGAACATCTTAGATAACTACAATTCTACCGATTATATACAACATGTAACCTCTTTTGGGACAGTAAGCAATACGAATTGGGTTACGCCGCTTACTAGTATTGGTGGATTCTTGTTTATACTAATCTCTTATTATGTCGTTCGAGTTGCGCTAAAAGCGAGGAATGTAGGAGGAAGATAGTGAGTCAACTTATTCAATATTGGAGAATGTATAATGAGTACTTACCTGCATTTGTAGCCTCAGTCATCGTTATAAGTGTGATGTTTATTATTATGCTAAGATACAGAACTAAAAGGTTAAATCGAAGAGAAGAAGCAGTAAAGAAAACTCTCGCTGAGTTTGGAGCTTACTTTTTTCTAATCGTAGTTGGCTTTATTACATTAAGTCCTACTAAAATTCAGATAACATATCGTTTTGACTCCTCATTTAATGTAAATGCGCTTTTTAGTGGTGATACGAAGCAGATTATTAACGTATTACTCTTTGTTCCAGTAGTATTATGTCTTGTATTAAGATTTACTAGTACATCTTCAGCTATTTTCATCTTCGTAGCTTTTTTTATTTCTGTGTTAATCGAAATGCTACAGTATCTTCTTCCCTTAGGGAGAATCGCTTCCGTAAATGACGTTGTCCTTAATACAATTGGTGGAATTATTGGTTGCGTCGTAGGCATGTTGATTCTCAGACGAAATAATAAGGACCTAAAAAATCATATAACAACTCAGTAAAGAAGATCCAGTGCTATGGTACAAATTATAAATTGGATCATATGTAACGAAGAAAGAATTGGTGGAGTAGTAAAAATGAATGATACAATCATGTTTCCATTTTTGATTCCTCCATATTCTGATAGGCAACAAATGTGGGGGATGCTTTTAAGCTGTTGCAAAGATATAAAGAATATAAACGGAGTTCTTCAAGAGGATGTCAATATACTTCAGTCATTTGGCTTTAAAGTTAATGTAATCCGACAAGTAATGTGTTGTCCGACAGCTACATTTAACAAGCCAGTTACTCCAGAAATAGTTGGGGTATGTATAGCTGGCATCAGTGAGAATATGCCGCTAGGGTTTGCAGAAGTTGGAGAATTATGCGTTATCCCTCAATATAGAAACAAAAGAATTGCTGAATACATGCTCACTAATATAAAGCATTCTGCAAGCGCTCACACAGAGGTTTTGAAATTATGTGTAACGATAGGAAATCATGCAGAAATGCTATATAAGAAAACTGGCTTTCAAGCTGGTCCTAGATTTGCAAGGATGACAAGAAGATCAATGTCTTGAAGTTGGATTCGATAGATTAGGAGGCATGCAAATGAACGAAAACAATTTTAATCGTGATTGGGAATTGTCGGAAAGGCTAAATGTGCTTGCTCGTCATTATCTCAATAATGGACATACAGTCGATGAAACGATGCAGCTGGTGTTGGATTCTAATGAATATAACCTTTGGATTTCAATTCCGCGTAGCTTCCAGGTAGCTATTGATCAAAGAAGGCACTATGAAGACTTGCTCGGTAACATCGAATGGAAGAAGTATACAGATAGAATTGATCGTTACATTAATGATTACTTTAAAGGATCGAACAAAGAAAAACCTGTTGATTCAGAACAATATGACCATATATACGAACAACTCGGGATGCAGGTGACTGCTAAGCAGCTTGGTTACGAAATTGCCAAGCTCTCTAAAATGATAGGCGCGAATAAACCATTAAACTACGGTCATTTATTACACTTGTTCAACGGCACCGTCATCTCCGACCTTGAAGAAGAGCAACTAAATTGCTTATTAGCAAAGAAAGAAAAAGTATCTGATTTTGTTGAGGGTTTGTATGAAAACTACCGTATCAAAGATGACCTTGAAGGTCTCACTTAATAGAACATCGAAGTTTGCAGAGTAAATCAATATAGAGGAATGACACGCGTAGATGAAAAAGATTCTTATACTTGGCATTGTTGCAGGAGGGAAGACTACACTAGCAAAGCGTTTGTCTGCAAGGCTTGGTATCCCATGGTATGAGTTAGACACGATCGTTCACCATGAAACATCTGAAGGACGCAAAAAACGTACAGATGAAGAACAAGTCGAGGTAATTGTCGATATCGATCGTGCTGGTCGGTGGATATTTGAAGGAACAGATAGAGCATCATATCGTTGTTTGTTCGATATGGCAGATACGATTATATTTCTAGACCCTCCATTATGGATACGTAGAATTAGGATACTCACTCGATATATTAAGCAAAAAGTAGGTATCGAGAAATGTCATTATCACCCTGATTTAGCAATGTTAAAAAGGATGTATGCATGGACGAAGGATTTTGAGGAAAATAGAGCAAGCTTTGAGACGAATTTACGAAAATATGAACATAAATTAATTAGACTAACTAGCAATAATGACATCAACAAATTATTACAAATCAAAGGTCGATGATAAGGAGCACTTTATGTCAGACTATTATTGGGACAACCAGATAGATTATCTTAGAAATACACGATGGCTTTATTACAATGATGATTACCTTGAGTTTCTAGTTCAAAGGGTTTGGAAGATTAATAAACCCGTAAAGATCATTGATTATGGTTGTGGCTATGGTTATCTTGGTCTTAAGCTGCTTCCGATGCTTCCAGAAGGATCTACTTATGCCGGTGTGGACAAAGGTGCGGAGCTAATAAATAAGGCAAAGGAAGTGTTTACGAAGCTCCCATATCAGACCGAATTTATCGAAGCTGACATTGAGGATGTCATGATTGAATGTAAATATGACATTGCAATGTGCCACGCATTTCTATTACATATGAATGAACCAATCTCTATTCTTAAGAAGATGATGCAAAGTGTTGTTAACGACGGGAGAATCATATGCTTTGAGCCACATTGGATTGCTAATATGGCTAATTATAGTTTTCATGGACTTGAGCAATCGCAGGTTATTCAGTTGGGAATACTTCAGAAATTGTTCGAAGCAGATGCTAGCCAGAACGGAAAAGATGGCAATATAGGAATGAAAATTCCGGTTCTTCTAAGTCAATTAGGAGCAAAGAATGTAGATTGTAAAGTAAGCGATAAAGTTAATTTTATGGATCAAAACATGGAAATAAGATATAAGGATAGACTGTATCAATCTCTAAGAGAGGAAGGGATTGGCCAAGCACCAAGCGCTAAGAATGAAGTGATGAATAGCTTAATGGATAGAGGCTTGACTGCTGGAGAAGCAGAACTACAATACGAAGCTGAATTATTACTATCACAACAATTTAACGAGAATTCATGGTTAACGTATGCACCGAATATGAAAATATCATTTGGAACCATAACGCAATTGAAGTAATCGTACAGAAGGAGAGATCAATGAATCATCGTTACAATTTGCAGTTTAATAAACTGTGCAGCACATTAAAACTTGGTGAAGTTATAGATAAGCCTGAAGAAATATCTGGTGGATTATTGCATCGAATGTTTGCAGTAGAAACCACCCAGGGGAAATATGCAGTTAAAGCATTGAATCCACAAATTATGGCAAGGCCAACGGCTCTCAATAATTTTATCAACTCTGAAAAAATCGCTAACCTTGTAGCTTGCAGTATACCTGCCCAGCCTGCAAAATCATTTGTCGGCCATTCTATTCACTGCATTGATAATCAATATTACCTTGTGTTTGATTGGAATGATGGACGTAGCTTGTATTCTAGCGATCTAATGCCTGCTCATTGCATGAAAATAGGCTCCATGCTTGCAATGATCCACCTGACTGATGCTTCAAGCTTGGAGCTCAATATAGAGCTTCCTAGTATAGTGCAGGAAACAGATTGGCGCTTTTATGTACAAAAAGGGAATGAAACTAACGCATCATGGACTAAGATGTTAGATGAACATATTGAGCAGCTAATGAGCTGGAGTAAGAAAGTTAAACAGTCATCGCAAGTACTAGCTTCAGATAAAGTAATCGGCCATCGTGATTTAGAGCCTAAAAACGTAATGTGGATTCAAGATAAGCCCCTCATTATTGATTGGGAATCAGCTGGTTTTATTAATCCCATGCACGATTTGGTTGAAACAGCAATTTATTGGTCAAAGGATAATAATGATCTTGTTGACAAAAGTAAATTCCTGGCATTTATAACCGGCTACCAGCATCATCGTCGTACGCTTCATGCTGATTGGAGATTAATACTGGAGCAGGGGTATTTAAGCAAATTATACTGGCTGGAATATAGCCTAAAACGTTCACTATGGATTGAATGCTCGGATGAAAAAGAGCAGCAACTAGGAACAGAACAAGTCGTAGCTACACTATCTGCATTACAACGTTATCATAATACTATTTCTGAATTAGAAGCTTGGTTAAATGAGATGAATAGTTAGCTTAAAGTCGCTGAAAAGCGGATTTTTTTATTGGTGACAATGCATTTCAATTCTATTCACTGTTGAGATAGATGCTATTATTTTTCATCTACGCTTATCTGTCTGCAACATTATTGTAACGAAGTCAGCCCACCTCCATCTGAAAAGCCAGATGAATCTGAAGAAGAAAGAAATGAAAGCTCGACTGCTTCGTCTACTGATAAAATCGTAAGCGAAATGTTCACAAAAATTGAACAACCGGGATTAATGGATCAGTCTGTAGAAATTCTGGAGGATTATTATAGAATCGATTCAGAAATGGTAGATGAATTTACGCTTAAAACGCCTGCCATCAATCTAATGGCTAATGAGATCGCAGTGATTAAGGTTAAGGATGCAAACGATATTGATACCGTGAAAAAAGGTATGGAGCAGCGTGCAGAAGATGTACAAAAGATGTTTGAAAGTTATTTACCTGAGCCGTATAAGCATGCCCAAAATTATAAAATCGCAACAAACGGAAACTACGTGCTATTTATTATTTCTGAAAGTGCTGATGAACTTGAGAAAGCATTCATGGAGTATGAGGTCCAATAGAACTTAATAAGTCAAAGAACGGGCGTTGGATCAACCAATGCCCGTTCTTTATGTATTTTATTAGCTAAAAACACCGTTGAAAATTTGAGAACAAATGTACGGTTATTATTCTATACAAATGGAATGTTAATATGTGATAATAAGTGAATATTACAATGGAAGGATGTTAACAATGAGCGAACCTAATCAGGAGTATATTGTAATCTCAGCTGCAAGAGAAAACAATCTCAAGAACGTTTCGTTACGGATTCCTAAGCGCAAGATTACGATCTTTACCGGCGTATCCGGATCTGGAAAGTCATCCATCGTGTTCGATACGATTGCCGCAGAATCCTCTCGTTTGCTTAATGAGAATTTCAGCATGTTCGTGCGCAATTTCTTACCTCGCTATCCACAGCCTGATGCCGATGCAATCGAGAATCTGAGTATGGCTGTCATCGTGGATCAGAAGCGCCTTGGTGGTGGTTCTCATTCTACAATGGGTACGATTACCGACATTTCGCCGATTCTCCGACTTTTATTCTCGCGAGTAGGTCAGCCTTATGTTGGACATGTGAATATGTTCTCGTTTAATGATCCACAAGGTATGTGCCCTGAGTGTAACGGGCTCGGTCGCAAGCTTGGTGTAGACATGAATAAGGCGATTGACATGTCAAAATCACTGAATGAAGGTGCTATTATGCTACCCGACTATGCGGTGAACGGTTGGGATTGGTCAATGGTTGTACAGTCAGGATCATTTGATCCGGATAAAAAGCTAAGTGACTATTCAGCTGAGGAACTAGAGCTGTTGCTGTACGGCAAAGCTAGAAAAGTGAAAATGGATTTCGCAGGTAAGCCAACGAATATTACTGTAGAAGGCGTTATTGAGAAATTCACGAACAAATACATAAAGCAGGATGTAAAGACGAAGTCCGAACGTACACAAAAAGCTGTTGCTCCATTTATCTCCGAAGGGCCATGCTCAAGCTGTCACGGCGCGCGACTGAGCCAGGCTGCGCTAAGCTGCAGGATTAATGGACTCAACATTGCGGATATGTCATCAATGGAAGTTGGTCAACTCATTCGTGTGATCAAGGAGATTGATAATCCGATTGCTTCCTCTGTCGTTAAGTCACTTACAGAACGACTTCAGCATCTGGTCGATATCGGGTTAGACTATTTGACGCTGGATCGAGTAACCGATACATTGTCTGGGGGCGAGTCTCAGCGCGTCAAGATGGTGAAGCATCTGAGTGGAAGTCTAGTGGATGTAACGTACATCTTCGATGAGCCTAGCGTTGGTTTGCACCCCCGAGATGTGCATCGATTGAATGAGCTGCTTCAGAAGCTGCGTGATAAAGGAAACACGGTGATCGTTGTTGAGCACGATCCTGATGTAATTAAAGTAGCAGATCATATTGTTGATGTTGGTCCATATGCTGGCAGTCGTGGAGGTACTATCGTATATGAAGGAAGCTATCAAGGCCTGCTTGAATCCGGTACACTAACTGGCAATCATATGAAGCGGCAGCTCGAGTTGAAGCGCGACTGCAGACAGCCTTCCGGCAAGTTGTCGATTAATGAAGCTACACTGCATAATTTGAAAAATGTAAGTGTAGACATTCCGACGGGAGTACTTACCGTTGTTACAGGCGTTGCAGGTTCAGGCAAAAGTACACTAATTAACGAAGTATTCCTAAGTCAGCATCCAGATGCAATCGTTATTGACCAATCAGCGATAGGCGTATCTACACGCTCGAATCCTGCAACCTATACAGGCATTATGGATGACGTCCGTAAAGCATTTGCCTCAGCGAACAAAGTAAACCAAGGATTGTTCAGCTTTAACTCCAAGGGAGCCTGTGAAAACTGCCAAGGTCTAGGTGTTGTCTATACTGATCTTGCATTTCTTGAAAGCGTGAAGCTGCCGTGCGAGGTATGCGAAGGTCGACGTTTCAAGGAAGAAGTGCTTAAGTACAAGCTGAATGGCAAGTCAATTGCAGATGTGCTGCAGATGACAGTGGAGCAGGCGTTGGAGTTTTTCGAGCTAAAAGAGGTCGTACGCAAGTTACAGGCGATGAGTGATGTTGGATTGAACTATATTACACTTGGCCAGCCACTTAGCACACTATCTGGCGGTGAATGCCAGCGCATTAAACTCGCCAGCGAGCTTCATAAGAAGGGCAGCATTTACGTGATGGACGAGCCTACGACTGGCTTACATATGTCAGATATCAGTCATCTTCTTGCGATTATGAATCGCCTCGTCGAAGCGGGCAATACGGTAATCGTTATTGAGCATAACCTTGATGTTATTAGTCAAGCGGATTGGATCATCGATATGGGGCCGGATGGAGGAAGCAACGGAGGACAAGTCGTGTTCGAAGGAACCCCTGCACAGATCATCGATGTGGAGCAATCGATTACAGGGCAATACTTGAAGTAATGCTCTATTCAGAGACAATAGACAATTAATGAATAACTTTAATAGAAGTGTAATAGTAGAGACCCGTTATCAAACGGGTCTTTTTATCGTTTATTATGTCATTGATTAAATGGTATACGATTCATTGTCCATTGGAACATATACATTAGGGGATATACCTTTATCCTGTATGAAGCCTTTTAATTCATCTCTGGACAAAGCCCAGTGATTTACTGCTTCCATGTGAACGGTTATTATTTTTGCATTAGGGGCAGCCTTATATACCTCATATACATCATCTTTTCCCATCACTAGTGAACCGCCTTCATAGAATTGATTGTCTCCAGCATTTACAACAATAACTTCCGGACTCTGAGAATTGATCACATCATGAACAGCGTCATACCAGACCGTGTCACCTGCAATATATAGTGTCTTCTCCAATGGATGCTTGAATACTACCCCACATACTTGACCAGCGATCTTTAATATTTCTCCTCTTCCGTGCTCGCCTTTTGTTTTAATTAACTGAATACCTTCGTAGACAGTGTCTTCATATAAAACTTCTACATTATTAAATCCAGACGCTTTGATCTCAGTAGCATCCTCTTCATTTTGCGCAAAAAGTTTGATATCCTTAGGTAAAACTTTCATCGCCGCTTCGTCCCAATGATCATAATGAAGATGTGTTACGATAACGGCATCAATATTATTGATAATCGTTTCAACAGACACTGGCAAGCTGACCAATGGATTTTTTTGATCTTGTCTAGGTGAATTGGGGAAGGGTGGGTAGCTACCTTTGTCCGCTAACATTGGATCAATTAGAAACCTTTTTCCTCCATATTCCACGACCAGGGTTGCATTACGAATATGTTGAATGTTCATATAAATCGACTCCTTAGTTTGAAATTTCCTTAGAACAATGTATATTTTATACTAATACGATTGAACAGATACAGAGAGGAAGTAAACTCTTTTGGTCGTTTCACTTTATTTATGAAAGGAATTTGAAAAATGTTAGATAATACGGATTTTCAAATATTAAGCGAACTATCGAAAAATAGTCGGATAAAGATGAAAGAACTAGGGGATAAAATCCATTTAACGGGTCCAGCTACATCAGCAAGAATATTGAAATTAGAAGATTGTGGGGTCATTGAAGGTTATACAATTAAAGTTAATCAAGAAAAATTAGGGTATTCTATTCATGCTTTTATTACGATTATTACGAATAGTATTAATCATCAACCCTATTTAGCGTTCATTCAATCCAATAAAGACTACTTAATTAATAATTATAAAATCAGTGGGGATGGATGTTACATACTTGAAAGCAGATTTCCAAGCAATGAGGTCATGAATCGTTTTTTAGAAGAACTGAATGAGCACTCGAACTATAAACTATCGATCGTTATTAGTAAATAGCAAGGGAAATTATATCAAGCGTCGAACTACTCATCTAGGAATGAATTTTATAGTAAGAAGGAGGAAAGACATTAATGATCAAGCAATTAATCGTAGGCGACGTAACCAATGAACTAGCAGCTACGCGCCGTACGTTGGAGCGTTTACCCGAGGAACATATGTTATGGAGGCCACACGAGAAGTCGATGACACTTGGTGGACTGTCTACGCACATAATTAACTTGCTTAACTGGAAAATCACAATTATCCAATACCCAGAGTTGGATCTTTCGACCGTACCACCACAGAGGGCAGCTTTAGAAAAACGCGTAGATTTACTGGAAGAGTTCGACGCTAGTGTCGACAAGTTTGAAAAGCTTCTCGATGAATCAGATGAAATAGCTCTAGCGGAGGAATGGACACTTCGCAACGGAGATCATATTATTTTTCGCGCACCGCGAGCAATCGCGCTACGTACTTTCGGATTGAGTCACATGGTTCATCATCGAGCGCAACTCGGCGTATACTTAAGACTTCTCGACATCCCCGTACCAGCATTGTATGGTCCCACAGCAGATGAAAAATTCTAACAACTAAAATATCGTTCAGTTGCTAAAAAAGCTGCTTCCGGGCGGAGATAATATTGTACCCTTTGAAAGGAGAGGTACGAAGCCACTTCTAGCAAGATTGAACAGTGGAGTAAAGCGCTCTGAGCAACTTCTTGCTGACATCGAGCTGCTCAAAGCTGATGGATTCGATTCCATTGCGATTATTACGAAGACTGCGGCTGAAAGCCGCGAGGTATATGAATCGTTACTCAAGCTAGGAGACGAAGCTTTGCAGCTCATTACGAAAGAGACTTCCGGCTTTGAAAAAGGTGTAATGGTCATCCCTGTCTATCTTGCCAAAGGTGTCGAGTTCGACGCCGTGCTAGTCTATGATGCTTCATCCGAAGCTTATAGCCGAGACAATGAGCGTAAGCTTCTGTATACAGCGTGTACGAGAGCAATGCATAGGCTGCAGCTTTATACAACAAGTGACTGGTCACCGTTCATACATGCGTTACCAGCAAATTTGTACGAGGAAGCATCGTATTGATCATATTGATTGAGCAAAGGGTACGGGTAGACGTTAGTCGCAATAATCTTGAAGGTTTTTTGATAATGGGTAGAGTTACTGAATCTATGTACGCTTAGAGCAGTATAAATAGCCTTGGTCGTATGTCGGCCAAGGCTATTTATATAGAATATACTAATTAGTCAACACTAAATAATGATGCCTGGAATTAGTAATTTATTCTCTTTTGATCATTCATTCACTCCGGTAACTCTTTATGCATAAACACACTCAAATGAAGTAAACTCAGCCTCAGCATCTGCACCGGTAGCATATAAACCAATCAATACGCCCGTAAACCCTCCAGCCACCTCAGAGGAGAGGTATCTCGTTTGTACCGTTCCTAGCAGAATATCTTCACCATCAGCATGAAGGAAGAAGTTATAGCGCTCATGACTTGCCTTTATAATTAGTGTAGCTCGATTGTTAGTACCAAGCTTTATATCGTTTTCTAACGATTTGATATCTCCGATATTTAAGCGTTCAATGACCGAATATTCATCCTCATGCTTACGAATAGCCAAGTCATAATGATGATTCTCATCCATATAAAGCGTAATACCAGCTTCGCCGTTCGTTAAGCTAATCTCGCAGGTGATTACCGCTTCGAAGTCTCTTTGACGGATACCGATAAATGTTGGTGAGGCGGGAACATCGAGCGTTACCTCAGTACCAGTAAGCGTGAGCTTGTCTTGTTCTAGCTTATAGTTTTCAATAGCGGGATGACGCAGATAACACCAATCGATATTCCAGTCTGTATTCTCGAACGTGTAGCTTTTTTTCTCCTGCTGAATAACTGTGTCTGGAATACGGTCTGTCTCGAAATTCATAAGCGTTGTTCCGTTATGTCCTGCTGTAAACCATCCATCTTCGCCAAATGTGATCGGAGCAAGAAATACTTCGCGACCAAGATGATGATAAGTAAGCCACTGACCAATTTGTCGGAAGCCTAGATGAAAGAGCCACCAATTGCCATCATCATCTTGAATTAGATCACTATGACCAACGCCTTGCAGCTCATAACCACCCAAATTACGATTCGTTAAAACGGGATTCAGCGGGTATGGCTCAAACGCTCCGTTGACGGAATTTCCTCGAGCATAGGTAACCATATGTCCATATTCTGTTCCGCCTTCTGCTGCCAGCAGATAATAGGTACCATTGATTTTATACATATGAGGGCTCTCCAAGTAACGACCACCTGTACCTTGCCAGATCGAACGGCTTGGGGACAGCTTCTTACCCGTTTGAATGTCAATCTCACATTGAACAATTCCGCCAACTCCATAATCATCTATGCCGTTACTCATAAAGAAGGTTTTTCCATCTTCAAAATACAGATCAGGATCGATTCCTCCTTGATCGACGAACACAGGATCAGACCATTCTCCATAAATATCATCTGTCCATATATAAAAGTTCTGGCGAGTAGTATCATTCGTTGTCGTCATATAAAAGCGGCCCTCATAATAGCGAATCGTAGGCGCGAACACACCACCTGAGCTATTCACCGTCTCTAACTGAACCTGGCTTTTTCGTGTTAGGCAATGACCGATCTGCGTCCAATTGATCAAATCCGTACTTTCGAATATAGGGACACCGGGGAAATATTGAAAGGAACTGCATACTAAATAATAGTTATTGCCTGCTTTACAAATGCTAGGGTCTGGATAAAAACCTTTAATGATCGGATTATTGAATTTCATTGCTCCACCTCTATATAATTCATATTTATAAGAATTCAGCAAAAAGTAACATTACATAACAAAATTAAACATCATGTGGTGCATAAATGCAATGCAGTGGAGTTGTCAGAAATGAATAAATCTATTAAATTTATATATATGTGATTTCAACTTTTGAGTTAGGAGATCGTTATCATGATAAATGCGAACGGAGACAAAAGCTTTATGCCTTTATATGAAGCTCTTGCAAGTGAAGTGAGATGGACCATTATGGAGCTTCTTGCGAATAGAGAAATGAATGTTAAAGATATTGCGGCTGTATTAGAACTTAGTCCATCTATCGTCACCATGCATATTAAAAAGCTTGAGAATGCTGATCTAATCGGGAGTCGAAGAGTTCGAGTGAATGGAGGGACACACAAGTTATGCTTCCTGAAGCATAACAATATCAGAATTGAGCTTCCTTGTTCTATTCATAGTTCTAGTATCAAAGAACAGACGATTTCTGTCGGCCACTATACGGCATTTGACGTTTATCCAACATGCGGACTTGGTACACCTGAGAAGGAAATAGGAGTCTGGGACGACCCACGCTACTTTCTTGATCCGGAGCGGGTCCACGCTGGCATTCTTTGGTTTGGACGAGGCTACGTAGAATATAAAGCACCTAACTTTTTACTGCCTGATCAAAATGCGGAAGCAATTGAAATTTCGATGGAAATTGCTTCAGAAGCACCAGGACTAAGAGATTATTGGCCATCGGATATTCGCTTTACGTTCAACGGCATTTCACTTGGAACGTGGACAAGTCCAGCTGATTTCGGTAGAGCTGCGCGTGGCAAGTACACACCTGAATGGTGGCATCGAAATGTGAATCAATACGGCTTATTGAAAACAATTCGTGTTGACGCTGCAGGCACATTTATTGACGGAGAGTGGATGTCAGACGTGACGGTATCAGACATCAAACTGATGGAACCATTCTGGACATTACGCTTTTCCGTTGAAGAGGATGCTGCTAATATTGGGGGATTTACGCTCTATGGTACAGGCTTTGGTAATCACGATCAGGATATTATCATTAGAGTGCATCTTAATGAGTAACTAAGATCGTACCCTACAGTTAGGGACTACTAGTAGTCTGAATTGTTTTGTTACTATTGTTATATACTAATAGGTATTCGATAAGTAATGTAAGGCGGTGCTGAATTGTATAAAGCGTATAAACTTTACTTAATTATGTTTGCTGTCGTTGTTATTGTTGCAATTGCCATAGGTACTATTGGAATTAGTAAGCAAAAAAGTCATATATACGTGATGCCTAGCGGTTACACTGGTTGGGTTCAGATTATCTATAATCAAGAAGATTACTCTGCATTACCTAAAGAAAGGAGGGCTATTCTACATAATATACCGCTAGATGGTATCCTAAAGACATCCAGTGCGCCAACATCAGGTGGAATGACATTTTATTACGTTGATGCACAAGGTAAACGAAGTGAAATCGGAACCGACATGATTTTTAGCCAATCCATGGGTACGAGATACATCGAGCAGACTGATGGAACAACGGCACAAACCGATGTTAATACATTTTTCGTTGGAACTGAACAGCAATATAATGATAACCTCTCAATTAAACCATAAGGTCGAGTTTATTTAGACGCGGCTTGTTCATATCGATAGTATTCCCAATCATCATTATCGTTTGTGTTAGACAGCTCCAAAAATCTAAGCATAATCAGCTACGAACTAATTGATGTACTCCTCAAAACCCTAACAACCAGCGAGGCCGGGACAAAACCTAACTCCAACAGGAAAGTCCCGAATGCTTTACCAATGTAAAGCGTTCGGGACTTGAATTTTAAATGCAAAACGTCATTTACGTCGAGCAGGAACAAGTTGAAGTTCTGACGGAACTGAGCGACGTTAATTAGCCAAAAGCAGCCTTCCATAAATGCTAACAGAACTCACAGGCGTTATTGGTGCAATTTCTTCGTTTTTTACCTCGAATTGACCTGATAGCGATGCTGAGTTCCGTTACATTTTTTTTGGGTGCCTTTACATGGGATTAGGGCTTCTGAGTTCCGTTACTTCGGTTTGCGTGTATGTACAGCTAGTTTTGTCCCAGCCTCTTTTTTCATAAACTTTATGTTTATTGAATAAAATGGTACAAGCATGTAACGGAGAGTTAGAAGCGTAAGGGAGAGTGTGTAATGGGTTTAATGTTGGGTTATGTTTTTTTAGGTTTATCTTTATCTGCACCAATAGGACCGATCAATGCTGCTCAATTAGATGCAGGAATCAAAAAGGGCTTTTGGCATTCATGGCTGATAGGGTTAGGAGCAATGACAGCAGATATTGTTTATATGTTAATGGTTTATATGGGGATCGTACATTTTATTAACATTCCTTTTATGCAAGCTTTTCTTTGGTTATTTGGAAGCTTCGTCCTTATCTATACGGGAGTGGAAAGCTTATTGGGAATCGAGCAAGCGATGGAAACTAAAAGAAATAACGGTGACACCCGATTAAAGTCTTTTATGTCAGGTTTTTTAATTTCGCTTTCTAATCCGATGACGATTTTATTTTGGCTCGGAATATATGGATCTGTGCTTGCAGAAACAGCATCAAAATACAATGTAGAGCAAATCATTATGTATAGCTTTGCAATCATATTTGGAATTCTCATATGGGATGTATCGATGGCTGGCGTAGCTAGTTATGCTCGAAAATTGTTCACATCACGTATTCTTAAAGGAATCTCCATTCTATCAGGCGTATCTCTTATTGGAATCGGGCTATATTTCGGTTATAAAGCCATTGATCTTCTGTTTTTGAAACATTAATTAGGTACCGAGTAGTCTTTCGTCCATTTCTTACGTAAAAGCCAAGTAATTGCCGTGATCACAAAAAGAAATCCAAGGCTTACAAAGAATCCAGGTCTGCTTGTATGGTGAAATAATGAACCGGCAACTGCAATACCTAGAATGACCAATCCAGATATTCGCTTTGTTTTTCCGAGTGTACTGAGTTTTAGTATGCTACCTGAAGTTATGAGAATAAACATCCAATTATAAATTAGCATTAAACCAGCAGCTGTTGTGAAGTATTCATAAATTTTCCCAGGCATCAGCATAGAAAAAACAATCGACACTGCTAATCCAATCGTAGTCAATCCGATAGCAAGCAGTGGGCGATTCTTTACTTTTTTAGCAAAGAGTGTAGGAGCATCTTTATCTTCGGCCAGCGTAACAAGCATACTTGTAATAGCGAAAAGAGAAGCGACCATAGTTGAGAATCCAGCCACTATTAATATCCCGATAAATATATGAGGCACTAGAGGCAACTCATATTGATTTAACGCCTGTAAAAAAGGACTTTCACTCGTATTCAATTCCTTCCATGGAATCAAGAAAAGAGTGAGCACGAGAGAACACACGTAAATAATAGCTAGCATTCCGAGCATAACTTTCCCCGATTTAGGAGCATCTTTAGGCTCTTTTAATCTCATGGCCATTATCCCCATAATTTCAATACCACCAAATGCATAGAAGGCAAAAAGCAAGGAAGACCATATTCCAATAATCCCCTTCTCGAAAAAGCTCGCGAAAGGAAAAGTTGGTTCAGATTTACCTTGGCCTAGTAACCCACATATCGCTAATACTGCAATGACTATAAATATTACGATTGCTGATGTTTTAATAATTGCAAATATATTTTCCATGCGCTCAAAGCCTTTTGTTCCAGCAATAATAATCGTTAAGCCTAGAACTGCAAAGAAGGAAGCTAGAATCCACATTGGAATATTAGGGAACCAAAAACGAGAAAATATAGATAAAGCAGTTAATTGACTGCCCATAATTAATAGTTCGGATGTCCAATAAGCCCAACCACTACTAAATCCTGCCCATCCGCCATAGGCTTGTTTGGCGTATGAGCGAAAAGATCCCTCCAACGGTTGCTCTGAAGTCATTTGTGACAGTGCATCAAAGACGAGGTAAGTTCCTGTGGCGGCTATAAGAAATGAAATTAAAACAGCAGGTCCTCCTATATTAATAGCTAATCCAGAGCCTAGAAAATAACCTGTACCGATCGTACAAGCGACACCAAGAAGAGATAATTGCCACCAACTAAGCTTCGTATTGGTTGAGTTATCTTCATTAGCCTTATGTTTACTTTTCATCATAATCCTCCCTGTAGATGCTCCACAGTAGTATGCCCATATTAATATTGTGATTCATAAAGATAAATTAAAAGTTCTTTACCCAAGCACACTGTAAATTCTACTCATATACTACTCTCGTATTTTAGAATACAGCTTTGACATTAATACATGAGGAGATGAAAGTGTGAGGTGTAAACCGAGACTAACAGGTCGAGTGATATTTAAAGGATCACCGGGTTATGAAGCGGCGCGTAAGAACTGGGATCCACATACAGACAGACATCCAAAAGTATTTGTATTTGCTAAAAGTACAAAAGATGTAGCAAACGCCATAAGGTGGGCAAGAAAATATAATGTCCCCATTCGGGCAAGAAGTGGAAGGCATGCTTTAGAAAACAATCTTTCACAGGTTAATGGTGGAATCGTCATAGATGTAAGTGAAATGAAGAGCATAAAACTGAATAAAAAGAATGGCACTGCTGTAGTTGAAACGGGGAATAGAGTCGGAAGAATCGTTAAAAAGTTAGCAAAACAAGGATATATGGCACCTTTTGGTGACAGCCCTTCCGTAGGAATCGGTGGAATCACACTTGGTGGGGGGATAGGACCAGTTCAGCGAACAACTGGCCTCATAAGTGATAATCTACTTGAGCTCGAGATGGTAGATGCCAAGGGTAGAATCCTTCATGCCAGCAGAAAAAGAAATAAAGACCTCCTTTGGGCATCTCGAGGTGGCGGTGGCGGTAACTTTGGTGTATACACGAAATATAAGTTTAAAGTACGAAAAGCACCAGAGAATGCAACCGTATTTCGTATCATATGGCCATGGGATCAATTTGAAAGGGTACTCCACGTATGGCAGAAATGGGCTCCGTCAGTAAGTAATAAATTAGGTAGTGAACTGTCTATCGGTCCTAAAGTTGGTGGTAATGTAACGATGTTAGGGATATACCTTGGGTCAAAAAGGGAAGCTCTTCATCTGTTAAAACCCATATTAATGGTTGGTACTCCAACGCAAAAAACTATTCGCTCATTACCTTATACAAAAGCCACAGACTTTATGTTAACTCCTGACCCGGTTCTTACTCAAAGATACAGCAATCAGTTCTCTAGCGGATTTTCTAGACGTCCATTTACTAAAAAAGCTATGAAATCGATGCGTGAGTTTTTAGAAAAGGCAGAAGGAAATTCACCTGCAGGCTTCTTCTTCCTCAATTGGGGAGGAGCTGTCAGTCGTGTCTCGCCTACTGCAACTGCATTTTACTGGCGAAAGGCGAAATTCTATGTGGAATGGAATAGTTCGTGGATTAAGCAATCCAATGCTGATAAAAATATAGCTTTAGTCAGAAAAACTCGTAGAAAACTCCAGCCTTATATCGTAGGCTCATATATTAATGTTCCTGACCAAGGAATTAAACATTCTGGACCTGCTTATTATGGAAAGAACTACTGTAGATTGCGGAGAGTTAAAGCAAAATATGATCCGAATAATGTATTTAAAAACCCTCAAAGTATTCCGCCAGCTTAAGGAAACTGTTTCTTAATTTAGTAGACCGAGCACAACTTTTGTGCCGGTCTACTTTTTTGTCAAATTAGGGCGTGTCTTATTCTTGTATGCGGCTGTGATGAGCGGTAAATTCTCTTGTTGCCTTCTTGACATACACCACTACTATGCATTACTATATGCCTGTATTAAGTATCACAGAATACCAGTCTTACAGAGTACTGAAATATAAGTGTAATGCAAATGGAGGAACATCAGTGGATAATATCACAGAAATGCTGAAAGGCGTGCTCGAGGGGTGTGTGCTTGAGATCATTAGTCGTGGTGAAACGTATGGCTATGAAATTACGCAGCAGCTGCGAGCTCTCGGCTTTAACGACATTGTGGAGGGAACAGTTTACACCATCACGATGCGGCTCGAAAAAAATAAACTCGTGGATATTGAGAAAAAGTCATCGACGATGGGCCCACCACGTAAATTTTATCGTCTCAATGAAGCTGGCCAGCAAGAACTGGAGATTTTCTGGGCCAAATGGAACTTTATCTCGAGCAAACTAAACCAGCTAAAGGCAAAATAAAGGAGGAGACAAGGATGAATTTTTTTGAAAAAATCACCGGAAGTGATATGACAAAAGCAATGAATGGTTTTGAAGCAAGAGCAAAATTGTTGCCAACCGCGTATCAAGCTGCTTGGAAAGAAATTTCAAGCAATCTTTGGATTCAAGGAGATTTCACTGGTCGTAATCTAATGCCTATTCTGAACAGCGCTCTTGAACTGCTTGAAGTTACATCAGCAGACGCCCAGAGCATCGAGGAAGTACTAGGAGATGATATCGAAGGCTTCTGTGCAGCACTTGTTGGTAATGAAGGTGCAATGAATTATAGAGATAAATGGCGTGAACAGCTCAACAAGAACGTAGCAAGAAAGTTAGGAGGGCTAAAATGAATATAAAAAAAATCATTGAAGGTAAAAAAGAATGGAGAGCCCATGTTGCGCGTGTCAAGGCGCTTCCACAAGATTACCAAATTGTCTATAATGAGATTCAAAAATATCTTTTTAAAGTCGGTCCTGTCGAGCTAAATGAAGGTATCGGACTGCTCTCAGAGATGATTAGCTTCTTTGAAGAAGGCGCAGCTGCTGGCAAAGGTGTACTTGAGGTCACAGGAACAGATGTTGCTGCTTTCTGCGATGCGCTAATTGCAGATTCAAAAACTTACGCTGATCTCTATCAAGAATCGTTGAAGCTTTAATGGCTTAGGCAGGCCATAATTGGAAAGAGGCAGGTACAACACTGCCTCTTGGGGCTTTTAATTTGAACATATAGATAGGAGTAGATTGTTCTAATCTAAAACTTTTATGTACCACGCATTCATTGCAGAATGCTCCGAGCCTAGTAGTGGCTTAGGTAACAGTGTAAACCCGTATTTTTCATATACTTTACATGCTGCACTTAATTCGTGCTTTGTTTCTAGGTAGCATTTGGTATAAAACTGAGAAGCAAAAGATAAAGCAATATCCATCAGTTTGTTTGCAATACCTAAGCCTTGTGCTTGTGGGGTTAAGTAAAGCTTTTGTAATTCGCAAATTTTATCTTGTTCATTAAATGGCGCAATACCAATTCCACCGACAATTTCTTTATCCAACTCAACAACCCAATAGTTTGCGTGTTTTAGGCTATTATAATATTGGTGCAGATCATTAAGTTGAGGGTCAAAGTATGCCGTTCCAGGAATCGCCAAGCCAAGTGATTCTAATGAATCCTGTATTATTTTTTTCACTTTTATATTGTCTTTTCTGTCAATTTCTCGAATGATCATTTCATATCTCCTTAAATACAAACAATGATGTGACGGACAAAGTTGCCTTTACGTGTTGTACATCGATCGACAATAGTAAAGCCAATCTGATCGAGCATATGATCAATATCACCAACAGAAACAATGACAACCTTATCAGCGATTCGTCTAGCCTCTCTAAGCAATTCATATTGATTCTCTTCTGTCGCATGAGAAAAATGGTTGTAGGGCATGTCCAGAATGGCAACATCATAATGATCACGAACATCAGAAATATCTCCGCAAACAACGTCAGTCTCCATATTAAAGTGCTTTAAATTCTCTCTAGTGCCGCGTACAACGAAGTGATTAATATCTCTTCCAACAATATCGATATCCATCGATAATGCTTCAACAAGGACGGTACCAATCCCGCAGCATGGATCAATCACTTTAATCTCGTTGGGATCTGGAACTGCAATATTCGTAACAGCTCTTGCAACTCTTGTACTTAAAGCAATGGAGTAACTTTTTGGTTTATGCATATGATCGAGCCATTGCGCCTTACTTTTTATATAATGACCAAAGTACCAATGACCACCGAGAGTAATGATGCCAAATTCAAGATCTGGCGCACGCATATCTGCTTCACCTTCAATAGCCATGCCAAGCTGTCGTTCAATATCCCGTTGTTCATTATAGTCAATTTTACTACTGCCTTTTAGGTCATTCGTTTTCAAAAATTTTACTTTAAATGATTGATTGTTCAATTCCAGTTGCTCAGCTTGCTCCAATATATCAGAAAGTTGTTGTCCTTCGAAAAGAACTTCCAAGCGCTCTCGCATAAAAGGACTTCGATCTGGATGAATCTCAATTGGACTAATAATAAATGGCTGGTTACTATCTTCTCCAAAGAACGCTCGAGTTTCCAGATGAAATAACTCAGTTTCCTCTGGGCGATAACCATACGTGTATATAAATAATTGTTGCTGTTGGTTCATTATGTTCATCCTATTCTATAATGAAAGCTATTCTTGTAAATTCTCATTATACGATAAAACCTATAAATAAAACAGTTGACTGCAAATAACAAATAGTAATGGATCATTTACTTTATAAGTTTGATGATTTTTTCAAACCACACTACGATATGTATCGCAGTGTGGTTTTTGCTGTGCAGTAAAATATTTAATGCCATTAAATATATCACTTACTTTATTTTCAAAATCTAAGGATGAATCTGTATATTCATAAACTTACTTACAAATGATAACCACTATGAATATGGGATATGAGATGAAAGGTTGATGGGATTGGTAAAGGTATGTGTAATCGGTAGCTGTGCAATGGATTTAGTCGTGACATCAACTAAAAGACCACAGGCTGGAGAAACCGTTCTTGGAGAGAATTTTTCAATCGTTCCAGGGGGAAAAGGGGCCAATCAAGCCATTGCAGCATCAAGATTAGGAGCACAAGTAACGATGATCGGTTGCGTTGGAACAGATTACTACGGCAATACGATATTAGACAACTTTAAGCAGAATCAAGTGGACACAACATATATCGAACGTTCTTCTGAAGTTGATAGTGGAACAGCACATATTATTTTAGCTGAAGGGGACAACAGTATTATTGTTGTGAAGGGAGCCAATGACAGCGTAACGTCTTCACTTATTGATAAAGCAATAGAAGCAATAAAGTCAGCAAATATTGTTTTAATCCAGCAAGAAATACCGGAAGTTACTGTTGATTATGTCAGCGATATTTGCGCACAACATCATATTCCACTCTTACTTAATCCTGCACCAGCCCGCAGTATACCAAAAAAGATAATCGAACAAGCTCATTATCTTACACCTAATGAGCATGAATGCGCAATTTTATTTCCACAGTTGACTACAAGCCAAGCATTACAGCTTTATCCGAATAAGCTATTTATTACTGAAGGCAGTAAAGGCGTTAGATACTTTAATGGAGAGAACGAAGTACTTGTTCCTACCTATAAAGTCAGTGCTATTGATACAACTGGTGCGGGTGATACCTTTAATGCTGCTTTAGCCGTGTCATTAGCAGAAGGGAACAATATTGAGTATGCCTTGAAATTTGCTAATCGAGCGGCGTCACTATCTGTAACTAAATTCGGTGCTCAAGGTGGCATGCCCTCAAGAGCTGAAGTAGAGGAGAATCTTTAAATATGAAAAAGCACGGTATCTTAAACAGTCATATCTCAAAGGTTCTAGCTGATTTGGGTCATACGGATACGATTGCTATTGCTGATGTTGGACTACCTATACCTGAACATGTCGAGAAAATCGATCTAGCATTACGAATTGGTGTACCGAGCTTTGAAGATGTCGTGAAGGTCGTATTAGAGGATATGGTCGTCGAAAAAGTTATCCTTGCTAAAGAACTTGCCGATCAAAATATTCCGATATCTCAGCTTATGCTTAAGCAATTTAATGAAATTGAAATTATCGAGGTTACGCATGAGGATTTTAAACAATTAACACAACAAGCAAGAGTGATTATCCGAACAGGTGAAGCAACACCGTATGCAAATTGCATCCTACAATCCGGTGTGAATTTTGGACAATAAGGGGGCTTCAACACTATGTACATTAAAATGAATGATATTTATAAGTCATTCGGTGCTAACCGTGTTCTCACTGGCGTTAATTTTGAACTTAATGAAGGTGAGGTCCATGCATTAATGGGGGAAAACGGAGCCGGGAAGTCTACCTTGATGAATATATTAATTGGTTTACATAAGCGAGATCAAGGGACGATTGTCATTGATGGAAAAGAAACGTACTTTGATAATCCGCGAGAAGCCGAAAAGTTCGGGATAGCCTTTATTCATCAAGAATTAAATATTTGGCGCGATATGTCTGTATTAGATAACCTATTTATTGGAAAAGAGATATCAACTGGCTTAGGTTTACTTGATATGAAGGAAATGAGTAAAAAGGCATCAGAACAATTCCAACGACTTGCTGTCACGATTCCTTTACATCAAGAAGCGGGTTTATGTTCCGTAGGTGAAAAGCAAATGATTGAAATTGCTAAAGCACTCATGACGCATGCCAAAGTTATTGTAATGGACGAACCAACGGCAGCATTAACAGAACGCGAAATTCAAAAGCTTTTTGAGGTTATAGCATCACTCAAAAAAGAAGGGGTATCTATTGTGTATATCTCACATCGTATGGAGGAGATCTTTACGATATGTGACCGAATCACGGTTATGCGTGATGGAAAAACAGTAGATACAAAGCCGATCTCCGAAACCAATTTTGATGATGTCGTAAGAAAAATGGTAGGGCGTGAATTAACTGATCGCTTTCCTGTTAGTGATGCTAAACCAAGTGAAGTCGTGCTAGAAGTTAAACAAGCAACGAAAAAAGGGAAGTTTAGAGATGTTAATTTTAAGGTGCGCGCAGGTGAAATTGTTGGATTTTCAGGTTTAATGGGCTCCGGGCGAACGGAAATCATGCGAACTTTGTTTGGATTGGATACATTAGATCAAGGTGAGATTTGGGTTAAGGGAAAGAACACTATCATTCGAAATCCAAACGACGCTATGAAAGCTGGAATTGGATTCGTAACTGAAGATCGTAAAGATGAAGGCTTAGTGCTCGATTTTTCGGTTAAAGACAATATGGTCTTAACTAACCTCTATAGTTTTGCTCCTAAAGGCATTATAAGAAGTAAGAAGGAACAACAATTTGTAGATATGCTCATTAAGCGATTGCATATTAAGACACAATCCTCTTCGACTTTAGTGCGAAATTTATCAGGTGGAAATCAACAAAAGGTCGTGATTGCCAAATGGATCGCTATAGGACTGAGCGTGCTTATTCTAGATGAACCGACTCGTGGTGTTGATGTTGGAGCAAAAAGAGAAATATATCAGCTTATGAATGAATTAGCTGAACGAGGGGTCGCAATTATTATGGTTTCCTCGGAGTTACCTGAAGTACTCGGTATGAGTGACAGAATCTATGTTGTCCATGAAGGTAAGATTAGCGGTGAACTTCCGAAAAGCGAAGCATCACAGGAGCAAATTATGACATTAGCTACAGGAGGACAGTAATGAAATGACAACAAAGGATGAGGGTGTACGTAAAGGATTCCAAATTGGTCAGTTTACGCAAAAGCTTGGTGCGTTACTGGGATTAATTATTTTAATTATCATCGTAACCGTGCTTAATCCAAGCTTCTTAGAACCACTAAATATTCTAAACTTGCTTAGACAAGTAGCGATAAATGCATTAATCGCATTTGGGATGACTTTCGTTATCTTAACGGGTGGTATTGATCTGTCAGTTGGTTCTATTCTCGCCCTATCTAGTGCTGTAATGGCTAATTTTATGATATCTGGTTGGGATCCAATTATTGCAATATTATTGGGATGCTTATTAGGAGGGGTTCTAGGAGCTATTAACGGCTTATTAATCACAAAAGGACGAATGGCCCCTTTTATTGCAACGTTAGCGACCATGACAATCTTTAGAGGGTTAACACTCGTATATACAAACGGTAATCCGATAACTGGCCTTGGCAATCAAGCATCATTTCAATTTCTTGGGCGTGGTTATCTGTTTGGAATTCCTGTACCTGCTATTACGATGCTCATCGTATTTATAATATTGTGGGTTATTCTTCACAAAACACCATTTGGTAGAAAAACTTACGCTATTGGTGGGAATGAAAAGGCATCCATCATTTCGGGTATTAAAGTAGACCGAGTAAAAATAATGATTTATTCATTAATCGGAATATTATCTGCTTTAGCTGGTGCTATTCTAACCTCAAGATTAAATTCCGCACAGCCAACAGCAGGTACGTCGTATGAGCTGGATGCGATTGCAGCAGTAGTATTAGGTGGGACTAGTTTAACGGGAGGACGTGGTCGAATTGTAGGAACACTAATCGGCGCATTAATTATAGCCATATTGAATAACGGTTTGAATTTACTTGGCGTATCATCTTTCTATCAGATGGTCGTTAAAGGGATTGTTATTGCCATTGCAGTTTTATTAGATCGCAAAAAAGCCTAGACATTAAAGGAGATGCTGAATATGAAAAAACTAACGTTTATTTTGTTTTTAATTACATTAATGCTACTTTCCGCTTGTTCGACAGAAGCACCTAATTGGTCAAAAACCAATGATGGCAATGCTGAAAATCAAAACATTAAATTAGGATTATCGATTTCAACACTTAACAATCCCTTTTTTGTTTCTGTAAAGGATGGCGTAATGGCGGAAGCGGATAAACATGGAATTGAAGTTATCGTTATTGATGCACAAAACGACTCTGCTAAACAAAGTAATGATGTCGAAGATTTGATGCAGCAAGGAGTAACTGCATTACTTATCAATCCTGTTGATTCAGCTGCGATATCGACTGCAGTGCAATCAGCCAATGGTTTAAACATTCCTGTCGTTACCTTAGACCGATCTGCAGATAGTGGTGAAGTAAGCACACTGGTTGCTTCCGATAATGTTAAAGGTGGTTCAATGGCTGCTGAATTTATTGTAGAAAAGGTAGGAAAAGGGGCAAAGGTAATTGAGCTAGAAGGCTCACCTGGTGCTTCGGCAACACGTGAAAGAGGAAAAGGCTTCCATGATGTTGCAGACACGGAGTTGGATGTCATTGCAAAACAAACAGCAAACTTCGATCGATCGAATGGTTTAAATGTTATGGAAAATCTATTGCAAGGTAATCCTAGTGTACAAGCTGTCTTTGCACACAATGACGAAATGGCACTCGGGGCGATTGAAGCGATTCAGAGTTCTGGAAAAAACATACCGATCATAGGTTTCGATGGAAATGAGGATGCTTTAAACTCAATAAATGAAGGCAAGTTGACGGGGACGATAGCTCAACAACCAGATCTAATTGGTCAACTAGCTGTGCAAGCAGCTAAAGATGTAATAGACGGAAAAGAAGTTGAAAAGCTCATTGCAGCACCACTAAAATTAGTAACAAAAGAATAAACGATATACGAACAGAAATCCCTGCACAATTAGCAAAATGTGCAGGGATTTCAAATTTATACATATAACAATCTAGTCATAATCATGTGAAAGTAAGAAGAGCCTTACGATACAATGCCATCCTTATAAAGGGGGTCGGGTAGCACGATATTAGGAATAAGACGAACATAGATAAGCTCTCCGACAAGCTCAACTATTGTTTGTGTCATGATAATAGCTGCAACGAGTGTACTCCAATCGTCAGGAAGTGCTAAAGCAAGAGGGAGAACGACAAGGGAATTACGTGTTCCCGCACTAAAAATAACAGCTCGTCCAGACGCTGGATCTAATCGAAACCATGTAACAATGAACCGAGTAACAAACGGCATAATTAGCATAAATGCGATATAAACAGGAATGACTTTAGCTATAATATCCCAGTAATCATATAGCTTACTAATCTGAGATGATACAACAACAAAAAGAGTAAGTGCCATCAGTGGAACAGGAATCCAAGCGGTTACATCCAATAGTTGTTGACCACCCTTATCACTTTTTTTCGAAATCAATTGTAAAACGATCGCCATTAGAAGTGGTAACACGATTATGATAAGGAATGCTTCGATAAATGGACCCGGGCTTACGATTGCAGAAGCCTGCTTGCCCATAAAAAGCAATAAGTAGACAGGTAATAATAGCATTTGCGTTACAAATAAAATTGGTGTAGATAAGAGCATCAATTTTTCATTACCACGACCCAAATGAGTAAATACGATGACATAGTCGATACACGGCGCCAATAAAACAAGATAAACCCCCAGTAATACAGGGGATTGTTGTGGTAAAAACTGCGAAAGTAACCAGACAACAAGTGGAACAGCGATATAATTAGCGGTAAGGATCGCCATAATAAAGCGACGATTGGCTAGTGACTCCTTTATTGACATAAAAGGGATCTGAGTAAACATACCGAACATTAAAACTGCAATGATAAGCGAAATGAGTATATGATTATCAAGTGTTGTCATGAGTTCAGGGAAGAATAATCCGAGGCACGCTGCCACAGCTAGTGAAACAATATAAAGCCAAATTTGATGTTGCTCTAGTTTCTCGCGAGTTAGCACTATTATTAATCTCCCTATTCTATTTACTTTCTCAAATTATACTACCATTCGCTCTTTCTGAACAATCTCGGAGGTTTATTTATTTGATTTGTAAAGTGCAAGCATCACGAGGGTGATGATAGTAAACGCCACTAGAGCTAGAAAAGGAATCGTAATAAATCCAAACCAATTAATATACGAACCTGAGCAAGGAACTCCATTTGAACACATGTTAAACTCGGAAACATTAGGGAACTTTTGAAGAATATAATGATATCCGGCTAATAACATCCCTAAAATCGATAATGGAAGCACATAAATGTAGATCTTTTTATCATTCCTATAAAATGCGATGCCTAGTAAAGCAACGAGTGGATACATCAATATACGTTGATACCAGCACAACGTACAAGGAATAAATCCCATTTTTTCGCTAAAAAACAAACTCCCACACATTGCAATAATTGAAGCTATCCAAGCAATTAGTAATTTCTTATTGACCACTTTCAGCCTCCTGGATTCTTTCTGAAAAATCATCCATCGTTTTTCCATCAAATTTAACGCCATTAATAAATAGGGTAGGAGTAGAATTAACACGTGAAGCTTTTGCTATACTCATGTCATGGTCAAGTGCTTCCTTTATTACTTCACTGTTATAAGTCAAGCTTACTTGTTCCACCTGACGATCAGTAGCAACCTCTCTTAACATGGATTCTAAAGCTTCTTCATTAATCATGTTATTAGAACCGTCAGCTTGGTATTGATTTGCAAATAAGATATCATGAAATTCCCAAAACATTTCATTACCTAATTCATGATAAACAGCTTCAGCATATAAGGCAGCTAAAGTAGATTCATTAGAGAGAAACGCATAATTAATAAAGTAAAACTTAGCTTGTCCACTGTTTACAAAACTTTCAATAATATGAGGGACGACTGACTGGTTAAACTCACTGCAATGAATACATTTGTAATCACCAAATTCCACAATCGCGACTGGAGCAGATTCATCTCCAATGAAGGGCTGATTCTCATAATTAATAGACAGCGGCGCGTTCTTTTCATTATTTGTTATCAATATAAGGGCTACTAAACATACAATCATTACGATAACAAACCAAAATATCTTTTTTGACATAACTAGATCTCCTTTTGTTAGCTAAAACTTTGATACTATTCGTCTTCATATTGCTTACATTAGTATTGATTTATTATAATTACACCAGGAACAAGTTAGAATGACTCAATGTAGCTATTTTCTATCAATATTTAAACAAATTTGGTAACAATGTAGAAATTTAATGTTGAAGAGAGTGTAAAGCAAATATTTGTTATAATAGAACAGAAGATCAATCAGATATTCAAAGTATTATTGTAACAGCAGAAAACACAGAATTACGTATCGTCACATGCATTCCTTAGTTGAGGAAGTAATGACAGTGATGCAAGCTCACCAACACAGACGCCCACCTAAGATAAGAGCTATCTAAGGTGGGCGTCTGTCGTTCATGCAAGAACGTTATAGGAAATCTTGAGAACACATCACAATGTTTTAGTTGTTTGAGGCTTATTAAATACTGAAGCGAAGGTGGTTTGTATGGTAGTAATTATTATCATTTTGATTTTAATATTTTTTGCAATTCTTGATATTAGTGTTACGGGTCATAAACTATTAAAACAATCACAAGATATTGAGAGCGCAGTATATCGATTAATAGAAATTACAAAACAAAAAGATAAACTTGAATAGAGTAAATATAAAACTGAAAAAGTCGTCAAAACATAAATCTATATTCGGGATATGTGGTGGCATCGCTGATTTCTTAGGCATCTCAGCATTAAGTATACGACTGATTTTTTTAATTACGCTGCCTACATCTATTTTAATATACATTATATTGCACAATTCTATGGAAGAAGAAACTAAAACTTTATAAGTTAATCAATTGTTCGAAAGCTTTACATAATATTGCATTTGGGTATTCAACTCAAATCAGCAGATAACATATTGAATGTGTAATATGAAATAAAGGAAAGTGAATCTATGATCACAGAACTTACTAAACAAGATTTTAATAAAATAAAACATATTAGTGATAAGTGCAAGAATGTTGAAGTTAGGGCAGTGGTTAACGGGATTAATCCAGGTGGTATTTTTGTAGATGACCCGGCAGAACCAACGGCAGCATTAATTTGGATTCAAGGGCAAGAAGGTTTTCAGATTGTTGGAGATCCGCAAAGTAATTCATTTTTAGCAAATTTAGAAGAGTTTATACGAATTAATCTAGAACCCAAACTTAAGTTGCGAAATATAAATTGGGTCGAGATTGGTGTAGATCTTGATACTTGGGACAGAACGATACAAACAATATTTAATAAGCACGATATATCGAGTGATATTCAACATGTGTTCAGTAAAACTGGGGATTTGCTCCCTATCGAATTTCAAGATAATGAAGTGGTCATTCAAAGAATTGATCAGGAGTTACTAAGGTCAGGCAGATTGGCGAACCATTTATGGTTGGAGAAGAAGATACTTCGTTTTTGGAATTCTATAGACTCTTTCTTCCAACATGGATTCGGTTATATAGCTGTATTTAATAATAACGTAGTGAGTTTATGCTTTTCTGCATTTGTTGCTGATCAAACACATGCAATAGACATAGAAACTTTAGAAGCGTTTAAGAGAAAAAGTTATGGTACAGCGGTAGCTAGAGCATTTGTGCAAGAATGCACAAAAAAAGGAATTAATCCTTACTGGGATTGTAGTCCCGATAATATAGGATCTATTAGGTTAGCAAAAACAATAGGACTTTCTTCAATCTTTGACTACAAAATATATTGGTATAGGTTCTAGCAAAAGAATCAGGAATTGAGAAAATTGCAGAAGATTATTTATTGTAATGGTTAAGGTTGGTGAAGTATTGGGAGATAGTTTGTGGGGATAAATTAGAAAGTAAGAACCTACCTAAAGGTTACATGCCGATGGTGGGTTTATACTTTACCAAGTGTATCCAAGATTACTTAACAAAAATTTTAATTTATGTATACGATTGGGTACGATTACCCATGCCGCAAGCTCCTTGTTTTTCCAATCTAAAAATGAAATACTGATTGAAAAATCATTACTAAACCAAGGAGATTAATTATGAAAAAGAAAACCTGGGTCATAAGCGCAGCTATCTGCGGAATGATCATATCAGGCTCTACAGGTGTGTATGCCGGAAGCAAGCTTCAGGAAATCAAAGCATTCTTGAATCATGAGATCGTGGTCGAAGTCAATAATGCTGCGTTTAATGCTGTAGATGCAAAAGGTAACAAGCTTGCACCGATTACTTACAACAATACAACTTATTTGCCTGTTAGAGCTATCTCTGATGCATTAAATGTACCAATCAAATTTGATGCCGCAAACAATAAGGTGATCATCGGTCAAAACGGCGCTAGTACCTCACCTGCACCATCATCAAATAACTTCGAGCGGCCAAAACATTTGCCAAGTGATTTTCCACTTCCGACAGACGCCAAGAGAATTGAACTGGTTGAGGATGCGGTAGGCAGCAATAAAAGCGTATATCTGACTTTGCAAACTAAGGAAGACTTGCAGACTTGGATTGCCAAGTATAATGAATATTTTAAAAAGCAGGACTATGATCGCATCGTTGATTCCTCGACAGACAACACCATCGAGATCAGTGCTACCAAAACTAAGGAATCGACATATATTGAAGGCAAGATCATCGATGCGCAAAAAGGTATTATAGAGTATACCATTACTTGGTCCGCCGTATAATTAGTAATTTATTAAACAATATAACGGTCTGTGAAAGATGAGAGCAAGCTTGGGAATAAATCGAATGTTGCGATTTATTCCCAAGCTTTTATTATTATCTATCATCATGAGGCACTGACCTACGATTAGAATAAGTGTAAGATTGAATTAACAGAAGACCCCCCCCTGGAATATGATGGTAAAATGTTGTATTATTAGTCAATAAATCCTGAAAGGATTGATATACAAGTGAATACTACTTATAATAGTTATGCTTATTATCTTCCTAATAAATAAGGCTTTTACTACAATATTAGAATCTAGTTTAATTAAAACTTAATACATCATTATGAGTATATGAAACTTGGGAGTGGACGTGTAAAGATTTCTCTAAAGGACAATCGATAATTGAAGAAATTGCAATAGGGTATCGTAACGGAGACAATATTTATCTGAAAATGCTATGTAAGTTGGTGCCGTCATTAATATAATACAAACCAATCCAAAGGAGTAACAATGAAGGAATTTTTCTATGTAATTTATGTCGTTGTATTAGGTATTGTTTCATTTTTCACAGGAGAAATC
>Ga0160467_100497_pt1 | contig 37862 bp, 38 predicted proteins | sample HID1972I_E11MG_FD_108221 | JGI IMG/M metagenome (GOLD analysis project Ga0160467, IMG submission 108221) | Enriched pill bug-associated microbial communities from UW Madison campus, WI, USA - HID1972I_E11 MG | ecosystem: Host-associated > Arthropoda: Insects > Digestive system > Unclassified ... | reverse complement strand
CTGGAACGCCAATCTTCGATCATAGCCAACATAGCACTGCGTTTTTCTGTTAAATTATTCATGCAGGCAAAGCTAATCCCAACAAATTATCTAGTCAAGATGTACTTAGTAGGACGGATACAAATCAACCCTTTATCTATATAATAGTTAACAATGACCCCGAAGTTCAAAAAATCCTCATAGAAGATAACAAGAATGCTTTTCATGATACCAGCACCGTCAGAAATGTGCTATCACTTGCATTTGGTTCTCACTTGGCTAAATCTGACCTTACAATACATATAGAACCAGTGGTTGACAAAGGCAACTTTTGGCATTTCGTAAAAAAACATGAACGATCGATAGAAAGGCTGGATTTTGAAATTGTAAAACCTAATTTAGCAAATATCTCAAAATCACTAACTGCCCCCTTAAAGCAGTTGATTGATATAACCAATAGCCATAAGACGAGTATTAAATTAAAAGCTCCTGAGAATGGGGTATTAGAAAATATAACTCCGAAAAATGCCCAATTAAGCAGCTTAGTGGATTATTCAAACGAGGGAGGAGGAGACGGTATAAAAATGAAAATTAAAGGGGTAAAGAAAACGGTTAGTACGAGGAATATGATAAAAGAAACCTATGTTGATTCTATAGAAATAGAAACTTCAAATCAACAATCTATTATTGACAGATGGAATAAATTATTTGAATAATATGGTTGTTGTTCGAAATATATCTCTTTATATTTTTTATGGATTTATCTTTTATTCATTTAGCTATTATTTAGACAGCCCGTATTTATCAACCTTTCTGCATGATAATATTATAACAATATGTATTACGCTGGTAGCGATAACGGCAGCTGTAAGGGGACTGATTCTCGGAAAGATAACTGATTTATCTAGTTCATATAAAGACTTAGATTTCACACCAACTTTTCGTGAATTGAAAATATCTGTGTATGAACAGGTTTGCATGATTTTCTTAGCTATATTTTTAATGATTATATTTACTAGCAAGAAGTTATCACCCATATATTTAGAGCACATTCACTATACGATTGATAGCCTTTTAACTTCGATTCTATTATATAACGTCTACATATTAAAAGATACAGCAACTGCTATAATCGACATGTTTATAGCTATAGATACTAAAAATAAATCAGACAATTCAGATTAACTAGTAAAACATTGATGTTCGAACACAGTTCACAACTGAACCAATGATTCAATTTTATTCATATACTTCAAACATCTCAATACCCTGCTTGCGTAATCTAATTATGTCCTTTTTAAAATAAGTTTCTGGAGTTAGAGAAAAATCAGCGAGTTTAAGCGGCAGATTTTTAATGAACCGATAGTCTGTAAAAATCGTATGCCATTCATTTTGAAACCAAGCCAATGAATTATAATACAGCATTAACTGCTCGAAATTTGAAATTTGAGCTCTGAATGTTTTAATATACCCGTACATCTCATCTTCCTTAAGAAACTTTTGAGAGAGTACATAGTTTACGGTTTGAAAAATATGCCTGAAGTAATGGCCCAAAATATTCATATGGCCCTCAAAAGGGTAATAAAAGATTTCAACCGTTTTATCATTATAATCACCGTTTACCGACTGATTGTGAACAAAGAATTTTGCGTCGGGGCTTTCAACCACATACTGGTCATAAGCGTCTTGTATGTCAATCAATCTACTCTTTACATCCTTAAATAGATGTAGTTCCCCACTGCTAAGATTTGGAACATATTGCTTCTCGGATTGAACTCCAATCCCGAAAAAAAAGATCGTATATGCAAGACTAAGTGGATTAATATTAGCATACTGATGCTTTTTTTTCTCCGCCTTAGTAGCAGCGTTCATCATCTCAGTTACAGTATTGAAACACAATCTTAACTCGCTGAACATTGGCACAAAGCTTTTTCTTCCCTTTACCCTATCTCCAATGTTGATTTCGTTGATATTGGCTTTATGCAATCTCAAAAGTTCATAAAACCGACCCTCAAACCGCTCAATCTTCCAAGTCCTATCACGTTCAATGTTATCGTTTTCTTGTTTTTCTTGAGCGGCGGTAAACTGCCGTTTTTGCTCAATGTTTGCTTGGTATTGTACCCAAAAGGCCAAGAAAGTGAGTATAGAGGCTGCAATTGCAATAAACGGCCCCATTATTCCTCCGATAGTATCTCCCACTTCGCCGCTATCTGAAAAATCTAAATCAAACCAGCTATAGTTTGTGAATAGATAGGGCAAAAAGCATATGCCGACAATTAAAATGGAAAACAGAATTAGGCCGACCCAGAAACGCTTATCAGTATTCATGTCATTAGTTCCAATGGTCCTTAATATACTTATTCGCCTCACTTGGCTTTAAATCGATAGTTGAAGCTTGGCGTCGAATGTAAAACACCTCCTGCCCTTTTTCATCAGTCAGATATACCGGCTCTGAGGACTTCTCTTTAATATGGACTAAAGAAAGCTGCTTTCCATCTACTGTGGGGAAGGATACATCAAGGTATCGCTGAAAACGGTTGCCTAGGCTTTTATGAATTAAGTTATCAAAGTGCTTTTGAAACTCGTCCAACTTATCTGCTTTACTGAAAGAGGTGAAGTCGGGCTCCAAGCCCAATATGTTTTTATTGTCTTCTACTCCTATTAACAAGTCGCCACCGTTAGAGTTAAGAAAAGCGGCGATGGTTTTGAGTACGTTATGCTCGATAAATTTCTCCGACTTATTGGTTTTCAAATCTACCCGTAGAGTGCTTTTAAACTCTACTTTGCTGGTTTCGCCAATCTCAATGAGGTTTAAGCACCGTTGTTGCGCTTCGGAAGTTTGCACAAACTGTGGCGCTAAATTCTTATAACATGCCAGCGCTGCTTGTTTTTGGGTAACCGGAACAATTGGAAATGTGGATAGAATGTAGGTAAACTCCTCTTCCGTTAAACCATAAATATGAGCTATTATCCCGTCTAGTTCCGCCCGTAATTCAGCACGTTCTTCTTTGTCGATAGCAACTATATCAGTCGACCATTGAGTGTGCATTACTTCTTCCCATAACGCCGAAAAATCAGCGGTGGTACAAATTAACTTAGCTGATTTTGCCATAATGGGCTTATACCACTTATTATCTTCGGCTATCCGTGGGATATGGAGCTGGTAGAAAATATGCATTGAAATGCTCGTAGATGTCTTTTGTCTAACTTGGAAATCAAAGACATAGCTATTTAAGAATGAGGCAAGCAATAGTTTATTCTGATTGGTTAAACCGAGGCTTCTCGACGTGGACACCATGAGTTTGTGGTTTGCAAAGACATTCTTTGGCAAAATAGAGGCTATTAATCCTCTCTCATTAGTGCTTGAAGCGATTTCTCGGAATGCCAGTCTATATGTTTGGTAATCGAGTATTTGGTAATCGTCTTTTTGTCTCCCTAAAATTTTCGTCCGACCCTTTCTTTCATTAATCCAGTACTTAGCAGGAGCATAAAAACTATCGTATTGCCATATCATTTTACCTTCATATAGAGGTAGTGACTCCTTACTGTATTGAGACTCAAAGAGTCCACTATCATTCGTCATGTGAAATTCGTTAGTCAAATTTATATTCCAATGGCCGACGACTGAATCTCTCAAGAAAGGATGAGATGAGATTTTTGTTGCAATATCAAAATCTATTGGACTTTTAATTTCTGTCACACTTAAACTATCCGGGCTTTGCTTTTCAATGAAATCCAAGGTTATTTCAAAAGCTCCCTGTTTAGGGAAGTCTGTTAGCTCGCTTACATGATGCCGCATAAAAGCTGCTGGAAAACTTGTCGTTGATTTCCCTTTTTCAAAACTTAACACTACGAACTTGAACCGGCTATCTACGTTCTCGAAGATAGTCTTCCTGTTTTCAAAGCAAAACATGCCCGTGATCTGGGTTTGGTTAAACAGCATTTGGCGAAGTTGCTTAGTGCCCAGATCAGTGTAGATGCCGCTGGGGATTACGATACCACAATATCCATTCTTCCTTAAGAGGTTAAAACATTGCTCAGTGAAGAGTTTATATAAATTGATGTCAGTACCTGCTTTTTTGCCATTGACTAGCGAGATTTGATTTTTATACTGTTGTGAATTTCTGTAATAAAGACTTTGATGAGGAAATCTGCTTAAATATTTGTCCCATTCATTTTTGATGTTTTTATTTTCTATCAGCCTATCCCGCTCTTTTTCAAAATCTTTGATGCTCATTTTGTTTTTGGAGACATCGTCGGAATAGTTTATAAAAAACTCTTTGGCGTTAGGCTTAAATGTTTCCCAGGGCGGGTTGGTAATGATTGCATCAAAGCCGTCCTTTTTTCTGAATATATCAGAGAACTCGTAACCCCAATGAAAAGGTTCTAAAGCTTCAATGTCTTCATTTTTTATAGGACGCTTTTTTATTTTGCCTTCCTTTTTGTTTTCCTCATCCCAAGTGCATTCACTATAGGGGATGCTTAAATTCTGAAACTCATCAACCAATAATTTATTTAAAATCTTAGCCGCCTTCTTTTCACTTTCTTGTATGCTGTTTCTTAATTTTTGCAGCCCGTCGTATCCCAGTCCTTGTGCTTTTTTATACGCTGTAATGGCTGCTTCCTTTTCGTTTATCAATTGCTGATAACTCTTTGCATGCGTTTCAGAAAACATGTTGCCTTGTATCAGGGCTTGTTCAAACAGATTGCCTTTGCGTACTACTTTTCCGGCTGGCGCCTTTGAAGGGGTGTTGTAATGCGTATTAAATTTGTCCGGGTCCACCCGCATCATCCCAATTAGTGAATTGCCATTCATGATATTGAAATCGATATTGGGCAGCGGCTCTAAATCACCTACGTTATTTGCACTAGAAACCAATGCCAGAAACAATCTAAGCTTGGCTATTTCAGTAGCCTCCTCCATGATGTCTACACCATACAGGTTGTTAGTAATAATCTGTTTCTTAATGTAGTAGTTAATGCTTGGGTGGTCTTTCTTTATGGTGTTTTGCCAGTCCAATAATTTTCGGTCGTTTAAAAAACTGATACGGCCTATCACGGCGGCATAAACGTTTATCAGCGTTTTCATAGCCGCTACTAAAAAGGCACCCGAACCGCAGGCAGGGTCAAGCAAACTTAAATTGGGCAAAACAGCGTTTTCGCCCATAACCAGCTTGGCACAGATTTTTGCATCAAGTCCTAAAAAAAGTTCTTCTATGGAGTTAAAACGTTTTTCTTTTTCTCCTTTGTCTAATCCCGCCTTTTTTAAGGTTTCCACATCGATTTTAGGTCCGTTTACCGCATCTAATATGAGCTTATAAACTGTTTGCTGACATAGGTATTCGGTTATTTCGGTACGGGTGTAGTAAGCGCCAAATGCCTTTTGGTTGATGTACTTTTCAAAAATATAGCCTAAAACGTCCGGATTGATTTCATCGTCTTTACCTCCTGGCGTATCATCTAAACTCCAACTGAACTGTTCAAATAGTCCTTTTGGTTCGTCGACTTTTAGCAAGTTTATAAAAGCGATATCCGGGATATTTATTCCGGGATACTTTTCTTCTATTTTGTGCTTGAGAAAAAGACCGCCATTTAAGTATTTGATTTTCCCTAAAAGTTCGTTTGCAAACTGGCTTCGTTCGCCATCTGGTTTGGCAAAGCCTTCAAAAAACAGGGTTTTTAAAAAAACATCGTAATACTTGTTGTCGCCATATTTTCCTTGAGTTTCAAGCAACTTCTTGTATAAGTAATCCAGATTGCTGTTATCAATGAAGCCCTTCTTCTGCAAGAAATAGATAAACATCAACCGGTTAAGAATTACTGATGCATACCAACGTTTGTCGTTTTCATCTGGTATTCCCTCTATCAGCGGTAGGAAATCTATAAATTGCTGCTGATAATCAGTGAAAAATTGTTTTGTTACTTTCTCTACGTCTAAGGCATCCTGTATTTTTTTAGCGGCATCGGTTATGGTGATGTCGTTTTCTATTTCGCTTAAATCCACCATTAAGCTGGGGATCTTCGAAATAAACGCATCGCCTGTCTGGCCCGAAAAGAAAGTATGTTCCCTTGGTAGGCTTTTTTTATCTTGTCTTTTTAACCACCTCCAAAACGACTGACTCCTGTTCTTATCGACAAAAATCAAGATATGATGAAAGCTTAGTTTTTGGATTTCGTTTGAAATAAACGCTCTTACAGCTGAATCGGGGATAGTGCCTTCTTCGTTTGTGATCTCATAAACTGATGCACCGGATAAATCGGCGATAGCTTCTCTAAAAAATAGGCCATGTTTCGTCTGAAAAGGTTGCTTAACTTTCGATGCAGGATTATTCCAGCCCAATTCTTCCCGAAATAATGTTTTGAAATCAAAAGCCTGGAGCAGGTTTCGGGTAGCATCAATATTCAGTTTCATTATGATAACGTTTTTAGGCCCATAGAGCAGATGATTTGTGGTTCGCGGAGGGGTTGATCTTCATAGTTTACATGACATAGCTTATCGTCTTCCCTCAGTGATATTACCAGTGATGCTAATTCGTTATCATCAATACCCGTCTTCATTTGCCTATTTAGGGTGTCTTTTGCAAACTCTTTCAAGGGAAATTTATATATGTCGTCGATTGCCTTTTTTAATCCGTCGGTCACGAAGATTGTCCCCTCAAACTCTTTGACGTATCTATCTAACCTCATATAAACTCTATATTTTACACCAGCCTTCTTGCCCAATGTACCACCAGAGGTCTTTTCTTCTTCGCGTATAACTTCTATCGCCCTCGCCACCAATTCATGATGGCTATCGATTTTGTAGATAGGTTGGGTATGGGCGTTACATTGGCAGGCTTTCAAAATGGCTAATTGAGAATTTGTTATTACACTGCCCTCCTTGTTTAGCCAAGCTAAAACGTCGTTATCCTCTACCGTACGGCTATAAACTATTACTCCTTCCTTTTCCGGCGCTTCACTATTTTCTTTTGTTGCATACACGACATTCGGTAAGTCTGGTATTATCTTGGTCAAGGACGGGTCGGCATCTGTAGCATTTTTCCAAATTTGATAAGCATAAGATGCTAAATCGACCTCCGCTTCATCATCACTCTCTTCTAAAATACCAGAACTTTCATTGTATAGGTCGTGAATATTTACAGGGTCACCTTCAAAAAAAGTCTCATCAGAACCGACCACTTCTGCATTTTCTCTAATCCTACTGGTCAATGTCCTCCGTAAGTTTATAATTCGCTCGATACCGTCTTCGGGTAAAAAGGAATAGCAAAATATTTTATCTGCTTTCTGACCTATACGGTCAACCCTACCAGCTCGCTGGATCAGGCGTATGATTGCCCAGGGCAGGTCGTAGTTGAGTATTATATGAGAATCCTGTAAGTTTTGACCTTCGCTTAATACATCTGTAGTAATTAATACCCTAATTTCTTCTCCCGGCTTTAAAGATTTCTTGTTGCTTACCGGGCTAAACTTATGAGCAACTGCGGTAGGGCTCTCGATATCTCCGGTAACATAATCCAAATGGTCAATATTCCTGTTTTTTAACTGTTGAAACAGATAAAGTGCCGTATCTGCGAATTGGGTAAAAATTAGAATTTTTTCACCTTTGTGCGTATGGTTAATTAATTGGTAAAGTGCGTTTAGCTGTTTATCCTCGTCTGGATTCCAATCCTTACCCAGGTTTAATATCTCGATGATTGCCCGGCTGTCTTCAATTAATTTCGTTTGCAGCGTCTTAGTGAATAACTCAGATTTAATCCATTCAAACTTCTTTTTGTATTTGTCTGAACAGTATAAGTCGTATACTTTTTTTGCTTGTACTAAATAGGTTTCCTCATTTAAAATAAGGTTTAGAAACACATCACCTTCTACATTCTCTAAATCTTCATCATCTAAAAATTCGTCCAGATTATGAGAGACGTTTTTGCCAACAGGCAGCGGAAGTCGATTCTCAATAGCGTAGATAAATACGTAGTTTCTAAGTATATGCCTGCTCAGAGACAGCAAGAATGAATAACCACTGCTCTCTAATCTTTTGAAAAGATTTGTGCGGCAGAAACCCATTAAGCGCTTACCGGCTCTGCTTAGATTTGCTATGATATTTTCTTCTTCCTTTGTGGCTTTAACAATTGGCTTATCTTCTAAGTAGTTGCCGAGACCATAACGCGGCACATTCAATTGATTGATTATAGCAACGACATTTTGAGAATACAGATTTGCGTATTGGTCTGTAGGGTCGTTGGGGTTGAACTTGTATTCTACCTTCCTGGGTATCCTGTCTGGAAAATAAGAACGGCTGCCATCCGAAAAAGTCAAATAACGCCTTCCTTTATCCTCATCCAGTTGCGCATAGTTTTGTTTAATGAAACTGCGGGTCCGCCTTACCAAAAACAATCTCATCAATTCGCGCCAATCATCAGCAAATTGACTATGTTCGAAGGCTTTAATGCTCCGAACAAAACTCGAATGTTTTACCTCAAATTGAATCTTGCCACCTATTGATTCTAAATATCTTTCCGGACTAATACCGAGGTCCTGTTCATCAGGAATAAATAATCTTAGTTGGCTCGAAAGATCTATGTATGATTTATTATATGGCGTTGCAGAAAGTAGAATCACCTTACTCTCGTTTTCTTCGAGATAAGATTTAATTGCTCTGTATCGGCTGCCCTGATCGTTTCTTAGGTTATGGCTCTCGTCAATAATAACTAACCTATACCGCCGTAAATTGGGTAGCTTAGTTTGAACCTGGCTTTGAGGAATTATCTTGAACGCTGATAGCTGGTATTTATGTGCATAATCTTCCCACATCTCGACTAAGTTCTTCGGGCAAATAATTAGAATCTCCAAAAAGAAATCATCGTTGAATATTTTAGCTAAGGCTGTAGCCGTAATGGTTTTTCCTAAGCCCACTACGTCGCCAATCATAACACCATTTCTCTTATGCAAATGATGTGCTGCTACTAATACAGCCTTCTCCTGAAATTCTAATAATTCCTTTTGGAAAATTTTAGGTAGTTTAAATTCATTTATACCAGCCCGAGCCTCCCTAGCTAAATGGTATGCCATTTTTAAATAGATATGATAAGGGCTATATAATTTATCTGCTGCCCAGCTATTATCGATAATATCTATTAAATCGTCGGTGATATCAAAACACCATCTGTCTTGCCACCTGTCTTCAAACCATTTTACAAGTTTTCTTCCGGCATCTTGTTCTTCGACGTCAACGTTTAACTCTCCTTGTTTTGAGAGCCCCGCAAGTGTCAAGTTGCTGCTCCCCACATATCCTTCAATCCTACCTCTATCTTTTAAGTAGCACAGATATAGTTTTGCGTGTAAGGGGTAGCGCAAATGAAGCTTAACAACTACCTTCTTTTCCTTCATCTGTCTGCTCAATAGGCGAAGTGCTCTTTCGTCATCTGATGTAGGTGTACCAATCGTGAGCTGCTCTTTGAACTCTTGAGCTAATTTTCTTTTTAGTTTTACAGCTGCAGCTTGGTCAATTATATCCTCCTCATGATTGAAGCTTTCCTTTAGAATATCTACAGGCATTTTTTGCATCCCAACTAAAAGACGACAGCATCGGTAAACTTCTCCCGACGACTCAGCTACTGACTCTCCGCAAAGCTTATCTACGTTAGCGCCAATTTGAGTCCATCCTCTCAAGTTAAAATACCCAACGCATAAGTCTGTCCGATTTGATACAGCGAGTGTTGCATTAAGCCCCGTTGAAAGGTGATGCTCTATATTATCGTAAATTTTAGGCATTTTTTATAATATGTATCCTTTACGCTTAAGTGATAATTTCTGACCATCATTTGAGGAAGGGCAGGTAAATTATGGATTAAAAATTAATTACGCAAATGATACCGATTGGTGGCAAAAAGAAGTAAAAAGCTTTGTATAATTAGCATATCGTAGATAATTCTTTTATGTGGAGGGTGTAACCGAAGTCGTCCTCGTTTGCAGCCTACCATGTTCAAAATCCCGAAAAGAACTTGCACCTGCATTTGCGAAAATAGTGTAATAGCCGCTGAACTCAAATCACTCGAAAGAAATTATTGAAAGAGCAGTGTTCACTCCAAGCCGTGTGCGAGATAGATGTGGGAATAAGAGCTCCCATAAACACTATTTTTCTTCGGCTTTTATCCACGCTTTTTCCATAGCCCTCTTTGTTTTTAGGCTACCATGATCATTCATATAGATCCAGGCCCTCACACACCGATCAGCCCGCTGATTATATTGGTATGCTTCCCAAGCATTGATACTTTGTTGACATAATGAGAAAAGACAGGCAATAGCTACAAAAACCATCCCCCATGGAATTAGTCTGCCGAAAACAATCTTATAATAAGTACCGGCATTTGTCTCTGGAAATAAGAAGAACCGGTAAGACTTCACAATAGGTTTGTGCTCTTTTTCAAGATGAGCCGAAATGTTGGCTATCGCTTGTTTAATTTGTACCATGTCACTGGTATTTGATGATTGCAATAAGGCGGACTTAATCCATTTGAGCTCTGCAGAATAATCCGGGAAATCGATTACCTGTTGTTTTGATTTGCTTTCTTCAAGTTCTTTAATTCGTTTCTCATGCAGTGACAATACAGATTCAGTATCGCTTAGTCGTTCGTCTAATTCTTCTGATTTCATAAGCTTAGGCCTTGATGTTTACGCTTTTTCTTTTTCTTCGTTATGGACGGGTAATCGTTAGGAGTAATTGTCAGAAGACTTTCCAATAACGGCTTGCCGGTATTCTTCGGTTTTAAATAGTTGGTTGCTTGCGGTGGTTTGAGGTAGGTTTTCTTCGCTGGCTCTTTATTTAGAGTCGTTAAGTTTCCAATGTTGGTACCTTGTTTTTGAGAACTGACAAGATTATTTGCTAGCAATTGGTTAAGCTTACCATAACTCAAGCTCCGGTCAATTTCAGAGCCTTTCATTTTTAGGCCGTCTTTGTTGAAGGAGATCCCCTGAACGTCTATTGTCCCACCTTTATATTTATAGTGCAGCTCAATACCTTGTCGCTTTAGCAGATTTTCAAGTTCCTTCCAATTCTTTGCATGTACGGAAGCTTGCTTGATAGCGTCGTATAGCTGATACTTGATTTTATCAGCTCCTGTAAGTCTGGGCCTGTTAACTTGAGCTTTTCCTTTAGCCATGTGATAGCCGTACTTTAAAGTGAGCTGCTTGCAAACCTCCGCGTTGCGCATTCGCTGGTACTGGTCGGGTATGGTTTTCGCTTCGTTGTTTACCCGGTTATACACGATATGAATATGCGGATGCTCCCGGTCGTGATGCTGAACAACCAGGAACTGGGTGTCGGCGATTTTCATTTTCTGGAGATATTTCTTTGCATGCTGTGCCATAGCCTCGGGACTTAGCTTCTCTTTATCCTGCGCGCTCCAGCTTAAAACAATATGACCTACAGCTTGCCCAAGTTCCGGGTTCATCTTCCGCTGCATGTTAAAGTCGTTGATAATGTGTTGAATGCTGTCTGCTCTGATTCCCTCTGCATGAAGAATGGTTGCTTCCTCCCGCTCCAGGTTATAGCGGATGCAGCCTGCAAAGCTTTTCCCGGTTTTAACTTTCCCTATCATCAGCGTTTAGTTTTTTCAAGGTCTCGTCAATCTCAAAAAGGATATCGCGGCAGCGTTTCAAAACAGATAATAATCCTTCTTTATGAGCCAGGTGTGTGATCTGGTTGAGGTTGTTGGCCATACCGGTTAGCATTCTCAAGTAGCCTAAGTCTTCAGGACTTAGACGGGCCACGACCTTGGCCCGTTTGGCAGCTTGGCGAAACCATTCGCTGACGGACATCCTCGCTTCCTGTGCTTTATGCTTGATAAGGAGAAGCTCGGTATTAGTCAGCCTTACCCTGATATCGTTGCAGCGTTTAATCCGTTTAAGTGGTCTTCCGCCTTTATGCTTTTTCTAAGGTCTCTTCCATAATCTCTTTTCAAATCTTAAATCCTTTTGCGACCATCGGGAGAAAAAGGCATTTGGTTCCGGCCACCGCCGGAAGAGTTTTTGTGGAACAAAAACACAAACTTGCTCCCTGCTAAACGCCAAAAAAATAAGGCGCCTCTTTAGGCCAAATCTTAAAGTATTATCCAACTAATAGTCACTTTACATTCCAATAAATCAGGCTTCCGATCTTCGGGTGATACGATGGTTCGTATCTGATATAGCCTGACTCATGAAGCTCTTTAATGCACTTGTGATAGGTAGCGATTGATGCAATTTTAGAGTAGCTCATCAGCTCCTTTCGGGTTACCGAAAACGGACTTTTAAAGTTCTTCCGCTGCCAGCAAATGAACAGTGCTGTAAACAAGCTGATGTGCGAAGTGAGTAATTCCGGGTCGTTTGCGATGCGTTTAAAAAGCATATTGAAATACTTTGCTTCTTGTACTATCATAAGCTCTTCATAAATCGTCCGGTGATAGAAATATTCTTTTGCTTGGTGTTTCTTCCGTTTTCAAGCAGACTGCAAATGTCTTCCTGTTTGTAGAAGTAGATGGTGCCTACCTGGGTGAAGCGGAGGGTGCCGTTAATTCGCAGATTTTGCAGAGTGCCTGGTGAGATGTTCAGGAGCTTTCGCACATCCTGACTTTTTAGCCATTGCTTACTCTGTGGCTGATTAGGCTGAATAATTTTTAGCAGCTCTTCTAATAACTCTGACTTGAACTGCTGTAGGTCTTCTTTGGTGATGATTTCTACTGACATATGTTTTTCATTTAGTAAATTCAAACTTCCGGATACCGGCAATTTATTCTTCACACCTTGTACCGGAGGTGTGTGTTTTTTATGCAGACTGTTGGTACTCTCCACATATCAAATTTTCGGATTCCGAAAACTTAAACTTGGGTACTTTTGGGCACTTCCGATGTTTTTTTGTAAAGGAATGAAGTGTAGGAGAGACTCAATGGGGACTTTTAAAAATCCCCATTGGAATTGAGCCGGTTTGGGAAACTTTGGGAAAGATTGAAACTGAGTAATACGGTGTCTAAATTTCATATGCATCAAATTGATGCTCGAAGTTCGGGATAGACAAAGTTTTATGTTCGCAAGGTATTCGCAAGGTGAAGGTTTTTTGCTAGTGACAGAAGTTACGGCCCTGAACTTAGCATGCTATATTTCACACCTTCTACCGGAGGTGTGGATAGTACAAGCGGGATCGAATTATAAATGATGTATATTTTCTTCATTTTCATTATATTTGATGAAAATATTCGCCATTATGAATACCAAGAAACATATTGTATTTCCGAAATACCTAAAGGTTCTGGGAATAATGGGTGAAAACATCAAACTTGCAAGAAAACGACGGAAACTCACCAGCATCCAGGTTGCAGAACGGGCGGGTATAGATCGTGGTACGCTCAGGGAAATAGAACGGGGCAATCCTAGTGTCTCAATGGGGGCTTATTTTAATGTTCTTCGAGCTCTTAACCTGCAGGACGATTTTTTGAAAATTGCAGCAGATGATGAATTTGGAAAAAAGCTACAGGACCTGCAGTTATTAATACCTCCCCATCATGGCAGCAAATAGAATCTACATTTGGGTATATGCACATTGGAAGGGGCTGACTAAGCCGCAGCTTATCGGGATATTGTCGGCCCATCAAGCCAAGGGTAAAAAGGCTTTTAGCTTTGAGTATGAAAAGTCGTGGATAAATTCCCAGGCTCAGGTTTTGCTGGATCCGGATATTAGCTGGTATACCGGAACTCAGTTCCCGCTCGGCAAAGAAAACTTTGGGGTATTTATGGATTCTATGCCTGATACATGGGGCCGCAAACTTATGCAGCGCAGAGCGACGTTGAAAGCCAAAGAAGAAAATAGGGCCAGATCCAATCTATACGAAATTGATTACCTACTAGGAGTTCACGATAGTACACGAATGGGGGCACTAAGATTTAAGGTAGATCCTGACGGGCCATTTCTTGATAATGACTCTCACTCACCAACACAGTCATGGGCACATATCCGTGAATTACAACAAAGTGCCGAGGCTTTTGAAGATAATGAGACCCCGGCTGATGAGAAGAAATGGCTGGAACTGCTCGTTGCACCTGGTTCATCCTTAGGAGGTGCCCGGCCTAAGGCTAATATTCTTGATCAGGATAATCACTCCTGGATTGCAAAGTTTCCTTCAAACAACGATACCACCGATAAAGCTGCCTGGGAGTATCTCGCATATCTGCTGGCGATTGATGCTGGTATTGATATGGCTGAATGTAAATTGGAAAAAGTACGGGGACAGTATCGAACCTTCTTCACGAAAAGATTTGACCGGGAAAATGGAGAGCGAATACATTTTGCTTCGGCTATGACCATGACAGGAAAAAATGAAGACATAATTCGGGACGAAACACCGAGCTACCTGGATATCGCAGAATTTTTGCAGTACTCTGGGGCGAGTATTGAGACTGACCTACACCAGCTTTGGAGAAGAATTATATTCAATATAACCATTTCTAATACCGACGATCATTTACGGAATCACGGTTTTATCCTGAGTGATAAGGGCTGGCGCTTATCCCCTGCCTATGATTTGAATCCTTCGATTGATAAAGCTGGCCTCGCTCTTAATATTGACATGGATAACAACATGCTTGATTATGATTTGGCAAAAAGCGTGGGTGTGTTCTTTCGCCTAGGTGAGAAAGAAATGAATAAAATAATTGAAGACGTGAGAGCTTCTGTGAGGAATTGGCGGAAGGTAGCGGCGGAAATTGGGATATCACGGGCTGAGCAGGAGTTAATGGCGGGAGCGTTTGCCTTAGCTACTGATTAATTCAATGATATGCATTCTACAATTAACTTCTGCTCTTCACGGCTGTAATCATCCTCCAGGTTAAAAAACTTAGAAGACCTAACACAATCGTAATTGCAATCCATAAAACTACAGTATAGTCTCGGCTCTTATTCACTGTAGCTGTTTTTAGCAATGGATTTTTAACAACTTCAAAGTGCTTAATTTCAGAAAGGTTTTGGAGGGCAGAATCTGTGAAGAACTTTAAATCGTAATCTGGTTGCATAGCGTTTTTGTCTCCGACTAGTAACTGGTAGGACTTAGCCGGTTCGAGATAGGCTAATATATATTCGTTAAGCTGCCAGGCTTGTAAGGAACCTATTTCTAAGGGAGGATTATCACTATTCAAAATCTGCAATTCTAAGTTTTTGGCTTTTGATGAAAAAGCAATCTCGGGTTTAGTATCCGAGTCTAAAATAGTTTCGTCGAGCAGCAATTTCTCTTGTCCCTTTATCTCAAAAATCAAAATCGATCTTCGGAAATATTTAGGATAGGTAACCGGAATGACTAGTTTATTTACTTGAAATCTGTCTTTAAGGTTGATGTACAGATAGGTGATTTTTTTATCACTGCTGTCTTTGCGTATAACTGATAGTGCAGGAAGCAAGCTGAACTTAGGAGTAGAGGTTTCGGTAGAATAAATTCCTGCCTGGAGAATTTTAAGAGGGCTCTTCCTTTTATTGTTGACATTAATTTTAAAGTATTTATAACTGCTAGCAGGAAAAGAGAGCGATTGCAAATAGCTGTCAGTATTACTCCCTGCCGCTTGCTGAAGAGGAATTTCTTCATCAATAGCAAACCACTTGAGCTTGTCATCGCTTCCTAACACGTCAACTTTACGAGAAACAGCAGTGTTTTTTAATTTTAACCACAAGAAGCGAATTAATAAGCCCTGTTTATTTTCAACAATGATGGAGGTAACAGAGTCTGGGTTTTCTGAGGTTTCTAATATAGGAAAAGGTATAAAGTCTTCTTTTACAGAGGGCAGGTTCTGTAGCCGAATATAAGGTACAAACCTTTTCTTTTCATCCATTATCCTCAAATCAGATAAATTCTTATTACCTCTGGCAAGAAGAAGGGGGCTTAGATAAATTTTATAAAAACCAGGCTGATTAACGCTTTCAATATTTGCTTTATACTCGAATGTATCCTGTGCTGATGCAACAACGGCAGAGCATGTCGTAAATAGAAGAAATAGGAACAGTTTCCTAAACGTTGGGTTGCTCTTCATCTGCAATGATAATCTGTTTAACCCTTTGATACATAAACGACACGATTAATAACAATACCCCCAGGCAGAAAAAGGCTACAATTTTACCTGTTGCCGGAATGTTTCTAATATCGAATAAAAACAGTTTTAGTAAGGTTAAGCTGAATAAACTTAATGAGATAATCCTGAGGGTACGGTCTTTAAAATTCATTCCAAGCCACATCATCGCGAAAGAAAGGACTCCCCATAAAACCGGTAGGCCGGTTTTTATATAAATTCGCTGAACTTCATCAATGGAATTTGCTTTTGAGTAAAATAGCATATTGCTTGCTAAGTTTATATCCAGACTAAGAAAAAGGACGCTACCACCACATATTAACCACGTAACTTTAGTTTGCGAACTATCTTCCAAATTTTTCCTGCACACGATAATTAACTGGTAAAAAAGGATAACAACCAACACAGAGGATAGCCAATGTGCGATGAAGTGATTTCCCGAAACCCGGCCTTGCTCTAATATATGCTGTTGAACAGATGAAAAAGAGGAATAGCATATAAAGTACATTGAAATAGATGCAGCAATGATAAAAGATTTTGCCCTCCAGGGCAGATTTATTGAATCTACTCTTTTTGATATAAAGTTAACGGTCAAGACAAAGGAGGAGACGTATAGCATCAGGTAAATACTGTTTAAATAGCTTACAGGGTAACGAGTGGTGAACTGATGATTAACTTCAAAGAATCCTGCCAGGAAGAAGATAACTAGGGCTGTTATCTGAAAAGCAGTGCGGGGTAGTTTAAACCCAAACTGATCTTCTTTGATGCTATCTTTTTGTACCAGTATGGCTAAGATGAAAGTGGCCACTGCTGAAAAGACAGTTGTGATAAATCCTTTATTTGCCAAAACTGGAAACTCCTGGCCAGAGGAATAGACAGATATCCAATCCATTATTAGACTTATCAGCATGGCTATCCATATAACCAGAGAAGTAATGCGGGTGAGTTTTATTTCGGATTTTAAGTATAACCAGTATAAGAGCACAGCCTCGGAAGCCCAGAACAGGGTGATATGATTTCCTTTAAGTTGAATTGGTGCAGTCAGTGAAATGAAGGTAAGAGTGATACCAATCAATAAATAAAGCACATTGGTATCGACTTTCTTATTCCGGAAAAGAATGTAAGATAAACAGAGGTTCGCAAAACCCAGACTAGCACTAAACAAGCCGCGATACTGTTCATAATGCATTTCGGTTAAGAGGTAAAGTCCGACCGAAAAATACAGAGCGGTGTTAATGAGCAGAATACTGAAATCTGAAGCAATAAAGCTTTTGTTTTCCCTTACGTTGTAAGCGATGTTGATAGCGAGATAAAGCAGGTAGAAAATAGTAGCATAGATAAACCCGAGATAATAGTTTGGACTAGAAAGGCGGGACAGAACAGCGGCAAATACAAGTACGGTTAATGCAAAAGCGGTAATGTTAAGTATGCGCCATGATTTATAATAAGCAATAACTAGCAACCCAAGATTTAATATCAGAAGATAAAGGAATAAACCGTTATAATTTGCTGTTCCAGTGCTCAGCATAAAAGGACTCAAAAATCCACCTACCAGGGCGATAATGGCAAGCTCTTGTTTATTATATAATAGAGATAGGGCTACAGCAAATATGGTGATAATAATAAGAATAATAAATGCGGTGAGTTGGTTGAAAAGATGGAACTGATGAAATGCTAAGGTAATGGTAAAATAAAAGACAGCTAGTCCGCCACCCACTAACACAGAGCTGAATGCACTGTACTTGTCTTTCATTCTATGCGCAAAGCCAATTAATATGGCCCCGCAAACTAATCCGATAGCTACTCTTCCAATCTCGCCTATCCAATTACTATCAATGGCGTATTTGACAAAATAGCTTATAGATAAAACCAAAATGGCGATTCCAATTTTGTTTACGAGGTTTTCACCGATGAATTTCTCAAGATCTGGATGCTTTTCAAAAAAAGATAGCTCCGGTTCAGGTTCTGAGTATTTCGGGCTATAAGGTATTTTTTCAAAGTGTTTTTCAAAAACAGGTACAGATTCCGGTTCCTCATTAATTTCACTAATGGCTGCGATATCTGGTGCGGCAGCTTCAATAATTTTCTGTGGTTCAATTACCGGATTCTGGACAGGGGCAACAAAGGCTTCTGGTTTGGCGGTGTCTTTTACAGCAGTTCCTTTAGGAATCTCGAGAGATTTAACTATTTCCTGAAGCCTCAGAATCCGCATCTCCAGCCGTTCAATAGTTTCAGCAAATGAAGATCGTTGTTGAAAAACGAGTATAATTATTACTATTAGAAGTATTAGGATGATAAAGTCCATAAGAAAAATGATAAGGTGAGATAAATATAGAGAAAGAAAGGGAAAACAATACAAATTAACCAAGTCCATCTTCGCAACCTCAGTTAAGTATGTTTCAATCAGTTTTGCTAGCAGTCATTCTGGAATAGCTAAGCATTAATAATTTTATAGCATAAACTGTATCCTCTGCACTAACCAAATGAAAACTAATCCAACCAGAGTTTTCAAACAAGTGGTGATTGCTAACTCTGCCCTCTTCAATCAGCATCTTCTTGATTTTTCGGCTGTATACCACGTCAAGTAAACCATTGCCATGCAGATGTCCAATTTCCTTTTTATGGACATTAAACTGCAACCCGCCATATTTATGTATCCCTACTGTGGTTCCTTTCCAGCTCAGAACTTCGATTTCAATACTATCAAACACATCCAAAAGATAGCGTTTGCACACAAACGTTCGTAACTTTAACAGGCTGTCGAAGATATGGGGCAATAAAGGAACATGTTTAAGAAATCCGAGATTTCGGACAATAAAGTCAAACATCTTATCCCTTTTCGCTAAGAAATTTAATATGATCCATTACGCGTAGATGTACATTGCGTGTTATGCTTTTTGCCCATAAATCATAATACCAAACCGGGAATACATACAGCCTGTACCAGCTGTTACCGGTTAATGTCGTTGTGCCGTTTCCGTTGTCTTTCAGATGAATTGTCCCCGAAGTATATCAATATGACCCATAATCTCCGGATCACGTGGTTGCTTAACAATGTCAAATGTTAAGTCCTGAGGGGGTTTGTAGCTAACGATTTTCTCATCAAAATATACCCATGCTAAATATACATTTGCGTCCTGCTCCTTCATAATAACCATCAACGCTTGCCGCAACGGGGCTGGGCATGCCCATCTTAAATAACCAGTAGTTCTCTTTTTTTTCTATTCTATCGAAAGCTACTACGTGTTTCCAGACCTCTTTTGGTGGAGCATTAACAATGATTACATCCGAGACAAGATTTTCATACTGGTGATTGGATACTGAATCAACAAGGAAAAGCATAAACAAAAATGAAACGATACTTAAATTTAAATTCTGGTTACGCTTTTTAAACATAGCCTTGCCAATAAATACCCCTGTAATGATAAAAGCGAAAATGAGCGGTGATACAATCAGCAGGCAGATTACTCCTTCTCCAAGGAAGACAGCACTCAAAAGCACTCCAATCAATCCATTCAGGCAGGAAAGAAGTACCAATACCCGGCTCTAACTTCTAAACCTTTCCAGCACCAGGCGCTAATAATTCCCATCAGCATAGGCACGATAACAAATTCTGCATACACTAAAACATTGGGATCGGGCTTTAAATACCTGGTAATACCTATGATACTAAAACGTTCGAAAGGATGAAGCCTTTCATTATTTCAAATTCGTAAATCTTCTTGTCCATGATTTTAAGGTAAGGTTAGTGTTTGTAGAGATTCTAATTTTTTGATGCTTCTGTAGCATATATACAGTGGAATTATACCGATTAGTCCGAAAGAACAATCTATTAGTTGCCAATACAGTGGAATCTGCCTGATTGGTCCGGCTATGAAAGCTAATGGAAATACCATGATGCAGGCGATCATACCAAATTGTATTACCCAAATATTTCGCACCGGATCGCGTAGTGGGCCTATAAATGCTGTAGCAATTACAATATGAGCAAAGGCCAGCCAATCTGTTCCATAAGCTAGATATGCAAAGTTATCGTTTGTTGTTTTAACTGCATGATAAATGGTACTGGGCCAATGTTGAATGGTTAAAGGAAAGACATCCAGGTGATTCATCGCGATAGCCAGCTGACTTTCGATCGGGAAAGCAGTAATTCCACTTAGGATAAGGGCTACGATAAAGAAGATTATCCATCGTTTAATCTTTCTTTTCAGTCTCTGTTCTTCAGTTTTCATGTGATATTTACGTTATTGATTCTGCTTTTTGCTTAATTACTCGGTTGCGGTGTTCGATTAAATTCTGCATATACTTTCTGAGAAAGAGTGCATCTGCCGCCTTACCAAGTATGCCTAAAGGCGACTCATACATAAATTCATCAGTCATTAAGGTATAGCCGTCTTTTTGTTCAAATACATGTCTGTGTTTCATCATTTTGAAAGGACCGGCAACCATTTCGTCAGCAAAGATTTCAGGAGAGCTACATTCGGTTATTTTACTGGTTAGAGTCATTACTATCCCGAAGTGCCGTGCTTTCCAGGTAACCGTTTCATTAAGTCCAATCAAACCGCTTGTCACTCCGGCTATGGCTGTTTCGCCGGTGTGTTTCATGGTGTCAAGGTGAAGGTCAATGCTTCGGGCCACATCGAAGCAAATTTCTATTGGAGCTTTGATGTGGGTAGTTAAAGTGAACTTCGGCATAATTTCAATTTCTAATACTTAAAAGGTCTTTCACTGCATGCTCTGCTTTTGAAAAAAGAAAAGGATAGCCACTATCCAGAAGACGCTTAGGTAAAACCCACCTGCTTTTTAAGATCAATTCTGTTTCTGTCCCGATCACTTTTGCTCCAATTTCAAGTAGCCATGCGGGTGCAGGTAAACCGAACGGAACCCCATAAGCATTACGAATGATGGACATCAGTTGGGCATTTTTTACAGGCTCTGGCGCTGTGCAGTTAATCACGCCGTTCAGTTCTTCATGATTCATTAACCATTTGGTACATTTTGCGGCATCTTGTTCGTGTACCCAGGCGACATACTGCTGCCCGTCTCCCTGTTTTCCACCCAGACCGAATCTTACGAGGTTAAGCAAGCGGGGAAAAGCTGCGTCTTTGCGACCAAGTACGATACCCATTCGCAATGCAATCTTTCGGGTAAGAGGAGTATTGGTATTAAAGAAAGTTTCTTCCCATTGGCGACAAACATCAATTGAGAATCCGTACCCTATTTCTCCTGTTTCCTCATCCTGCGGGCGATCTTCTGCGTGCCTGTAAATAGTAGCAGAGGTAAGGTTAATCCACAGCTTCGGTGGGTTTTCCATCCCAGCGATCACACTTCCTAAAAGCGCTGTAGGAACAAGTCTTGAATTGATAATTTCAGCTTTGTTTTCTTCGGTATATCTGCAGTTCACATTTTTGCCGCATAAATTGATCAACAGATCTGCACCGTCCAAGCTTTTTATCCATTCTTCTTCTGTACGACCATTCCAAAGCACCGTTTGTATGTTCCCATTAGCAGCCTTATTCTTCCTGCTCAGAATAATTATTTCATTTGCAAGAGGTCTATAATATTCGGCTAACACTCCGCCAAGGTATCCATTACCTCCGGCCAGCACTATCTTGTTGTACTTCATATCAGTTGGCAGTTAAAAGGATTAATAAAAGAACCAGTATACGATAGAGCACCCAGCTGGTTGTTAGAATCCAGCCAAGTTCCAGGAGCTTGCTCCTCCGGATGTGCTCCAATAACATCAGACCTGCTACTGCCACAAACCAGGCGGCGCAAAAGAGCGGATTAAGATTGAACCAGTGTGCCAAAAGCAGCACCGGCAATAGGAGCAGTGCTCCTCCAAAAGAAATAGTCATCATATTACCCAAATAATCCCAGCGTTTGTTCTTGTAAATAATGCTAATGATAGCTCCCTGAAAAAAGATCTGACCACCACAAATCAGATACTCGCGATAGACACTCCCTTCAGGAAGCAGGCCCGGCATCAATCGGGCATAAGCAGAAAGTACGATTGCTGTAAGCAGCCATGTGACCAAAAGATAAGCCAGGCGGTAGTTTAGCTTAAAAGTGGGTTGAAGCTCGAAGCTATTAGCTGCTAGTGGCGCAGGAATGATCACCCTTCGATTGAAAGCAATGAACGCATAAATCTTACTCATCAGCCAAACGAATGGCCGGAATAAAAACAAAGGCTTAAGGACAGGGAAAGAAGCAGCGAATACTTTGAACAGGCTCTTTACTCCGTAAGTCACTTCACCAGTTTCCTGGTTAACAAGTGCAATCTCGTTTGCTGCCCGTTGTCGGTCTAGCATCGGGCAGGCCTGAGCGGGAAGTTCCTCGTAAGCAGTTCTTCCCTCGTCGTCGAGCATTCCGCTTTCTACAAATACCTGAGTATACATGCGGCACATAGGGCACTCGGCGTCGAAAAGGATAAGATGGTTCTTAAGTGCTTTCATAATACTCTATGTTTATACTTATTGAATTTTCAGTAAAAATTGAAACATGTCTATAAAAAAATATTCTACTTGAATATTTTAAAAATTGAGCCCCAAAACCAGCTCTCTTCAGCTTTAAGCATTGTATCTAGTGTTCTATCCACGTTTTTCGCTAATTTATTAATGTCGGTAACTGACTTATTAAAGGTGGCGTATTCCGGATCGTTTACATCTCCTTGTACTTTTGATAATTCATCCAGAGCTTTTAAAACCGGGTCCAGTTCTCTTTTTCTCCGTTCTTTGGCTACCTGGCGGGCAATATTCCAGGTGTCTTTATCGGCATAGAAATATTCCTTCCGCTCACCTGCCTTATGTTGTTTTTCAATCAATCCCCAGCCCATTAAATCCCTTAAGGTCATGTTTGCATTCCCTCTGGAAATACTTAATGTTTCCATTATCTCTTCTGTAGTGAGCGCCTCGGGAGAAATCAGCAGTAAAGCATGAACTTGTGCCATGGTACGGTTTATACCCCATTCAGATCCCAACTTACCCCATGTCTCAATAAACTTTTTCTTTGCATCTGCCAGTTCCATGGAACAAATATAGAACAAGTTATTGAACTTTCAAAATATATTGAAAGTTCAATAACTAACGTTTGCTTTAATTGGAAGACGATTGGATTTGGCCGAATTCATTTGGTTGACAAAAACCTAAGGATCGCGGAGTAGCTTGAGGATTATACACTTCTGCGAGGGCTATTAGAAACATTTGAGAAATATTACGACTGAAATATCTCCTGCTTCTCTATCCATATCTTCTTATAAACTTCCTTTAGCTCCCCATTTAAAAAGGACGACTCGATAGAAACGGCCACTTCCTTGTTTTTTGTTGCAAACTTTTTAAAGCTATTTTCAATTGCTTTTTGCGGAATTTTAAGGCTCTTTCCCAGTAATACGAAATCGTTTAGCTTGATTTTTTTCTTTTTTCCGTTTAATGTCAGAGCAAGCTCTTCATCGTCAGCAGGATTCAGAAGATTTACATTCAGCAGATCAAAAGCAGGGCTTAAATTTATGCCATTTTCCTCGTGTAGGACCGCGAAATTTTTTAGGTGCATATCATTATTACCTGTGAGGTAAGAGAATAATACAAGCTCGAAATAATTCAAAGCATCTAATCCTGTATTCGTGCAGTACTTCAAAATAAGCTTTCCAATTTTCTCATAGGAACCTTTGTATTTGCTTTCAGTTAAGAATTCAGAAAGCTGACAAAAGTCTTCCATGTGCACCTTTTCTCCCTTCACCCGGTCAAAACGTTTTGCCAGGTAAACCAGGCTACCATCTGTTGCCTTAAGAAGGGTATGCTCACAAACCGGAATCCTGAACAGTGATGCAAGGTGCATGGTTAGATCCTCTGTCTGTGGCATCATTTGAAAATGTCTGTGTTGTGGCTTGAGAATATATTCACCCCAAAGCCCAACAATGGTTAACCGCGTGCTTTCCTTCTTTTTCTCTAAGGTAACTGACAATTTAGGCTGGACGCCGGTAATAGCAATCCTTTCGTTTATAGTTCGATTTGCAAGCTCTTTCAATAGCTGGTCGTTCAACTCCAGCTTGGGAGCAACCGCTGTTCCGAAGAACTTTTTAGAGCATTTTTCATGGTACTCTTTATCTCCTGAATCCTGGTAACAAAACCAACAATTTGCCATATCTATATTTGTTCAGGGATAATAGTTACTGCACCGATAGTGTCGCGGCACGCGAGTAATAAAAGTTCAAACCGATCATTTGATTTAACTTTCCAGTGTTCGGCGGCAATGTCAAGCAGCCAGCCTTCTGGGATCAATCCATCGAAAAAAGGAAATAAAACGTTGCTGGTATACTTTTCGGTAGAAAGGGGTAAAGTTAAACTTACGGGTTTAGCCGAATCCATTTGCAGGTATTCTGCAATATACACGAATTCGTAACCTTCATCTGTTTCAGCGATTATTCCCGCTTTAAGCTCTTTATAAAAAACTATACCGCGTTTATTCATCATCCTTCTGTTTTGATACCACGCCTAATTGTGCCCCAAATAAGGCAAGCACCTGATTCACTTTATCCATCCTGAGCGTAGTTTTACCTTGTTCCAACTCTCTTATAAAACGGAGGCCCACACCAGCTTTTATCGCAAGATCCTCTTGTGTGAATCCGAATGCCTTACGTTTTTCTTTCAAGTAGTTGGACAGCATCATTATACCCTTTAGGGTGCAAATATAGGTAAATTTATTTAATTATACCCTTTCGGGGTTAAAAGAGATATTAATGCATAGTATGTACCCGATAGGGTATAGCTTCGATGTGAAAGTATAATCAATGGGGTAAATGTTTTTTGCTTACAAATCCATTTTTTCGTACCTTTATTTTGACCATTTGCAGCCTAAAAACTGCCTTCTGGTGAACATTTGGTGAACAGGCCAAAATTTGATTTTGTAAATTATTGATTTTCAGTATAGTTATGGGGCGGTTCGATTCCCCTACGGGCTACTGGAAACACTAGCAAAAATCATTAAAATCCTGCAAATCAACCGATCGCAGGCTTTTTTGTTGGAATCAAATCGTCAGAATAGCATGATTTCGCATATTCTCAAAAATATTGTTCCCCCTAAAATTTCAGAAAACACCATGCTGCTACTGAATTGGTGCGGTTGGAGATTCGGTAACAGATTGTAAACCGGCATTCGACAAAACCATTCAGGCTTAAGAATACCTTGATCGAGGGTGTCATAAAAAACTCGCCTTTCTGGTGCGTTCATTTCCTGAAGTCGGAAAACATTACGGCCCGAGAATTGAAGTTTGACGCCTTCAACAGAAAGGGAAAAGCTGTTTCCGGATCGTAGTAAAGGGATCTGTATCCTGGAAAAGCGAACCTGCTCCATCACCGGAATTAGTTTTGGAAATAATAATCAAACTGTTACTTTTGCGTTAACCATATGGTTAAACTGGTTGGTTAATGCTGAAAGATAGGTCAACAGAAGAGAGAATTTTAGACGCAGCAAAGAAAGTCTTTATTTCAAAAGGCATGGCCGGCGCCCGAATGCAGGATATTGCGGATGAAGCCGGTATCAACAAGGCATTACTGCATTATTATTTTAGAAGCAAAGACAAACTGTTTGAGGTAATCTTTTTAGAAACTATCTCACGCTTTGTTCCGCGGATAAATGAGATTATGAATGCTCAGTTATCCTGGAAAGAAAAATTAGAAGCCTTCGCTTCTGAGTATATCGAAAAAATAATAGCTAATCCTTTTCTTCCGCTTTTTGTAATGAACGAAATGCATAAGCAACCCGAAGAATTTTTAAAAAAGATGTGGGGCGGCGACAGGCCCCGGCTGGAGAAATTCATCATGCAAATTCAGCAAGCCATAGAAGCTAAAGAAATCAGGCCAATTCACCCCGCCCAGCTAATAATGAATGTGATGGCGCTATGTATTTTTCCTTTCATCGGGAAACCATTGCTTCAAATGGCGGCAGGAATTAACGATAAAGAGTTTTTTAATTTAATGGAAGAGCGCAAAAAACTCGTCCCCGAATTTATCATACAGGCACTTATATTTTAAAAAAATTGTCATGAAGTTAACTAACTGGTTAAATCGTTTAGTTAGGATACTGCTAATAATAACACCTTACAGCCTATTCGCACAGCAAATAAGTCTCGAAGATGCACAGCAACGTGCCAGAGAAAACTATCCGGCTATACAGCAGAAGGATCTGATCAGGCAAACCGCCGACCTGAGTATTCAGAATTTGAATAAGGGCTATTATCCTCAGCTTTCGTTAAACGGGCAGGCCACCTATCAGTCAGATGTTACCCGGGTTGATATTAATGTACCGGGCGTAACTGTTAATCCTATGAGCAAAGATCAGTTTAAAGCAACTGCCGATCTGAACCAGGTTCTGTTTGACGGAGGATTGATTAGCGCTCAAAAACAGCTGCAACGATTAAATGCGGAAGTTGAAACAGAAAGGAATGAAGTAGAATTATACAAACTTCGCGAGCGGATAAACCAGATCTATCTGGGCGTTTTGCTGCTCGACGAGCAGGTTAAGCAAGTTGAACTGGTTAAATCGGATATCGAGACAGGCATTCGCAAAACCACCGCTTTAATAAAAAATGGGGTTGCTTTTCGATCAAGCCTGCACAGCCTTGAGGCTGAAAAGATTAAGTCGGAGCAGCGAAATATTGAACTGAAAGCATCCCGTAAGGATTTGCTGCAGACCTTAAGCCTCTTTCTGGGTAGTCCTTTAAATGAAAGTATTCAACTGCAACGGCCAGCTCCGGCGACAAGCACTGCAGAAATCAAACGGCCTGAGCTTAATCTGTTTCAGAAACAAACTGCTCTTATTAATGAGCAAAAACAAATGGTTGGGGCCAAGAATCTCCCCAAGGCCAGCTTGTTCGGACAAGGAGGATACGGCAGGCCGGGCTTAAATATGCTTCAAAATGAATTCGACTGGTTCTATATTGCCGGGGTACGGCTCAACTGGAACATCAGCAATTTATATACGGCTAAAAAGGAAAAGCAACTGACGGATCTCAATGCTAAATCCATTAACATTCAAAAGGAAACTTTTTTACTGAATACAGCAGCTCAACTTAATCAGCAAAAGGCCGAAATAGAAAAGCTGGAGGCGCTGATTGAAACCGATAAACAGATCATCGCTTTGCGTGAAAAAGTAAAGACGGCGGCTAATGCACAACTGGAGAACCAGGTGATAAGCGCATCCGATTATATCCGTGAGGTAAATGCAGAAGATCAGGCAAGGCAGGCTTTAATTATTCATCAACTGCAGCTCATTCAAGCTCAACTAAACTACAATACTATAGCAGGAAACTAATATGAAACGACTGTTGATTTTAACACTTGCTGCGGCATTCGCATCCTGCAGTAATGATTCTGATAAGGCAGATGCTTCCGGTACATTCGAAGCCGAAGAGGTAGTTGTATCTTCAGAAATAGCCGGTAGAATTATCTCTTTTGATGTTGAAGAAGGTGGAGCACTCACGAAAGATAAGGTAGTAGGGTTGATTGACGCCGAAAATCTGGTACTTCAAAAAAAACAGGTTGAAGCAAGCATTAAAGCCTTGCGACAAAAAACCGCGGATGTTGGTCCCCAGGTGGAATTACTAAAAGACCAGTTACGCGTGCAGCGGTCGCAGCTGGCAAACCTCCAGCGTGAACGCAAGCGAATAGCGAACCTGCTAAAGGAAGACGCCGCTACAGGAAAACAACTGGACGACATCAGTGCGCAGATAGATGTTTTACAAAAGCAAATGGGCGTAACGCACCAGCAGATTAAGGTTCAGCAAAGCAACGTCGGCACACAGAACCGCGGTGTAATGAGTGAGGGAGAGCCTCTGCGAAAGCGGGCGGAACAAATAAACGACCAGATAAAACGTGCGAATATCACAAATCCCATAAGCGGAACTGTAATTACGAAATACGCCCAGGCGGGCGAGGTAACCTCTCCCGGAAAGGCGCTTTATAAAATCGCTGATCTGAGTACCCTGACACTTCGCGCTTATATCAGCGGAAGCCAGCTTTCAGAAATAAAACTTGGACAGAATGTCAACGTTAGGGTGGATAAGGGCGAAGATGAATATAAAGAATTTACCGGTAGCGTTACCTGGATATCAGACAAGGCGGAATTCACTCCTAAAACCATTCAGACTAAAGATGAGCGGGCAAACCTGGTATACGCCATTAAGGTGAGAGTTAAAAACGACGGTTATCTCAAAATAGGAATGTACGGCGAAGTAATTTTTAAAAAAGAACAATAATGAAAGCCGTAACAGCCGAACATCTGATGAAAAGCTACGGCGGAAAGAAAGCCGTTACAAAAGCGCTGAATGATGTTTCTTTCGAAGTTGAGCAGGGCGAATTGTACGGCATCATCGGACCGGACGGTGCCGGAAAAACCAGTCTGTTCAGAATATTGACAACACTTCTTCTTGCAGATAGCGGCAACGCAACTGTTGATGGTTTTGATGTAATAAAAGACTTTAAAAGCATCAGAAAGCACGTGGGATATATGCCCGGAAGGTTCTCTCTTTACCAGGATTTAACCGTCGCCGAAAATCTGGAGTTCTTCGCCACCATTTTCGAAACCTCTATCGAAGAGAACTACGACCTTATAAAAGATATTTACTCGCAGATTGAACCTTTCAAAGACCGTAAAGCAGGTAAGCTATCCGGCGGGATGAAGCAGAAATTAGCCTTGAGTTGTGCTTTGATTCATCGCCCTTCGGTGCTTTTCCTTGATGAACCTACTACAGGTGTAGATGCCGTATCCCGTAAGGAATTCTGGGATATGCTCAAAGGATTGAAGCAACAGGGAATTACTATCCTCGTTTCTACGCCTTATATGGATGAGGCCAGTCTCTGTGACAAAGTAGCCCTGCTGCAAAATGGCAACATTTTGTCGATTGATACTCCCGGCGGGATAGTCGCAAACTTTGGAAAGCCGCTGCTGGCAGTACGCTCAGCAAAAATGTTTAACCTGCTGAACGACCTGAAAGCTTTCGAAGCCACAGAAGACGTCTACGCCTTTGGCGAGTACCACCATTTGGTTTTGAAAGAAAATACCGCTAAGGAAATTGTTCACCGGTTTATCGATTCCAAAGGGCATCAGGATGTAGAAGTTCTGGCAACAAGCCCCACAATAGAAGATTGCTTTATCTCTTTAATGAAAGCCTCATGAATACCGAAAGTGCCATCATCACCGAGAACCTGACTAAGCGATTCGACAGCTTCACCGCCGTGGACGCCCTTTCTTTTGAAGTGAAAAAAGGAGAGATATTCGGTTTCCTCGGTGCAAACGGAGCTGGAAAAACAACTGCTATGCGAATGTTATGCGGACTTTCCAAGCCAACCTCCGGTAAGGCTTCGGTTGCGGGCTTCGATGTCTACAAGCAAACCGAAGACATAAAAAGAAACATCGGTTACATGAGCCAGAAATTTTCGCTGTATGAGGATCTCACTGTAAAGGAGAACATGCAGTTTTATGGCGGAATTTATGGTAAGAGCGATGCTTTTATTAAAGATAAAACGGCCTTCGTGCTTAATCAATTGCACTTAGAGCAGGAAGCAAAAAAGCTGGTTAAATCGCTGCCTTTGGGCTGGAAACAGAAGCTTGCTTTTTCTGTAGCAATTTTTCATGAACCTGGCATCGTGTTTCTCGACGAACCTACCGGCGGGGTTGATCCGGTTACGCGGAGGGAATTTTGGAACTTAATTTACCAGGCGGCAGAGCAGGGGATAACCGTATTTGTAACCACACATTATATGGATGAAGCAGAATATTGCAACCGCGTTTCCATTATGGTCGACGGGAAGATCGAAGCGCTGGATACGCCTTCAGGTTTGAAAAAAACTTTTGAAGCAGAGTCTATAGACGAGGTTTTTCTAAAGCTCGCACGAAAAGCAATAAGAACGGCAGATTAATAACAGGGCTATGAAGCAATTCTTTTCGTTTGTTAAAAAGGAGTTTTATCACATAACCCGTGATAAACGAACGCTGTTTATTTTGCTGGTGATGCCTGTTGCGCAGATCCTCATTTTTGGGTTTGCTTTAACTAACGAAGTAAAGAATTCGGCTATAGCTATCCTCGATCAGTCGAAAGACGAGGCAAGTACAGAATTGATTAGGGAGATTGATGCCAGCGATTACTTTACGATTGAAAAGCAGCTCAGTTCTTACAAAGAGATAGAACCCGAATTCAGAAAGGGGAAGATAAAAATGGTCCTTGTTTTTCCTCAGCGCTTCTCAGAAGACTTGCGGCATTTCAATGCTGCACAGATACAACTAATTTCTGATGCTTCCGACCCGAATGTGGCTAATACCATAAACTCTTATGCCAGCTCTATCATCATAGATTATCAAAACCGTATTAATACGGACCTTAAGCTGCCCTATACTATAAAAACGGAATACCGCATGCTTTACAATCCGCAGTTAAAAGGCGCTTATAGTTTTGTTCCGGGGGTAATGTCTATGATATTATTGCTCATCTGCACCATGATGACAGCCATTACCATTGTGAAAGAAAAAGAGATTGGTACCATGGAAGTAATGCTGGTTTCTCCGGTGAAGCCTTTAAAAATTGTAGTCGCCAAAGCCGTACCTTATCTCTTGTTATCCGTAATTAATATTTGCAGCATTTTACTATTGAGTGTTTTCGCGCTCGATGTTCCGGTTAACGGTAGCATTACCTTACTGTTATTAGAAAGTATTTTATTCACGCTTACTTCTCTGGCCCTTGGCCTTTTGATCTCTACAGGTACAGATTCGCAGCAAACAGCTATGTTCATTTCCCTTACGGGGATGTTTCTTCCAACGGTTATGTTAAGCGGTTTTATGTTCCCAATAGAAAATATGCCATGGGCATTGCAGATGATCTCGAATATTGTTCCGGCGAAATGGTATTACATTATTGTGAAGTCGGTGATGATTAAAGGCGTGGGCTTTTTTGCCATCTGGAAAGAAACATTGATTCTGGCGGGTATGATGCTGTTTCTGCTCGCTTTAAGCATTAAGAAATTTAAAATCAGGCTGGCATGAGAACGTTGAAATTTCTGCTTCAAAAAGAGTTCCGTCAAATCTTCCGCGATCCTGCCATGTTGCGCATCATCTTTTTAATGCCCATGATGCAGTTGCTGTTCCTGCCGCTGGCGGCAGATTATGAGATGAAAAACATTAAACTGAGCATTGTCGATCTTGATAATTCATCGTACTCGCGGCAGCTTGTTTCAAAAATTACTGCTTCAAGCTATTTTCAATTAACTGGTTTCAGCAGTTCGTATAAAACGGCAATGACAGATATTGAAGAAGACAGGTCTGATCTCATACTTACTATCCCTTCAAGGTTTGAAAAAGACCTGGTGCGGGATAATGAGAATACGCTCTTTATGTCGGTAAATGCTATAAACGGCGTTAAAGCCAATCTTGGTGGGGCCTATTTGGGTACAATTATTCAAGATTTTAACCGCGAAGTTCGCCTTAAATGGATACAGTTCCCAAGGATGAATCCGGAGCCGGTTGTAGATGTTACCTACTCCAACTGGTTCAATCCCCTGATGAATTATAAGCACTTTATGGTGCCGGGTATCCTGGTTGTATTAGTTACTATGGTTGGATCTTTTCTGGCTACCTTAAACATTGTAAAAGAGAAAGAGATAGGCACAATTGAGCAGATAAATGTTACTCCCATTAAACGGCATTATTTTATTCTGGGCAAGCTTATCCCTTTCTGGATACTCGGCATGATGATTCTTAGCATCGGCTTACTCATCGCCAGAATAGTTTATGGTATCAGTCCGCTTGGGCATTTCTATGTGATCTATATTTTCGCAGCGGTATACCTGCTGGCCATACTTGGTTTGGGATTGCTCATTTCAAATTACACCAGCAACCAGCAGCAAGCCATGCTTATCTCTTTCTTTCTGATGATGGTCTTCATACTGCTAAGCGGCCTTTATACTTCCATCGACAGTATGCCTTACTGGGCCCGAATGCTAACCCGTTTAAACCCGGTTACGTATTTCGTAGATGTAATGCGCCTGGTGGTTTTAAAAGGAAGCGGGCTGAAGGATATATCAAGCCATCTTCTCACCATGTTGGGTTTCGGACTGGTTCTAAACGGATGGGCGGTTTTGAGTTATCATAAGAGGAATTAAGTGGGAAGATTTATTCCTTAATCCAATCTTCATAACCCCACTCTTCACCTTCTTTCAACTCCCTGCAGGTGTACTTTCCATGGCGTATCACATTGTATACCATCGCTATAATCACTATCGGCGAGAAGGAAAAGAATATCCATGCCCAGTCGAAATAGCCCAAATGCAGTAAAATTATAAATGCAAGCACGCAAATGCTTGCGAAAAGGATGGCAAAGCTCGATCTGTTCATAACATTTCCGTTTTTCAGATAACTCTACTGATTTTCAGTTTGTTTTAAAAAAATGTTGATTGGCAGAGCGCTTGTTTTATTGCTAAGCTTTATTGTAGCCGAGCTTGGTTTGCGGCGTAGAGATTTGAGTTAATATGATTCTGGTTTTCCCTTGCTCCATCTCTCTGATAAAGCGGAGTCCGACACCGGCCTTATTGTGAGATCTTCTTGCATGAAGCCGAAAGCTTTTCTTTTTTCTTTCAAATAATTCAAAACCCTGTTCCTCCGAAGGAAGATAAAAAAGTTCCCATCATTTTCAATGTGGGTAATGGTAATTAATTTAAGAATATTTGCAATAGTGAATTTTAATATTTTACTTTGTATTTCAAAGTTCTTTTAAATGAGAGAAAACGATATTTACTCTGAGCTAAGTTCTATCAGAAGTTTGATGGAACGTTCAACTAAATTTATTTCACTAAGCGGTCTTTCGGGTATCATGGCCGGAATTTATGCGCTGATAGGAGCCTTTATAGGGTATAAATTGGTTTACACCGGGAACAGCGTATTGGTATACCGAGATTTTTATGTGAATAATCCAGTGGTTTGGTGGCCCTTGTTTCTGATTGCTGCCGGTGTATTAGTTTTGTCCCTGGCAACAGGCGCTTGGCTCACAATCCGCCAGGCACGTAAAAAAGGAGAGAATTTTTGGAATCCTGTAAGCAGACGTTTGCTTTTAAGCTTAGCGGTTCCATTAATTACGGGCGGCTTATTCATTTTAATCTTAATTTTTAGAGGTTATTATGGTATTATCTCTTCTGCCTGCCTGGTGTTTTACGGACTGGCGCTGGTATATGGAAGTCAGTTTACTTTTACTGACGTAAGGTGGCTTGGTTTCTGCGAAATCTTTCTCGGGCTATTGGCGGCCTTCATTCCAGGATACGGTATAGTGTTTTGGGTAATTGGCTTTGGTTTACTCCATATTTTATATGGTTCAATTATGCATTTTAAATACAAGCAGTGAAGGTATCGTTAGAGCAGTTTGATAAAGCTTTTGAAAACCGGATACGCCTGCAGATAATGAGCGTGCTGGTTGCTAATGAGAATTATGATTTTAACTCCCTTAAAGAGCTGTTGAATGTGACGGATGGAAACCTGGCATCGCACCTTAAAGCACTAGAAAAAGAAGAATATATTACGGTGAATAAAAGCTTTGTGGGGCGAAAACCAAATACTCAATATGCCGCTTCAAATAAGGGGAGAGAAGCTTTTAAAAAGCACCTGGAAGCACTTGAAAACTTAATTAAACAGCAGAAACAATAATATTTTTTTGGTTTTAAACTTTGAAATGCAAAGTACTTTTAAATACATTAAACATGAACAACGAATCTAAAGAACTAACAGAAAGCAATGGATTTAACCGGCTGGGACAGTCGGTTTTGATTAAGCTCGGACTTATAGGTATGCTAACGCTATTTCTACTTATTCCGTCAAATTGGATACAAAATTTGATAATTGAGCGTCAGCTCAGGCAAGATGAGGTAACTAAAGACATATCCGATAAGTGGTCTGGAAGCCAATTAGTTGAAGGGCCAATTATGGTGCTTCCGTATAAAATGCTTGTAAGCCAGAAAGATACTGCAGGTAAAGTAACTTATAAGGAAAGCGTTACAAACATTTACCTGATGCCCGAAATACTTAATATAGCAAGTAAGGCAAATCCGGAGGTGCTTCATCGTGGGATATTTGACGCGGTAGTTTACAATACAAAAATCGGAGTGAATGGAAAGTTCAGTCCGTTAGAATTGAAAAAATCGGGAATAAATCCTGATTTTATTCAATGGGACAAGGCAAAGCTGGTTATTGGGTTAAGCGATTTGAAAGGTCTTAAAAATAACCCTGTTATTAAATTCGGTGATTCTGTTTATAATGTTGAACCCGACTTTACTTCCTTACAACTATTTAGTAATAATCTTATCATTCTACCCGATCTAAGTGCTCAAAAGAACACGGCCTTAAACTTTGACTTCGATCTGGATTTGCGTGGAAGCAACGAACTAAACTTTATGCATTTAGGAAGAACTACCACGGTAAGAATTGATGGAAAATGGAATAACCCAAGCTTTACAGGCCGTTATTTACCCGGAGACCGTAAAGTATCCGATGAAGGATTCACTGCAACCTGGAAAATGCCCTATTTTAACAGGCCTTTTCCGCAGCAATGGATTGAAGAAAATACCATATTACACACCGCCAATAATGAAGCTGCTTTTGGCGTAGATTTTATATTGCCTGTAGATCAGTATCAGAAAACAATGCGGTCGGCAAAATATGCCATACTCATCATTTTGCTAACCTTTATTTCTTTGTTCTTTACTGAACTTCTGAACAAAAAGAAGGTGCATCTCTTGCAATACGTACTTATTGGTGCAGCTATGACTATTTATTATACACTTCTTCTCTCCTTTTCAGAACAGGTAGGATTCACAATTGCTTATCTCATTGCTTCTATAGCCACGGTACTGCTTATTGGAGTTTTTATTGCAACGCTTCTGAGAAATAGAAAACCTGCTATCATCTTTTCAGGAATACTCAGCGTCTTTTACAGCTTTATATTCGTGATAATTCAGCTGCAAGATCTGGCTTTGCTTTATGGAAGCATTGGACTGTTTATTATCGTTGCTGCAATGATGTATTTATCAGCTAAGATTGATTGGAGTAGACGAGATTAATACCGTAAGTCTGTTAAACGCAGGCCTCTTAATACATTTAGATATATATTATTTAAACATATGCTTCTTTTCTTAGTAGTTCCCCCTTTGATAATCTTCATGGAACTCATGTATTATCTTACTTATGGTAAAAGCGAATTACCACCTGTTCTTATTAAAAGAATCGAGATTGTTTATATAGGAATTGTACCGGCTATATTTCTTTCTACTAATGAGACTTATAATAATTGCTGCTCAGAATCAGCATTTTTTTCCCCAGATCATAGCCTTACAATATATTTTATGATTTGGATGTGTATCATATCGTATTTTTATTGCTCCTGGCGAATTAATACAGCTCCACCATTGTTGGAACTGATAATCAATTGTCTGCTATTAATTTCTATCGCCGTAAATCTCTTCATAGCACTTCATCACAATGAAAAGGAATTATCATCTACCGTGCATATCACTATTTTATTGCTGAATATTCTTGTCTTAATAAAAAACCAAAAATTATTCATAGATGAAAGTGGATTGTCTGAAAAAAACATAAAATCAAACATTGAAAGATTAGCTTGGAGGGTTCTGCATCTAAATATTTTTAAAAAGTTTCCCTTACTAATACTTATTTGCTTTCCCCTTCTTGTATTATTAGGATTGTTCTTGTTACTATTTGGTCAAAAGCCCGACTCTGCAATCAGAGCTTTTACGGACACTTATAAGCACGGTCTATCAGAATTAAACGATCAATGCTTGAATGTTGTTTGTCCAGGCCCAGGAACCCACTTTTTATGCTCAATAGCGGCTAATGGCAATAAAAATCTTGTTAAGCCGCTACGTTTAGGTCAAAGAGCAGGCAAAAAGATTGTATGTAACAGGCAACTACTTATTTCAAATGCATTTGAAGAGCTGCTACAACAAAGACTTCCTTTTATACATAAACCAGTAAGAGGTTTTTACAATAAGATAGGAAATCTCATCCATCGTTATTATGGAGTTTTCAATTATAAATGGGTTTCCAATATGATCTATATTCTTATGAAACCGCTTGAATGGTTTTTTCTTCTTGTTCTTTATGTAGTTGATAAGAAGCCTGAGAATCGAATTGCTTCACAATATATTGATAAAAATGAGATGTAACTTCGTTAACCAAATTAAAAATGTTTAAATTATATAAAAGGTACTTCATCCTCTCAATCCTGCTATTCATCACAGAGGTACTCATTGCCCTCTTTGCTCATGATGATATCATAAGACCTTATGTTGGCGATTTTCTGGTCGTTATTCTGCTCTATTGTCTGGTTAAAAGCGTTATAGATTTGCCTGTAACAACAACAGCTATCTTTGTTCTGCTTTTTTCTTATGTAGTAGAAACTTTACAGTACTTCAATATCGTTCAGCATCTCGGCTTAGCCCATTCAAGTCTTGCGAATATTATTATAGGGAACTTCTTCACCTGGATAGATATTTTGGCATATACATTGGGAATTTTACTGGTCTTGGTTCTTGAAAAGTTAAAGCTTTCAAATGCAAACAGCAACTTCAATCAATAGAAAGATAGGAGCGTATGGCTTTTTTTGTAGATAAAAATTCAATAGTCCGGAAGATTTGGGGCAAGGGCGATACTGTGCTGTTTATCTTTGCTGGTGCTTCGGCTGAGTTTGCTCTGAATAAAGCTGTGGACTGGCTTTATTTTACCGGTCGCTTACCTGCTGATCCGCTTAGAAGGCTGTTCTCCACAGTGTCCTATTCCAGGCAAATTATATTTTCCGATTGCCATAAAGCGTTGTATACTATTGATAAGATTACTGCCATCCATAAAACGGTAGAAAGGAAACGTGGTGTTCACATACCTGATTGGGCCTACCGGGATGTATTGTTTATGCTGATTGATTACTCTATCCGGTCATTTGAAATGCTGGAAAGAAGGCTTACAGAAAATGAGAAGATGGAAATTTTTGATGTATTTAGCCGGGTTGGCTTTCGAATGGGAATTAGAGGCCTGCCGTCAAGTTATCAGGCATGGCTGATAATGAGAAGTGAACATTTAGAACAAAATCTTATATACAGCAAATTTACAACTGATCTGTATAAACAATACAGAATGCATCTCGGGCCGATAAGATATCACTTATTAAAACAGGCTCAGTTGCTTCTGGTGCCTGAAAACGTAAATAAACTACTCTCTTTGGGTACAGTTCCATTATTAACTCCAGTACTGAACGTATACAAACTTACCCGGTATTTCAAATTGGAAGGACTACTCAAGAACGCCATACTTCCAAGGAATTATCAAATACAGATAAAGGATCTGGATGTGATTTCCGAATCATCACAGCCATCATAAGCTCCATGTTGAAAACCTAGGAACAGCTAATCTCTTGTTGAAAATACGACGGAACCGCTATTCTCATTTTTCTTCTTTCAAGCTTTGAAAACACAGAAGAGATATATTTCAAAAGAAGCGTCTCAGCTAATAAATTATTATTAAAACCTGCAGGAATTTCGTTTAATTGTCCAATATTTAAATCTTTTATAATAGTAAGATAAAGCCTCTTGTCATTTAATAAATCGATAATTTCACCTTTACTGGTAACCTGAGAAATACGTTTAAAACGTATCCGCCCTACGAACTACATGTTGTTTAACAGAAGTTTTGTTTATAATTCTGCGGATACAATTCCTTAAGTTTTTTATGATTTATTGACATAATATTTTCCAATGTATACTTCAACCACT
>Ga0160467_100496_pt1 | contig 37884 bp, 28 predicted proteins | sample HID1972I_E11MG_FD_108221 | JGI IMG/M metagenome (GOLD analysis project Ga0160467, IMG submission 108221) | Enriched pill bug-associated microbial communities from UW Madison campus, WI, USA - HID1972I_E11 MG | ecosystem: Host-associated > Arthropoda: Insects > Digestive system > Unclassified ... | reverse complement strand
TCAGCAGATTAGCGTACTTTGAACATCGTTATGATGTAGTACGTAGCTGTATCCATCACCCGCAAACCCTAATTTAAATCCAATGTATTAAAACGAAAAATGGTCCATATTCACAATTAGTGAATACGGACCATCATGGATCACAATATGAATTATGATTATTATTTATTCTTTAAAACAATGCTCATCTTCCCTCCTTTTACCAAGTCTTGAAATGGCAATTCTAAACCAGATAGGACCTTTCCATTCAACTGAATTTTATCCAAATATATCCTACTCGTATCTTGGTTTTTCACCTCGATCTCAAACTTATTTTTGCGTAGTGTTTTAGGCAGCTCAATGGTTATGCGATCAAATAGAGGAGCCCCAATTTGAAAAGATGGATTCTCACTGGTTAAGCTTCTTACATCAAACAATCCCATGCTTGACATGACATACCAAGCCCCCAATTGTCCCTGGTCTTCATCTTGTCCAAAACCATAACCGTGTATTGCTTCTGTACCATAGAACTCATTACAGATTGAGCGCACCCACTTCTGACTCAGATCCGGTCGTCCGGAGAAATAAAACAACCAGGAAATATGTAAATTAGGTTGATTGCCATGATTATAGAGACTTTCAATCCCAGCAAAGGCATCAATATGTGCGCCTCCTCCAAAGATATTCTTTTGCGAAATTGTAAATATGCTATCCAGACGCCTATTAAACAAATCTTCACCGACAAGTTTCACTAACTCCTGCGGTACGTGTGGAACGTAAAAAGTGTATTGCCAGGCGTTTCCTTCCTGAAAACCACGCCATGATTCATAGGGATTAAAATTTTGAATGAATCTTCCTTCACCATCCTTAGGTCTCATAAATTTGGTTGAAGGATCATATAGTGTCCGCCATGCATTTGATAATTTATTGAGCACACTGTAGTCCGACTCATGTTTCAAAGACTTCGCAAATTGTGCCGCTGCTGCTGCTGAAAAGGCATACTCTAAGGTATGCGAAGCACCAAATGGAGACCCATTGGTTAAGAGCTCTGGATTACCTGTTTCATCTTTTATATAAGGGGAGTATCCCTTATCGACAAAAACCCCTACATCCAGTTTGCCTGCACCCGGAAGCCGATCTTTAGATTCTAATTCATTTTTTCTAACTGCCTGATAGGCTAAGTCAACATCATAATTTCTGATTCCGACATTATATGCGGCAGCGATTGCCAAACCAGTAAAATTAGTACCCACACCTGACACATATTTACTATTAGCAATACCATCTCCTAACCAACCTGCATCTTTATATACGAGCAATTGACTTTGGATCCAATCATTATAATAATCAGGATATGCAATAGACCATAATTGTGTCAGATTCCAAAAAGCTCCCCAGATTGCATCAGTATTATAATGATGATGTACCGGAATACCTTTCCCATTTAAAGGAATCTGTCCGATACTACCGTCATTCTTAGGATATGCACCATTGACATCACTGGCTAAGCCTCTTCCCAATAAGGCATGATAAAGCGCTGTATAGAACTTAGTCCGGTCTTCAATTTTACCCCCTTCAACAAGAACACGCCCCAATTCGGCATCCCAAATCTGAATCGCATTCTTCTTAGCTTCTTCAAAATTTAACTTTTTAGCTTCCTGAAGCAGGTTCAATTTAGCATTTTCAATCGAAGTATAGGATAGACCTGTCTTTAGTTCAATCGCTTCCCCTTTTTTGGTCTTAAAGCGTAAATAGAGACCTGCTCCTTTACCTTTTATCGTTTTTTTATCCGCAAAAATTTCTGAATCTAGAAAGGTACCATAAGCGACAGGCAATTTATCAATCTCAGCAAAAAAATACATTTTTATATCGGCTCCTTTTTGATATTTCTGTACATAAAGCGGACTTGTTATCACATAACCCCATACATGTTTCTGATCATAAGTAACCTCAGCATCAATGACAGGACCGCTTTCCCCCATGACATGACCAATATCAAAAATTACATTTGCTGAATCAGTTGAAGGAAATGTATATTTATGAAAACCTACCCTTTTTGTGGCCGTTAATTCTGCCTGAACACCATAATCTTTTAATTTTACACGATAATATCCTGATGTGGCAAATTCATCTACTTTATCAAAAGAAGAAAGGTAACCACTATGGGGCATATCCACTTTACCAGCATTGGTTTTTATTTCCCCAACTGTTGGAGCAAAGACAACTCCACCGATTTGAAATTCATGAAAATGAGGAAATCCTGCAATTGAATGATGTCTATCATCATAACCAACAGCCTCCCAACCGGAGCGGTTTCCATAACTACCATCTGTACTAGGTGCTAATTTAGCCATTCCAAAAGGCACTGCCGCTGGAGTATAAAAAAAATACCGACTATGAACCGAACCTATATTGGGTTTAACATATTGGGTTAAATGTTGTTTTTGCTGTGCGTAAGAGCATGTAATAAAGGTCAATACTCCACAGCAATACATGATTATATTTTTTATCATCTTTATTTATAAGGTTTACACACAAACTTATAAAATAAATTTCAAATGTATAGACATAGATTAAAATTAAAGATCAAAAAATAAAGCATTAAAAAATAAAAACAGAAATGAATAATTGTAAAATTATGAATACCAAACAATTTAAAGCAGGATAATTTGGAATTAAAGATTGTTTTTTCATACTTTTGAATGTATATACATAAGAATAAACCAAAATTTAATCCGTTATGAAAAGATGCATACCGATCCTTACTTTCGCGCTACTGCTAGCAGGCTGCACATCGAAACAGAAAAGTCAAGATATTGAACTTGCAAAAACTATTTTAGCTGATCAAAAATTAGCTTTTGTTGACAGCCTAGCGAGACAGGTCATTAAAGAGGGGTTCAATGCTGGAAGCGGCTACTCGCAAATATGGGCACGCGACTTGAATACTTTTATCGAAACCGCACTAGAAGAACGTACTAAAGAGGAGGTAAGAGGAGCTATCTTAGTATTCTTTAAGATGCAACAAAAGAACGGCGAAATGGTTGATGGTTACGTCTTGAAAAAAGACTTCACCTGGCACGATGATACTCCTTATTATTCGGAAAACGACCCTGAACATGTGGGCTTTAAGAATACCGTAGAGACTGATCAAGAAACCTCGCTTATTCAACTTCTGGGCAAATACATTACAAAAACAAAAGATCATAGTATCCTTGAAGAAAACATCGGTGGTATACTTGTAAAGGAACGCATTCAACTGATGCTGGATTATTTACATCGTGAGCGATACAATAAAGAATATAAACTCTTGTGGGGAGCAATGACCGCAGACTGGGGAGATGTCCAACCACATGATGATTTTGGTTGTGACTGGAATAATCTATCCAATGAAGCGATTGATGTTTACGACAATGCCATGTACATCATTGCTCTTAAAACACTTATTGATATTATGCCCGACGCAAAAAAAATAAACGAATGGAAAAGTCTGAAAAAGGAAATTGAGATCAATACCATGAAACACCTTTGGGATAAAAAACAACAAAAATTCATTCCCCATATTTATCCTAAAGATTCGCCACTGCCTGAAGGATTTGATGAGAATAAAATTCATTACCACGGTGGAACAGCCATAGCTATTGAATCGGGACTTTTAAGTAAAGAAGAAATTAAAACAGTCAATGATCAAATGTTGGAAAATGTACGTCTATCTGGCATGCCAAGTATCGGCCTTACACTATATCCGACCTATCCTGAAGGATTTTTCAAAGGCTGGATGTCAAAACCTTACGCCTATCAAAATGGTGGAGACTGGACTTGGTTTGGTGGTAGAATGATACAACAATTAGTATTAAACGGCTATCCAAAAGAAGCCTATGAAGAGATTCAACCGATGATAAACCGAGTGGTCAAAAATAAAGGATTTTACGAATGGTATGGAAAAAATGATGTTCCTAGTGGTTCTGGTAAATTCAAAGGCTCTGCCGGAGTTTTAAGCAAGGCGATTCTATTAATGAACGATTGGGCTAAAGAAACTTTAGATAAAAACTAAAAACTTTCTTACAAATGAATCTGGATAATTAATTATCCAGATTCATTTTATATACTAATAATCGCGTCTACTTTCTACGGTATACGTAAAACTCTCAGCACGATAATATCCAAGATTGTATTCAATAGGCCTTCCTGATTGATCAAAGACAAATCTCTTCCTTGACAAAATAGGTGCACCAATAGCTATTTCAAGCTTGTCGGCGATAAATTTATTAGCTGCCATCGCATCCAGTTCTTCCTGAGACAGATCGGCTACAATATTAAAATCGGCTTCTAATATTTCATAAAGCGGACGTTTAAAATCTTCATCTCCGGTCAAACCAATACGGGGATGGAAGTAAGAGATAAAATAAACAAACGGATCGTCTTTTTTACCTCGCAAACGTTCTAATTTAAGTAACTTCAAATCTTCTGGTACATCAAAAAATTGTGAAACTGCTTTATCAGGAATTTCCCAACTAACATGAAGTTCAAAATTTTTCACCTCGAGACCCCGATTTTTCATCTCTTGCGAGAAACTTAACCAATTTTTAGACTTTGAACTAAATTTAGCACTTGCTACCTTGGTACCTATCCCCTTCTTCCTGATTAACAGCTCTTCGTAAACCAACTTATTGATTGCCAGCCGTAATGTTGAACGTGAAATTGCCAAGCGCTTAGCCAGTTCAATTTCATTTGGCAATAATTTCCCATCAATATATTCCGGTTGCTTGATCAGTTCGCGCAACAAATTCTCGGCCTGTATATGTAATGGTATCGGACTTTTATGGTCTATTTTAAGATTCATCATATTTATTACTTAGGCTAAAGTAAGATTTTTTGCATTATTAAAAAAATAAATATATGTTTGTATGTATATACATACTAATTATAAAACCTTATATGAATAAATTTTTCATCCTTATTCTATGTATCGTGTCGCTAGGGGGGCTACTTTTCGGATTTGATATGGCCGTTATAGCAGGAGCATTACCTTTAGTAAAGCAATTTTTTGGATTAACACCAAATCAAGAGGGCATATTTGTCAGTTCAGCTTTAATTGGCTGTATAGTGGGCGTGATTTTTACAGGTAGCTTTAGCGATAAGTACGGCCGCAAGCCTGCGCTTATCGTTGCATCTATTCTCTTTTTAGTATCAGCAATAGGCTGTGGACTAAGCACGAGCTATATAATGCTTATTCTTTTTCGTGGACTTGGTGGCATCGGTGTCGGCATTGCTTCTATCGTTGTTCCACTATACATTGCAGAGATATCCCCAAGTCAATTTCGAGGCCGGGCAGTGACTTCATATCAACTGGCAATCACTTTTGGTATTCTGATTGCTTATATTAGTAATTATCTGATTATTCAACATCTTCCTTCACAAACTCATGGACAGTGGCGGACTATGTTCTTAGTTGGTGCAATACCTGCAATATTACTTTCTATTGGAGCATACTTTGTTCCAGAAAGCCCACGTTGGTTACTAAAAGTTGGAAGAAGTGCTGAGGTAGCTGAAATAAGTGCTAAACTTAATCTCCAAAATTTACAAGATAGCCCACCTGAAACAAAAGGAAAACTAAAAGACCTTTTTTCTCCGGTTTACAGAAAAGCATTCTTACTGGGTTTACTCCTACCGCTATTCTCACAACTTAGTGGTATTAACGCCATTGTTTACTATGGTCCGACGATTCTTCTGGATTCGGGCATTTCGATGAGCAATTCCTATCATGCGCAATTGTTCTTTGGTCTTGCAAACGTACTTTTCACATGCTTTGCAATATGGAAAGTGGATAACTGGGGACGAAGACCTCTATATGTATTTGGAACATTGGGGGCTACCCTCAGCTTAATTGTGACCGGGTTTCTATTTGCAACAAATCAAGAGATTAACAATACGGCTTTAATCATTTCGATACTTTCATTTATGTTTTTCTTTGCCTTTTCTATTGGTCCTTTAAAATTTGTAGTTGCTTCAGAGATTTTCCCAAATTCCATCCGAGCGCGCGCCATGGGTATCAGTATCTTGGTTATGTGGATTTCAGATGCCATTATCGGTCAATTGACCCCCATCATCCTAGATGCTTGGGGAGCTCGCTACACCTTTTGGCTATTTGCATTCTTCTGCGCTATTGCTTTTATAACCGTACTCCTATTTTTACCTGAAACTAAGGGTAAACCCCTGGAAGAAATAGAGAAATATTGGAAAGATAAAGCCCGTAAATAAGTTAGCTATACATTCAACAGATTTCAATAAAATAATTAAATATGCATACCACTAAAGACTCAGCAATAGGCCAGTACAATATTATGCCCGCTTTCCCTGCTACAGGTGAAATCTCAAGCTCATTTCAAAAATTAGTTCGTGTACTGCACGACAATAATATACGTATCATCGATGGTTTTATTGGTGTAGATTGGAAATTTGTCATTGGAGAGATTTCAAAAGAATTTAAAAATTACGACATTAAACCACGTTTCATCGCTATTGATGAGGCACTTTTATCAGAAGAGATTATTAATAATCAGGTAGCACCTTATCTTGGTGGTAATGATCCCTTATTTGGAAAAAAATCCCCTCTTCCATTATCTTCGTATTTTAACGCTGAAAAATTAGCGAAATTCCATGATATGCTCGTAAATAACCAAGAGTATATCATCTTTTACGGACCTGGAGCAGCTCTTTTAGATAATGAAGCTTCTATCATGTATGTTGATTTGCCTAAAAGTGTTCTAATTCAGCGCATGAGAGCTGGAAAAGCATGGAACTTAGGATGCAACAATTCAAAAGATCCAAAACAGATTTACAAACGATATTATTTTGTGGATTGGCAAGCGTTAAATAGCCACAAAAATTCAATTCTATCTCGGATAGAAATCATGGCAGATCAGCAATCTGACAACACATTACCTTGGATAAAGGGATCTGATTTAAGACAGACCCTGCATCAAATGTCTGTCAATTATTTTAGAGTAAAACCTACATTTGAATCTGGTGTTTGGGGTGGACAATGGATGAAAGATCATCTAACAGGGATAGATCAAAGTGCAAAAAACTACGCCTGGTCCTTCGAGATGATTGTTCCGGAAAATGGCTTGTCATTAAAATTTAATGATCTACTTCTGGAAATTTCATTTGATCAATTGATGTTCACTGAAAGCAAAAATGTCCTAGGCTTGGCTGAACCAAGATTTGGTGTAGATTTCCCAATTAGATTTAATTTCTTAGATACCTTTGATGGAGGAAATTTATCAATACAGTGTCACCCTAGCCCGAAGTATGCAAAGTCACAATTTGGAGAAAACTTTACCCAAGATGAAACCTATTACATTGTAGACAGAAAAGGAGATGCACAGGTATATCTAGGTTTTCAAGATGACATCAATAAAGATGAATTTCAAAGTGCTTTAGAACATAGTTTTAAAACCGGAGAAGCCATTGAGGTAGATCAATATATTCAAAAATTTGAATCTAAAAAGCATGAGTTATACTTGATACCGCATGGTACAGTGCATTCATCTGGTATCGATAATTTAGTTTTAGAAATTAGTGCGACTCCATACAATTTCACCTTTAAAATGTATGATTGGGTAAGACCGGATTTGGATGGCAAACCACGTCCTTTAAATATCGACCGTGCTTTTGACAATCTTAATTTTGAAAGAAAAGGACAAGTGGTCAACGATACCTTAATTGCGAAACCTGTTTTTCACAAAATTGATAATCAAGCAACTAAAGTTCATTTAGCTACACATGAAGATCATTTTTATGATGTCGTACGCTATGACTTTGACCAAGAGGTAACGATTGAAACAAAAAATCAGTGTCATATTCTGATGCTTGTTGAAGGGGAGGCTGTGGAATTAACAACTTCAAATGGTATGAGGGAAGTTTTTAATTATGTTGAGACATTTGCCATTCCAGCTGCAACAGGATCATATACACTTCGTAACCTTGGAAAACAGCCGGCAAAAGTGATCCAATCATACGTTAAAGATTCAAAATGCAACCAATTTTAAACTAAACATTTAAAAATATGAAAAACTTATTTTTTGCAATAGCTTCCTCTGCCCTTTTATTTTCCTGCAATCCAAGTGGAAGCAAAGGAACACAAAACAGTTGGCAGGCCGACATGAAAAAAGACAGTAGTTTTCAACTAGTCAAAGATATGGCAACCAATACCATAAAATCCGGTTTCAATGCTGGAGATGGATATGGAGAGGTATGGATCAGAGATTACAATACCTTTATCAATTTAGCTACACAAGTGCATCCTCATGAGCAAATCAAAGATCAATTGCTTATATTTCTGAAACTACAGGGGCCTGATGGGAATATTGCAGATGGCTTTGTTAAAAAAGCGAGCTTAAAAAATGGCACATCTGACTACTATACGATAACAAATGTATTAGCTCCAGATTATGCGGGGCATAAAAATACAGTAGAAACAGATCAGGAAACTTCTTTGATTCAGGCTGTTTACAAGTATGTGAAAGCATCACAGGATACATCTTTCTTATCGGACAAGGTGGGTAATAGTATCGTTAAAGACAAAATGGAAAATGCCCTCCAGTTCTTAATGAATGAACGATACAATAAAACTTATGGTTTACTTTGGGGTGCAACGACAGTTGATTGGGGTGACGTACAACCTGAACATGATTGGGGCGTGCATTTAGATGAAAATTCTCATATTGCATTAGACATTTATGATAATGCAATGTTTCTAATTGCATTGGATAATTATATAGAACTTGTTCCTGAAAAAGCATCCCAGTGGAAACCCATCCGCGATGAAATCGCTAACAATACAATGAAGCATCTTTGGGATAAGAAAAATCAAAAATTTATCCCCCATATTTATATCAACGGATCACCGTTTTCTTCAGATTTTGATGAGAATCAAATCTATTATCATGGTGGTACTGCTATTGCTATCGAAGCCAATTTACTGAGTAAGGAGCAAATAAAAACAGCCTTAGATAAGATGGTGAAAAATGTAAAAGATTCGGGTGCTGCCACAATCGGCTTAACGATCTATCCGACTTATCCTGCAGGTTCATTCAAAAATAAAGGAATGTATCCATATGGATATCAAAACGGTGGGGATTGGACCTGGTTCGGTGGCCGTATGATACAACAGTTGGTGAAAAATGGTTACGAAAAGGAGGCATATGAACAAATGAAACCGATGTTGGATCGGGTAATAAAAAATAAAGGCTTTTATGAGTGGTACACAAAGGATAATAAACCTGAAGGATCAGGCACCTTTAGAGGTGAAGCTGGCGTATTGTTTGATGCTATTTCATTATTAGAAAAATCACAAGGCTAACAGGGTTTTATGTACTAAACCCGTCATACCAGAAAAATTACTTCTTAAAGTAAAGCAATATGTTGTAAAAGAGGTGTAATCGAATGGTTACACCTCTTTAACTTTTCAGGTGAAATAAAAAACCTTATTTAATATCAAATTTTAATTCGAGCACGTTTGCACCTTTAAATTTGCCAGCATAGCCTTGATCAAGTAAATCGACACGTTCAATCGTAGCTTTTACTCCAGGCTCTATTTTCCGCAAGGAATAAATTAGTTTTTTAGTTTTTCCTTTGTTTTCAGAGCCCAACGTAAAAAATGCCTTCAGGCCTGTCATCTCATATTTACCATTAACTTTAGTTCCATCAGCATAATCCGTTTCTCGTGGTTGAAAAATAGCACCTCCATTTGTCTCCGTATTTGCATTTGCGATTAATTTGTCTCCTATTAAAAATGCCTTGTACTCACCAGCTGTTGCCTGATTCTTCACAAAATTATCTTGAATTTCTATTCCTTTTTCATCGTAAACTTTTAAATCCACTTTGTAAGCGAGCTCAGCATCTAAGTTAATCGCACCTTTTGTTAAAACGTTACCAGAGGCATCAAAGTTTACCGTAATGACAGCACCTTCCTTCGCAGTGGTTACACCGTGAAAATGGTCCCCATGACCTGCTCCTTTAGTTCCTTGAAGCTCGGTAAACTGTAGAGATGCCCTAATTTCTTCCTTCTCAACAGGAACCTGTTCATCCTTTTTACAAGACGATACTCCAATTAAAAAACCCACTGAAGCCAATAAAAGTACAGTAATACGTTTGATAAATTTCATTTTCATGATTAGATTTTGATTTAAGTAAAACAATTCAAGTTACACTACATGCAACTGTGTTGCAAATATAACAATTAATATTAAAGATGCAACTGTGTTGCTTTAATAGATTTAGTATTTTCAAGAATTATATTAAACCAAAACTTTCTTCAAAAACAATATTTAATTAATTAAATATTTTGCATAAGCAGTAGAATTAATTATATTTACATTTGAACAACCTTTTTTATGAACAAATATATACTTTCAAGTTTTTTAATCTTGTCCGCATCAACTTTGCTTGCGCAACAGTCAAAATTATTTATTGAGGCCGGAGGGTCTTATCAAAAGAACAAATACAAACAATCAGAAAGTTTTTATAGTAACTCTTTGAATAAAACTTCGCTTATTGGCAGTAACATAGGCTATCAATTATCCAGGCATGATGCAATTGGTATACGATATACACATGGAACGTTTAATCAGGAGGAAAACAGTAAAGATGTATCAGCCGAATTCCGTACTGAAAGATCCTATAAAACCAATACAAAAACAAATAACTTCGGCGTATTTTACCGCTATTACTTTAGAGAAAAAGAAACTTCCAAATGGAATGTATTTGCAGAGGTTTCTCCTTCATTCCTAAATAGTAAAGAGAAAATCGAGAATTTAGCTATTAAATATTATAATTATTCTGAAGACCAATCCCAGAACATCGTCAATAAAAATATTGATAGGACATTTAAAACTTTAGATGGTTCCGTATCAGTTGGATCTTCTTATCAGCTCAATCCTAATTGGGCTCTTCAATTGAGTTTACGATCAATCATGCAAATCCAACATCATTTTGGAGATTTTAAAGCAACGCAATATCGCTTTTTCGAACAAATCTTATCCAACAATTTTTTTAGTATACAATATCAATTTTAACATGAAAATAATTCAGTCTATACTACTTCTAACTTTAATCATTAGCCTAACAAAAGTCGCTCAGGCACAAGAAAAAAAGTTTGTCTTATCTGCGCCATTACAATATGTTGTCAATGGCTACGATAAACAATATTCATCGATAACGAAAGCTCGCAGCTTTCTGATCAATCCACAGTTAATGTACCGCATTAATAAACATTGGGCCTTAGGTCCAATTGTGAGCATCGGAATAAGTAAACAAATCTATGAAATGTCAGGCTCTAACAATAATGTCCCTTTCAAGGAATCATATAGCCAAAAAGCTACTACCATGAAATACGGACTTAATATCCAAAGATATTTATATGATAATGGTATAGTTCAGCTGTTTACAGAAATTAACGGGTTGTTTGGAAACTATAGAAGTAAAATGGTAGATCTTCCGGATGGTCTAAGTTTTGGTTCAAATTCTCAGAAGTATAATTCCTTTGAGGCTGGATTAAATTTAGGTGGCCGCTATCAATTCACTAAAACACTAGGAATTGAAGCCCGTATCAATCAACTTGTATCTTATCAGGAAAGAAATAGTAAAGAGGATGATTATAAAAACTCTCAATTTAACGTTATCAGCAATATCTTCAACAATGCATCTGTAGGTATAGCTTTTAATTTTTAAAGTAACATATAAACCATCCTGTACTCCACAGAGTATACAGGGTGGTTTATAAAAATCATAACAAATAAGTAAAAGCATTTTATTGTTTCCCATATAAAAAACAATTATATTTAGTTTATATTTTAACCTCATATAATGTCCTATGGAAGACATGATACTTTACAATCGGTTACAGTTTGCTTTCACCATTACCTTTCACTACCTGTTTCCGCAATTAACGATGGGCCTCTCCCTGATGATCGTTTACTTCAAATGGAAATTCTTACGAACCAAAATTGAAGATTACAATCATGCTGCAAAATTCTGGATGAAAATATTCGCTTTGAACTTTACAATGGGTGTCGTAACGGGTATTCCAATGGAATTTCAATTTGGTACGAACTGGGCAAAATTTTCCGAATTAACGGGTGGCATTATCGGCCAAACATTAGCTATGGAGGGTATGTTCTCCTTCTTTCTAGAATCGTCCTTTCTAGGGATGTTTCTTTTTGGAGAAAAGCTACTTGGACACAAACTCCATTTCCTCTCTGGATTAATGGTATTTATCGGCTCTTGGGCGAGTGGTTTTCTCATCATTGCAACTCATAGCTGGATGCAGTATCCGGTCGGATATGAAATATTAGAAAATGGAAAATTTGTATTAAATAACTTTACAGCGCTTTTTAATAATCCATGGCTATGGCCTTCCTATTTACATAATCAGGCAGGTTCTCTGATTACGAGTTCTTTCTTTGTAGCATCCATAGGTGCTTTTTACTTATTGAGTAATAAACACAGCAAATTTGGAAAAATGTTCGTTAAAACTGGTGTCATTTTCGGTGTTATATCCTCTATTGTAGTTGCTTTTCCAACAGGCGATATGGCCGCTAAGAATGTTGTCAAATATCAACCGGTCACCTTTGCGGCTATGGAAGGTATTTTTAAGACGGAAAAAGGGGGATCAGAAATCGTACTTATTGGTCAGCCAGATATGCAAAATAAAAAGTTAGATAATAAAATTGCTGTTCCAAATGTTCTTAGCTTTCTTACCTATCAACGTTGGGATGCGGAGATCAAGGGTTTGAATGAATTTGACGAATCCATACATCCTACCAATGTACCTGGACTGTATTATGGTTATCATATCATGGCGGGCCTAGGTACCATTTTTATTACAATAATGGTAGCGGCCACGTTTTTACTTTGGAAAAACAAATTATTTCAGACAAAATGGTTGCTCTGGATCATCATGTTTATGATTCCTTTTCCCTATATCGCTAATACTGCAGGATGGTATACAGCTGAACTAGGAAGACAACCCTGGCTTGTGTACAACCTGATGCGCATGGTAGATGGCGTTTCTCCAACCGTTTCTTCTGGCAATGCCCTATTTACTTTACTAGGGTTTGTTGGACTTTATATTTTATTAGGATTATTATTTTTAATGCTTGTGTTAAAAATAATAAGAAAAGGTCCTGAGCCTCAAATCTCCTTAACGTAATTGATCATGGAAATATTTTGGTTTATCGTATTAATGGTCATGCTAGGAATCTATGTTATTCTAGATGGTTATGACTTTGGAGCAGGAATTGTTCATCTCTTTTTTGCGAAGACAGAAGAAGAAAGAAAAGCAGTAACAAATTCTATCGGACCTTTTTGGGATGCTAATGAAGTATGGCTCATCGCTTCGGGAGGGGTCTTATTTTTTGCCTTCCCAACGTTATATGCTTCAGCTTTCAGTGGCTTCTATTTACCCTTGATGCTTGTTCTCTGGTTGCTTATCTTTCGAGCAATAAGTTTAGAATTAAGAGGTCAAGTGCATAACCGCATGTGGGAAGCATTGTGGGATAAAGCTTTTGGCTTAGCCAGTCTCCTGCTTGCTTTATTCTTTGGAGCGGCTTTAGGTAATGTTGTCCGGGGAGTGAACCTTGGTATGGTCGAAAATGGAGTCTCTACACAGGAACCACATTATTTCTTTCTGGCACTTTGGAACCCAACATTTGATCCACTGGCAGAACATCAAGGTATCATTGACTGGTTCACCATCCTATTAGGCCTAGTCGCAGTTGTTACACTGACAATTCACGGCGCTAACTGGATTATATTAAAAACTTCGAGCTCTTTAAGCCAGCGATTAAAAGATGTCATATTTAAGCTCAACTTTGTCTTATTGTTTTTAGTAATCTTATCCGCTTTTGTGTGGCACTATGTGAAACCCATTTCACTGCATAATTTTGAAACGTATTACTGGCTTTGGATTTTCCCGATCATTGCTGGTATTGGACTATTTGGACAGTTTCAAATTAAAAAATTCAAAAAAGACTTATCAGGATTTATATTTTCGGCCCTATTTATCTTCGGAAGTTTCGGATCTACTATCGCATCCATGTTCCCAATCTTACTACCTTCGACCAATAACGTAAATCCTTCCTTGACTGTGCAGAATGTTGCAGCACACGAATATGGATTATCTGTTGGGCTGGGATGGTTTTCTGTTGCCGCTGTATTGGTTGTTGTCTATTTCATTATTCAATTTAAAGTGTTTAAAGGTAAACTGGATGATGTTGGTTATGGAGATCATTAGAAGATCTTCACAATTAAGGATTTTTTAAATTTCTGTAAAAATAGTCTGTCTGTAGTTGTTTGTATATTCCTTTGGATTACATCCTATGATCTGTTTAAAAACGCGATTAAAATTAGTTATACTATTAAAACCACTGCTAAAAGCAATAAACGACACACTGTCTAAGTGATCTCCATTTAATTGATGGCAGACTTCTTTTATGCGGATGCGATTTAAATAAGATAAAAAAGTAATTCCGCAATGTTTTTTAAAGTACCTACAGAAGGCCTGCGGGGTTAAATTGGCATGGTTAGCGACATCTTCCAATGTAAGTTCTTTTTTATAATTTTCTTTTATGTAATTGCAAATTAAAGTCATTCGACTTACATTTCCGTTGGATTGGATAGCTGATTCAATTCTTTCAGCACAAAGTGGAACTGTTTCTTTAGAAATTGATGCTAATGAGCGTAACAAATAAAAGAACTGCATTAATTTATCGAGCTCATCTACACTCTTTAATTGTACTACTCTTTCAGAAATTTGATTAAAATAAGCCTCTGGCACTTTAAATCCACGAGAATTACGGTTAATAAAATGATTCAGGGATTCAAACTCACCTAATGAAAACAAGGACTTCAACTTACCGTGCGGATCAAAGAAAATAGAAATTGATCTTGATTTATTGAATAAGCCATCTTGAGACATCGATTTAAATACATGAGGTTGATTGGCTCCCAAAAAAAATATATCATTTTCTTTAAAAGGGTGCAAAGTATCTTCGACAACCAAAACGCCCTCACCCTTTTTAATCCACATTAATTGTGCTTCTTGATGACTGTGCAAATGCGGATAAAATGAATCCATTACATCTTCTTGTATCGTTAAACTTTGTCCTTGCGTTGTCGGCACATTAAATTGGAGAGTTTTCATAGTATGTTAAGAATTAAACTTTACAAAAATTTATTATTTGGTTGATCTAAATATAACAACTAGATTTCAATAAAGAAAAATATGATGTAAACATGGAACAAATAGTACTTTACATTTTTGGGTAATTTTGAAATTCAAAAAATAATATTAGAGAATCTTTATTTTACAAAAGAATAATAGACCAACACAAACTAGTATTGATCAATTCTTCAATAATTTATTTCCAACAAGTAGCTAGCAATCCTAAATAACTATACTTTAGGATACGAATAACCATTATGATAATTTGCTACCAAATACTTATTCGCTTCTTTATCTGAGAACTGACGTTTGTCCTTATCCCAGTATAATTTTTTCCCTGTTCTGTATGCAATATTCCCCATTTGAGATAAAACGGCAATATGTGCACCGGCTTCAACAGGTGCTTTCAGAATACTTCTATTTCGTGTAAGAATTGCTTCCACAAAGTTGTCCATATGCCTTTCCAAACCATTATCTTTTGATTTTTGAAATGGCACCGCAGCCATTCGATCCCCTTCTGGCAATACTTCCCACCCCTGTCTATTCAGTACTAAAGTACCATTGTTTCCTATAAAAGCCACACCATGACCTTTGTTATAAGGTCCACCATCAATACCTATTGCATGTTCCCACTGCACATTAAACCCATCAAACTCATATAAAGTTGTCAAAGTATCTGGTGTCTCCTCAACATCATCGGGATAAGCAAATTTCCCTCCTGCTGCCATGATCGAACGTGGATCCGAAACTTTCATACCGATCAACGCAAAATCCAGCATATGCACGCCCCAATCTGTCATCAGACCGCCGGCATAATCCCAAAACCAACGGAAATTAAAATGAAAACGATTTACATTAAAAGGCCTTTTTGTAGCAGGGCCCAACCATCTATCATAATGTACACCTGCTGGAATTGCTGAATCCGGGACAATTGGAACATCCTTCTTCCAACCTAAGTAGGCCCATACTTTAACCATTCTTACCTTACCGAGACTACCAGCATGTAGAAATTTCATAGCATCCTCAAAATGCTGTTGACTACGTTGCCACTGCCCTACTTGAACAATAGCATTATACTTTTGAGCGGCGGCCACCATGAGTTCACATTCTTTGATCGAATTGCCAATCGGTTTTTCTACATAGACATGTTTCCCCGCCGTAACGGCATCCACCATCATCAAACAATGCCAATGATCGGGAGTTCCTATAATCACAGCATCAACATTATTATCTGCTAATAATTGCTTATAATCAATATATGTCTTAACGTTTATATCACGCTTTTTCAATTCTGAAACACGGCTATTTAGAACATTTTCATCTACATCGCAAAGTGCAGTGCATACTACATTTGTATTTTTTAATATTGCGGTCAAATTGGACCATCCCATCCCATTTACGCCGATTACACCAATGCGTATTTTTTTAGAATCTGCCAACACCTTTGCTCCTTTAAAAAATAATGCAGATGCCGCTAATAATGTAGAGGTTTTAATAAATTTTTGTCTATTCATCATAATGTAGGCGTTGATTGCCATAACAAAAGTTTACCTATAAAGAGCCTAAAAAATTAAAATGAATAATTTAACATTAAAGGATCAGGATATGATAAATCAATTGATTTCAGGTTTATATTTAGTTTACTCTTCCTAAGATATAAAAAATAAAAGGAGACACAAACAGACTAAGCGAGAGCCCTTTTATAAATTTCCGACATATTTCCAGCAACTTTTCTATACAAAAGACTCTTAATCTACCTCTGAGCAAATACTATATTATTTTTCAACAAAAAAAGCCGTGCTTAGTGGCACGGCTTTAACTGCGTTATATATTAAATAAGTTACATTAAAATCTATCAATATATTTAAAAACGGTAACTTGCGCCTAGTGCAAAAATGCCTTTAAATCCATAACCGGCTTCAAGAAAACCACCCCAATCTTTACCAATTCGCAAACCCAATGGATTTACCTGAAAAGCAAAGATTATATCATTGGTAGTGGTCTTTTCATGATCTGTTCTATCACTACCGTTAGCCAATATTGCTCCAGAAGCAACTGTACCATAAAAATCAATTATTCCTCGTTTCACATATGAATATTTAGCAGTAGGCAACACCATGTAGAAATTACTCTTTCTATAGGTAATCTCATTTGTGCTCTTGTTTTTCATATCTGAAGAAGCATTAGCATAGCTTAGATCAGCTCCTATCGAAAATCGATTACTCAGCGCATAGCGATATCCCGCCGACAGCATACCAAATGCTTTTTCATTTGAACTTTCGCTTCCCGAAATTGCGCTGACAAAAGCATTTATAAAGACATCTGCTATCACCAATGGAGTCGCATCGCTATAGTCAATTCTGATTTCATGTTTCTTAGACTCTTGAGCCTGAGTTTTAAAAACAAACCCTACTACAGCAGCAATCGCTATAAAAATTGATTTTTTCATTGAATTTCTATTCTATTTTATTAAATATGGAACAAATATAGAAGAACTATACCTTTTATTTTTGTGAAAATCCATTATATTATCGGAAAAATCAATCAACTTCTATACTTGTGCTTCATCAAATAAACAGTATATAAACTTGTAATAAAAACATACGTTTTATAGAAAACTTTCTAAAGAAAAAATTCACAAGCTACGTTACCTTAAAAAACATGATTAAAAAAAGCGCTAAAGCAGGAAATTTGCTTTAGCGCTTTCAACCTGTGTATAAAAGCAGATTATTCTACTACGTACCAAGTATATCCATTTGCTGGTATTTTAACCGTCAATTCTACCGTGTAATCACGTTTCAATTGGTAAGTCGTTAAACTTCCTTCTTGTTCTCTAATTTTTGCTGTTGTGGACAATCCGGTATAATAAAGCGGTACCTGAATTTTACGTACGATTTCTTTATCTGTAGGGTTAAAAAATAATGCAAAAGCTTTCTCTTTTTCATCAGGATTCACATGCATCATTCCGTCCCAGTCCCGAGCATCAGGTTTACGTAAGTGGATGATATCACTGTTCAATATATTGCGATAACGCTTATACCATTTAATCACATCGACGACCATTTCTTTCGTTTTTGGTGTATCGTAGAGACGAGGCCCTCGGTAACATGCTTGCACACCTGCACCATAATTTTGGATCATATGCATCTTATATTCATGAAGGTGGTCATTCAATGGCTCTAAAGTCGCATCTTTTCCTCCTCCCTGATATTCTACTAAGGGCACAAAACTCCATAAAGAAGAGGGAATTCTATCCCATGTACAGTCATAATTTAACTGACGTGCATGTATGAGTTGACGATCGCGAGGTAAAGACCAATTAGCCTCTCTGTAGCCAATTCCAACTTTATTAGATCCATTCAAGAAATAAAAATCGGGTACATTCATGTATATTCCCTGCGTAGACATCCAGTGATAAAGTTCAGTAACCTTCTGAAATTGTTTCCATTGTGAATCTGCTAAACCCTCGTGATGTGCATGGGTAGTCGAAGCACAGAAATCTCCGGGATAAGAACCATCATGTTCAAAACACTTCATGCCTGTCTTTTCAAAAAAATATTTTATTTTCTCAAAATATTCATACCCCCAATCACTAGCCAGACATGGGGAACTTCCAAAGCGCATACCTCCACGTTTACCTGTCTCGGGATTAATAACATCGACCTCGTCACTGATCCATCTGCTGGCTAAAAGGGAATAACATCCCATATCAATGCCTTTACTACGTGCATAATCAACAAACCCCTTGAATTTAGCAATGTTTGCATCGGAGATATCTTCCGCATTTAACCCCGAACCAAAGCTCAGTATAATCATCTCATAACCTGTCGAATCGCACTGATCTATGGCTCTATGTACCACTTCAGGATCAGTGGATGTTAAATGCATAAAGATAGGATTCTCGCTAGTCCATGGCGCTATAGTCCGATACATCTTACGCGTAAACAATCCTTTACGCTCCCGATCATCACTATCAAATGGCATTTCATAAACAGTGAATGATTGGAAAGTACCTTTACTTTCTAAGCTGTAATCCGGACCAAGCTTAGGTGATACATCCAATACACAAGGGGTCTCCAGGAGATAATTACGTTGCGAGGTGTAAGCAGGATCTGTCACCCATTTTTCTGTAATATCGGTTGTTTTCTCGGTAAAGGCCCCTCCTGCGGCGAAATCACTCTCAACATGAATATTGGGTAATCTAAAAACTGAAGGATCACCATCTCCAGGTGACTCAGGCTCTGAGAATGCCAAATATTCCAATTGAAAGAAATCAATATTTATTGGCAATGTAGATTCATTAACCACTTCCATTCTTTTACTGATTACCGGAATATGATCATAGATACTAAAATAAAGCTTCACTTTCACATCCTTCAACTCTCGTTCACCACGAAGGGTGAACACAAGTTGCTGACCTTTTATTGGTTCTTTATTAAGTGCCCAGCGATTGCGAGCCCATTTGATTCGCTCCTCCAATGGTTTTATTTCAAAATCTTCTACCATAAAAGATTCCGGTAATGTTGTCATTTTATCTAACCACTCATTCTTAAGGTATCCTCGCTCTTCCTGACCATTTAAACCACCTATACTCCACTTTTTACCGTCAATCTGTATTGTTCCCTCACTGCTTACTGCCCTGATCAAGCTTTCCCCCAACATACGGTTCGTAATATCTACCGTCGCCAAATTAGGGAAAATCCGAAAAGTTCGTGACACCATCGCATTTGCAATTATGATACTTTTACCATCTGCCGAAGTATAAATTCCAGCTTTAGATTTCTGAGGAGTAATTAACCAATCAAATGCCGTCTTGTCTGATGACAATTCTTTCATCATTGGTAATGTTTTGATTTTCGCAGCAAGCTGTTTACTGATTTTAGCATCCATATTAGCACCAGGGCCCACTGTTCCAACGTCAACAAGTTGGGGTTTTATAGTTTTATAATCAATCTTCGGTGCTATCCAAACAGCATGATCACCACTAGGTCCATCATCAGTTGTTTCGGCCACAAGTTCAAGATACATCACGTCTTTTAAAGGAACGTCAATCTGCTGAGGACGATCTCCTCCTTTAATTACTGAACTTATAAAAATAGGTTTACCATCACCTTTCAAAGTAAATTTTACGGAACCTTTTTCTAAGACAGGATTACTTTTTGTGACACCGACAAACTGCTTTTGTCCTTGCTTTTCAATGAAATGCAATTTGGTACCGTCGACTAATGGTATAATGGTCAAAGATTTATCTTTAACATCAATTTTAGATTCAGCTATACCTACTTGAGCAACGAAACGCGTTGCATTTTTGTCCAGCTTAATCTTGATAATACTTTTCGCTTGCACTCCAAGCACATCATCATAAACTGTCCCATTAATCGTTACAGGTTCGCCTGTAACTGATCTTCCCTTCTGCAAAATACCATACTCCTGCCAAGCACGAGATAGATCCAGATCTTTCAACTTGATAGATTCTTGCGCAAAAAGAGATTGCCCTATTAAAAGCCCTGCACTGATCAATAATATAGTTTTTAACATATTTTAAGATTCCTCTTTTTTAAGGACAGTGAGACATACAACTGATCACTGCCTTTGTAAATAATATTAGGTTATAAATTCAATTTTTAATCAATAAAATTAAAGTTCCACTGTCCCCTCCCATTCTTGGCAATATTTACCAAGTGTTCGTTATTTACTAAATTGAATAGCGGTGACATTAGTTTAAGATTATAAAGGTTTATAAATGCTAAACTTAGATAATTTTGATTACATCCGCAATATAATAGCATTAAATATAATCTTAAAGTTGTATGTCAACTTTCAATCAATTCAAAACCTCCATTATTCATAATTATGATCTAAAACCAACTTTCTTTATAATATTTACATTATTTTTGTTAATTACATTGATCTATTCTTATTATTTATGAATTTAATTTACAAGGGTAAAACCAAAGATGTCTACAGTCTAGAACAAAATCAAGTACTATTGAAATTTAAAGACGACGTAACTGGTGAAAATGGTGTATTTGATCCTGGAGCAAATACTGTTGGGCTAACCATTGATGGTGCTGGAAAATCAGGTCTTAAAATGACCCAGTTCTTCTTCGAGCGTTTAGCTGAACAAGGTATTGCAACACATTATGTCTCCGCTGATTTAGATGAGGTTAGTATGGTGGTTAAAGAAGCGACTCCATTTGGGAAAGGATTGGAAGTCATTTGTAGATACCGTGCTGTAGGTAGTTTCTTGAGAAGATACGCTGCTTATTGCCAAGAAGGTGATGCGCTAGATGCTTTTGTGGAAGTAACGATTAAAGATGACGAAAGAGGCGATCCTACAATTTCGGATGATGCTTTGGAATTATTAGGTATTTTATCAAAAGCAGATTATCAAGAATTAAAATCTTTAACAAAAAAAATCTGTGGAATCATAAAAACAGAATTGGCAAAGAAAGATTTAGAACTTTACGATATCAAATTGGAATTCGGAAGAGATAAAGCTACGGGAGATCTATTATTAATCGACGAGATTTCAGGTGGAAATATGCGCGTATACAAAAATGGAAGCTATATTGCCCCTTTAGATTTAGAAAAAGACTTTTTAGGAGCTTAATAGCCTACAGTCAATAGTATAAGGGCTACCATTATCTCAGGTAGCCCTTTATTATTAGCCGTTAATCCCAACCGCCGCCAAGGGCTCGATACAATTGAACCACAGCATACAATTTTTGACTTTGATCTGCTATATTTTTCAATTCTGCACGTAACAGATTTTGCTCTGCTGTTAGTACGTCGGTATAATTGGTGTTCTGGTGGTTCAGAAACAATTCTTTATTAAATGCAACGGCCTGCGTTAATGCTTCAAGTTGTTTTTTGCGGGATTTCATTTTTTTGATTGCCGTATCATATTCAAAAAGTGCATTAGAAACTTCCTGGCTGGCTACCAATAGAGATTTCTCGAATTGATACAACGCCTGTTGCTGTTTTGCTTGAGCAGTTGACAGTCTTGCTTTATTGACACCTTTATTGAAAATAGGCTGTGCAATCCCCCCTGCTATAGAACCAAATAAACTTGCACTCGAAAACCACTGATTCCAACCAAGATTTGAAAAACCTCCAGCAGCTGTTATAGATAATGCAGGATAGAAATATGTACGTGCTATATTCGTTTCCTCAAATGCCGATCTAAAATTAAATTCTGCCATTTGAACATCAGGACGGTGCGCGAGCAATTGTGCGGGAATTCCAGGATTTAAATCATAATTCACCTGTTGTTGCATTAGAGACTGTCTGAGGATGGCACTAGGATGTCGGCCTACTAAAAAACTAAGCCTATTTTCAGTTTCTTTAATCTTTTGCTCAATATCCGGCACATCTAGTTCTGCTTCATAATAGTTTGCTTTACTCTGTACTACCGCTACGCCATTAAGCATTGCATTTTCAAAAAGTTCCGCTATTGCGGCCGCATCTTCAGCACGGTTCTCAGCAGTTTTTTTAATTATCATCAACTGTTGATCCAGAGCCAGTAATTCGTAATAATCTGAGGCAATATTGGCAATTAACTGTGTTTGTACCGCACGCTTTGCGGCATCAGTCGCTAAAAGCTGTGACAACGCAACACGTTTAGCGCTTCCAAGTTTACCCCAGATATCAATTTCCCAGTCCGTATATAATCGCATATCATATTGGGTATTATTACGCGGATAACCAAAACTCTGAAAAGCGGGCATCTGTTGTGCATTGGCAGAGATACTAGCTTCTAATGAAGGCAAAAATGCCGCTTTTTTTAATCGCACATTTACCTGCGCCTCCGTAATCCGCTCAACTGCAATTTTGATGTCTATATTCGCTTGTAACCCCTCTGTGATCAATTGCTGCAACATAGTATCTGTAAACATATCAGACCATTTCACAGTAGCTATATTGATCGTGTCATGAGCTATATTCTTCACATAACCTGAATCAAGAGCACTATAAGTAGGTGACCGAAAGCTGTTTTTAACTTTATTTTCCGGCACACTATAGGGACGGGTTACGTGACAAGAACTCCAGGTCAAAAGTCCCAGTATTGACATGAATGCCAATCTATAGGATTTTTTTTTCAATTGACTATAATAATGTATCATATCTTAATTTTTAAATTTTCACACTAGCCTTTTTCTGTTTGATCAATATGAAGCTAGCGTAAGATTATATGCGCTAAGCACGAAAATTTTATTTATTTTATTAAGCGACCGAATAAGTCGAAATCTAGCATGTTAATGTTCATCTTCTAATATACGAGGTGTATGGCTTGGCTCCTTTACACCAAATAGTCTTTCCTGTAATGCCTGGAAAACAATAAATAAAATAGGAATAACAAACACACCAAATACAGTCCCGATCAACATCCCTCCTACAGCCGCAGTTCCGATAGATTTATTACTCAATGCACCTGCACCAGTAGCTAACATCAATGGAATCAATCCGAAAATAAATGCGAAGGAAGTCATTAAAATAGGTCGTAACCTTGATTTTGCGCCATAGATTGCGGACTGCACCAATGTTCTTCCGCTCAATCGATGCAAAAGTGCAAACTCCACAATAAGAATCGCATTTTTAGCCAATAAACCGATCAACATGATGAGACTGATCTGTAAGAATATGTTATTATCTACCGAAAATAACTTCGCAAAAATAAAAGCTCCAGCTAAACCGATTGGCAATGATAAAAGAACGGAAAGTGGCAGGATGTAACTCTTATATTGAGCGCTTAAAAGGAAATAGATAAAAAGAAGACACAGTGAAAATATTAATACTGTTTGACTACCGCTAGACAGCTCTTCGCGGGTCAAACCCGAAAACTCATAGGTATAGCCACGGTCTAAGGTTTGAGCTGCTGTCTCCTCTATCGCTTTAATAGCATCTCCAGAGCTATATCCTTCATTCGGTATCCCTGTTATGGTACTTGAAGTAAATAAGTTAAAACGTTGAATAAATTCAGGTCCATACGTCTTCTTCAAAGTAACAAATTCAGATATCGGTGCCATATTGCCTTTAAAAGTTCGCACATAAATCTTATTAATATCTTCTTCTTTTGCTCTATAATCAGCTCCTGCCTGCATCATGACACGATATTGCTTTCCAAAGCGATTAAGGTCAGAGGCGTAGATACCTCCAAAATATCCCTGAAGTGTCGTCAGTACCGTATTAACACTTACACCTGCGGCCTTACATTGGGCTACGTTGACATTAATTTCTAACTCAGGAAAACCAATATTAAAAGAACTCGTAGCATAATTGATTTCAGGGCGTTGATTTAAAGCACCAATGAACGTATCGATATTTTTATTAAACTGTAGATAATTTCCACCTGTTTTATCTTGTAGCTGCAACTCAAAACCATTACTATTACCAAACCCCTGCAATGTCGGTGCAGCAAAGAAAATAATATTTGCTTCTTTGATATGAGCAGTTTTTTGAAATAACTTCTGTACAACAGCTGCGGCACTTTGCTCTTTTCCGGCACGTTCTTTCCAGGGTTTTAACCGAATGAACAATGCTCCATAGGAACCTCCAGTACCGTGCAGTAAGTCCATGCCTGAGAGTGTAGAAGATAATTCGACTTCCGGTATACTGCGCGCAATACTGTCGACTTCAAATGCAATCTTTTCCGTACGTTCTAGAGTAGATGCCGGCGGTAAAACAACATTCCCATAGATAGCACCACCATCTTCATTAGGGACAAAACCTGTCGGTGTTGTTTTTACCAAGAAATAACATACCAGCGCAAATGTTGCAATACCTGCAAATGAAATCCATTTATGACGGATTAAAAGGCGTACGACACCAATATATTTATTGGTTACTACTTCAAAAGCCACATTAAAACTGGTAAAAAACTTTGGCAAGAAACCCTTTGGCTTTTCAACATCTGCTACATGGGGTTTTAACAGTAAAGCACATAGAGCGGGACTTAATGTTAACGCATTTATTGCTGAAATAATAATGGCCACTGCCAATGTCAGTCCAAACTGTTTGTAAAATACTCCAGCAGATCCTGTAATGAAAGTGACTGGTACAAAAACCGCCGACATAATCAAAGTAATTGAAATAATGGCACCACTGATTTCGCTCATGGCATGCAATGTAGCTTTCTTGGCCGATTTAGCCCCTTGATCTAATTTTGCATGTACTGCTTCGACCACCACAATAGCATCATCAACCACAATGCCTATGGCCAACACCAGTGCAAACAAAGTAAGGAGGTTGATGGTGAAACCAAAAAGCTTTAAAAAGAAAAACGTTCCTATAATGGCTACCGGTACTGCGATCGCTGGAATCAAAGTCGAACGCAGATCCTGTAAAAAGAGAAAGACCACTAAAAAAACCAATATAAATGCTTCAATAATTGTATAAATAACCTTCTCAACCGAAGCATCCAAAAAATCATTTGCATTCAAGAAAGTATGATATTCCACTCCTGGAGGAAAATCCTTTGACGCTTCTTTTAAAATATTTTCACAAGCAATGATCAAATCTCTTGCATTAGATCCCGAAATCTGGCTAATGGCACCTCCGGAAGAAAGCTTTCCCTGCGTAATTAGCGATGTTGTATAATCCAGGGCGCCAAATTCAATATCTGCGACCTCCTTTAAACGTAAGTAATCGCCCGCAACACCACTTTTCAAGATAATATTTTCAAATTGTTCAGGATCTTCGAGGCGCCCCGTATATTTCAATGCATATTGTAATGATTGACGGCTATTTTCACCTATTTTTCCCGGTGCAGCTTCAATATTTTGTTCCCTTAATGCTGCCATAATGTCTTCAGGTATAAGACCATGAGTGGCCATAACATCCGGTTTCAACCAAATACGCATCGAGTATTCCTGATCACTATAAATCTCTGTAGCACCAACACCCTCAACCCTTTTCATCTGAGGCATAATATTTATACGCAGGTAGTTATCGAGAAACTTCCTATCGTATTTTCCATCTTTACTGTAAAGCAAAAAACTAAAAGCCGTACTGCTCAACTGCTTGCTTGTTGTAATTCCTGCTTTAATAACCTCCGCTGGTAGCAAGCTAGTAGCTTTACTGACCCGATTCTGTACATTCACTGCGGCCATATCTGCATTCGTTCCCTGTTTAAAAAAGATGGTAATAGTTGCAGTACCATTATTACTACCCGTAGAAGTCATGTAAGTCATATTCTCTACACCATTAATCTGTTCCTCCAAGGGTATAATCACACTTTTCATTACAACATTCGCGTTTGCTCCTTGATAAGAGGCTGTTACAACAACTGTCGGAGGTGCAATTTCTGGATATTGTGAAATAGGAAGTGACATCAGTCCCAGGATTCCCAGCATCACAATTATTATCGATATTACCGTCGATAGAACGGGATTTTCTATAAATTTTTTCAGCATTTCTTCTCTATTATTTTGTGGATACAGGGTTAGGTTGAATTTGCATACCATCTTTTAGGTTTCCAATTCCTTCAGTGATAACCATATCACCAGGCGCAAGCCCATATTGCACCACATAGTGTTGTTCTGTTGCTATCGGCAATACCTTTATTTCGGTAAGGTGTACGGTATTTTTAGCCTCTACCGTGTAGACATAGTGATTTCCCTGCATTTCAAAAACCGCTTTTTTAGGAACCTTCACTGCTTCATCAATTGTTGTCGGGAGCTGTAAAGTTGCGCTCGCTCCGCTCCATAATAAACCATCAGGATTTGGAAATAATGCTCTAAAATTTGCAGATCCGGTTTCTAAACTTATGACCCCGCTCAGACTCTGAATTTTTCCTTTAGACCTGTAATCTTTTCCATCAGCAGTCCGTAAATTAACTTGAGGTATATTCCTTAACTTCTCAGCCATGCTCTTACCTGGATATTGATTTAGAAAGCTATTAAGCTGTTTCTGACTCAAAGAAAAATGCGCATATACTTCCTTCGTATTCGCAATTGTGGTCAAAGCAGTTTCAGAAGTACTACTGACTAGACTGCCCTTTTTAAGTGGCAACCGTCCTACTATACCTGATATTGGGCTAACAATCTGTGTAAATGCTAGTTGTGATTGTGCATCTGACAATGCTGCTTTTGCCTGATTAAGTTCAGCCTTTTTAACCCTTTCTACATTCTTCGCTGTCGTCAGTTCAAATGAATTTACGATTTTCTTGTCCACAAGAGACTGCGTTCTCAACACTTGAATACTAGCCGTTTCTAGGGCTGCTTCCATTGCTAATACTGCCGCTTTTCGTTGATTCACATCCTGCACAAATCGATTGGCATCTATTTTAAATAGCTTTTGCCCAGTGTGCACAAGACTGCCTTCTTCGATAAAGACTTCCTCTATATAACCATCTACTTTTGAACGAATCTCTACTGTCTGCAATCCTTCTAACATCGTTGGATACTCTACCGACAGAGTCGCTTTTTCAGATTTTAGTGTAAGTACAGGATAGGCAATTATTTCACTTGTTGCTGTTTCTTTCTTTGAATCGCAGGAGACCATTCCCGAGACGAGAAATAACAATAGATATAAGTGCATTTTTTTCATGATAATAATTTAGTAATGAAACAATAAGTAATAAACTAGGCATGAGCTTTTGCCTGAGATTCCATACATATTATCGTCAAAAGACTAGACATAGGAATCCCGCTCCCCGCTCAAACCTGTATTTAGCTTGGGGATATTTTTACTCTTTTCTAGTGATAAAAACTAGATTTTAATCTTTATAGTAGTGAAATTACCTCTTCAGTATATTCCAATAGGGAACAATAGTTGTAAAGGCAAGAAATGCTGACTGAGCAATCTTTTTCGGACGGTGTATTTCTGGTGTATCTATCCACATAAAAATAATTATTACAATTCTTACTTAGCATTTACCAAATTTGATAATCAGAAGAAGTAGACTTACAGGTATCGATTTTGATAAGTGTGACAAAAGTAGTAATTTTGAATAATAAAACAACCAAATACTTGTTTTATTATTTTATGACGACAAACCGAATTTTAATGTTACTGAAAATGCGAGGTCCGTTAACGGCACTCGACATTGCCCATGAATTAAAAATAACCAAAGAAGGTGTTAGGCAACAGCTGGTTAAATTTATGGATGAAGGCTTGATTGAAGTAGAGACAGAATCAAAGGGAGTCGGGCGGCCACAAAAATATTTCAATATTTCAGAACTCGGAAACAGCAAATTTCCGGATACCCATGCAGAGTTAACGGTGAAATTATTGACAATAATTAAAGAGTCAATAGGGACAGAGGCTTTACAGACGATCATTGAAGTCAATGAAGCAACAGGAAAAAAAAGATATCACGAAGAGATCGACCCTTTACCCAATCTAAAGTCTAAGATTGAAAGATTAGTCTCCATTCGTACCCGAGAGGGCTACATGGCAGATTATACTGAAGATGACGAGGGATATCTGCTAGTAGAAAATCATTGTCCTATTTGTGCAGCGGCTAAAGTCTGCCAAGGATTTTGTGCTTCAGAACTTCAGATTTTTCAATCCGTCTTAGGCGAATCCGTTTCCGTACAACGTACCGATCATATCATAGCGGGCGCGAGACGTTGTGCATACCGTATCGTATCTTCTGCAAAAGGTTTCGAATAGCATTATATAGAAAATCCTCCCAAATTAAATGAGAGGATTTTCTGTATAAATAGGAATTAAATAGTATTGGTGACTGAATGACTTCATCCAAGCCAAAGCAAATCGATATGCTCTAAAGCGTATTGATTAAACCTTTATTTATGACATCTTATCAAAACGGTCGGCATTCATTACTTTATTCCAAGCTTTTACAAAAGCATCCACAAATGACTTTTCATTGCCGGACTCGGCATACACTTCTGCAACAGCCCGGAGTTCAGCGTGCGAGCCAAATACCAGATCAGCACGTGTCGCAGTCCACTTCGGTTGACCCGATTTACGGCAAGTACCTAAATACAATTCTTTCGTTTCATCCATTGGTTTCCACTGCGTTGCCATATCTAAAAGATTTACGAAAAAATCATTGGTCAGGTGTCCTGGACGTGAGGTAAATACACCGTGTTTAGATTCATCAAAATTGATATCAAGTACACGAAGACCTCCAATTAGAACAGTCATTTCAGGAACTGAAAGATTTAATAATTGCGCTTTATCGATCAATAATTCTTCGGTAGATACTGCTTTGTTTTTTAATTTACGATAATTTCTAAATGCATCTGCTAGTGGTTCTAAGAAGGCAATCGACTCTACATCAGTTTGGTCTTGAGTAGCATCTGTACGTCCCGAAATAAAAGGAACTTCCACATCGTAACCCGCCTGATGTGCCGCTTTTTCAATAGCAGCCGCACCCGATAAAACAATCAGATCAGCAATTGAAACTTTTTTCCCTCCAAACTGTGCATTATTAAACCGTGTTTGAATGTCTGTTAATATTGTTAATACCTTATTTAATTGCATCGGTTTATTGACCTCCCATGCATTCATCGGAGCTAATAGGATTCGAGCTCCATTTCCTCCTCCCCGTTTATCCGAATTACGAAAAGTTGAGGCCGAAGCCCATGCTGTAGATACCAGTTCCGAAATTGATAGACTTGTATTTAAAATCTGTGCTTTTAGAGATTGAATATCTGTCTCATCAATCTCAGCATAATCAACCTTAGGAAGTGGATCCTGCCATATAAACTCCTCATGAGGCACATCTGCACCTAAATAACGCGAACGGGGTCCCATATCACGGTGCGTTAATTTGAACCAGGCACGAGCAAATGCATCAGCAAACTCTTGTGGATTATCCTTGAAGCGACGTGATATTTTTTCGTATTCAGGATCAAAACGCAAAGACAGATCTGTGGTCAGCATAGTCGGTTTTAATCTTTTATTCGGATCGTGCGCGTGCGGAATAATATCACCAGCATCTTTAGCTACCCACTGATGAGCTCCAGCAGGACTTTTTGTTAACTCCCATTCAAAATCAAACAAGTTTTCAAAAAACAGATTTGTCCACTCTGTAGGTCTACTTGTCCAGGTCACTTCCAGACCTGAAGTAATGGTATCGCCACCTCTTCCTGTACCAAAAGAATTTTCCCACCCGAGTCCTTGAGATTCTAAACCAGCAGATTCAGGTTCCTTACCAACATGATCAGCAGAAGCAGCTCCATGCGTTTTACCAAACGTATGTCCACCGGCAATCAATGCGACCGTTTCTTCATCATCCATGGCCATACGTCCAAAAGTATCCCGAATATCTTTTGCTGCCGCAATAGGATCAGGATTACCATCAGGTCCTTCCGGATTTACATAAATTAAACCCATTTGAACTGCGGCCAATGGGTTTTCTAAATTTCGGCTATGAATCTTGCCGTCAGCATTATCATCAGATACCAATACGCCATGTCCTTCCTTTACTCCCTCAGATCCATCTGCATAACGAACGTCGCCACCAAGCCATGTTTTCTCTGAGCCCCAATATACATCCTGATCTGCTTCCCAAACATCCTCACGTCCTCCTGCAAAACCCAAAGTTTTAAAGCCCATTGATTCCAAAGCCATATTCCCGGTTAAAATCAATAAGTCTGCCCAAGAAATCTTACGTCCATATTTTTGTTTTATAGGCCATAACAATCGTCTTGCTTTATCTAAGCTCACGTTATCTGGCCAGCTATTTAAAGGTGCGAAACGTTGCTGTCCACGACCTGCCCCCCCACGTCCATCACCAACACGGTAAGTCCCTGCACTATGCCAAGCCATACGAATAAATAATGGTCCATAATGACCAAAATCTGCAGGCCACCAATCTTGAGATTGTGTCATTAATTCCTTTAAATCATTTTTTATTGCATCCAGATCCAAACTTTCAAATTCTCTTTTATAATCAAAATCCAAACCCATAGGATCAGACTTTACATCATGTTGACGCAATAAATTAACTTTTAACTGGTTTGGCCACCAATCTTGATTTGTTGTACCTCCACCAGCAACAGCTTTACGCAATGTTCCATTATGAAATGGACACTTATTAATGTCATTGAATTCGTTTTCCATGGGTTTCTAATTTTTCAAAAAATTAACGTTCTATTTTGGTTATCTCAACTAACTAAATTTAAACAAAAAAAAATATCAAATGAAATTTATCTGATCTTTAAACCTTCCTAATAAATTAAGATTCAGTGAAGTATAATTACCAGAAATACAATTGTTGGAAAATCCCATAAATAGATAAACTTTTTATTTTTCTTTAATAAAAAAGAAGATAATTTTTTGCACGAACATCATTATTCCTGAAAGAAACTGCTGTACAACAATTTAAAATAAAAATAGATAGTTTCTAATAAGTAGCAATAATTACATCATAAGATAAATGATTGAATTTTATTTCGTATATTAACCCTATAATTATATACTATTTTTAAAATAAATCTAACAAACACGTTAAAGCTTATATTTCACATGGTTTGTGAGAATCAAAAAAGGATTCACGTCACGATTTATAAAGGATTCACGATCATATACCATTTATTTAATGATTAGAAAGTTTTGATACACCGAGGTACAACAAAAAGTTAGTTACCTATAAATAACCAGTATTATGAATAAAGAAGAAAACCGAAAGCCAAAATTAAGATTAAAAAGAGAAATTCAGGATAAACTTGAGGCTGAGAACATTACTCTAGAAGAATTCTTCGAGCAAAAGGAAAAGGAAAAAAATGACCGATTCACTCAAGAGCTTCAAGATTATCGTTTAAAATATCCTGAGCCTCCACAAATAGTGGCTGAAATTGAATTGACTGAAAATATTCAAAACTTAGGCTATAAAAGACAGTTTTTTAACCGTAATGATGCTAATTTTTTGGTCAAAGAGATAGAAAACTGGGAAAATGAAAATAGCTATATGGAAATAGAACCCTTCACCGGTGATCAAAAAGAAAAAATGATTCAGACTTATATCACTACTGGCATACGATATGATTTTAAAAACATCGGCATTACATTATATTATGCTCCGATATTCTACCAAAACAATTACGATAATGGTAGATCCTTGTTGAATTATGGCACTTCATTATATAAATATGATCATTTCAAAAAAGAATTTTCAATCGCTGATAACGATGATTTTCACGATATAACTTTTTCGTAAGTGAGCAGTTAAATATCTCAATTCTCAGATCTTTACCATATGTACAACAGCAAAAAAGAGCTAAATCAGATGGACATGAATTAGCTCTTTTTACTTTGACCTTTAAACTGCCTATAACTTTAGGCAAACTCACTACAAAGATAGTAGCGGTATTAGTTCTTAATATTTAAAGGAAGTTATGTTCTCTTAAAAATACCTATTTTTTTATACCACTAGATCGCAGGTTCGCTCCTTCAAACTCTGTCAATTCATATTTATTTATATAACTGAGATCCTGCAAACAATTTATTTTCTTATCCTGATCATAAAATATTTTAAATTTTCGCGTCTCTTTATTGATTAAAGTAAGAGACATCTGCATCCTATTTTGTCAGCTTCATCAGTATGCTTGAACTAATTCTACACTCTACATTAGTATCCTTTTTCCGCTCTTCCCTAACTTCCAATCTTTAAAGGAAGCTCTGCTATCAACCCGATTAGCGCTTATTTCGTTCACCTATTCATAGATCGTGGTATCCCTTTATGCGTAATAAAAATTTCGTTTTCAGGATATAAGAGCCTATCTTCAAAACAATTTACACATTGATCATGCCTTATTTTTATAAGCGATTTCATAAATTTAGATACAATTCTATTCATTATAAAATATATAAAAGCTTTAAAATTAATTTACTTATATACGAATCTATTTACGTGTTATAAGAAGGTAATTGGATACGCTCTTTTATTTCTTTTTTCCCTTTTCCGCCAAAGAGCTTTGATATTTTTTTCACTAATTTACTTGATGCAATTCCTAGGACAGTATTGAACACTTTGATTCCAAACTTTGTTTTCGGATGTGCTAGCCATGGTACTCCCGGGGGTAGATTCTGAATATCTTCAACATAAGGGCGCATTAACTTTTCATAAGCTTCAAAGGCATCTCGATGATTCTGGTGTCTTGACAATTCTCCAGCCAATACATATGCACCAACTATAGAAAGACTTGCCCCCATTCCTGACATCGGAGTTGGACAATAAGCTGCATCCCCAACCATAGCACATCTTCCATTGGTCCATCGAGGTGCTTTCACTTGACTTATACTATCAAAATAAACATCTTTACTTTCCTCCAATCCTTGTAGCAGACGTGTTACCTGCCAACCTGCATCAGCAAACTTTTGCTTCAAGATTCCTTTCTGCTCTTGCAAACTAAGTTTTTCGTACCCTTTCTCTGGCGATAGAAAAGAAAATGATGCACGGGTGGTTCCCACATTATCTGGTCTTAGGTTTAAGACCCTTGATTCTGGTGCATTATACCAATAAGCCCATGACGTGTCAGAATCAATACGTGGAATAGTCAAATAAGAGCAGTAAACTCCAATATATTTGATCACGGGCTCATCTCCAAACATTAGCTTCCTTGTTGACGACCGAATACCATCAGCAGCAATAACCAAATCAAAAGATTGCGGAGCACCATTTTTAAAAGTGACATTAACTTTATCTTTATCTTCTACTAAAGCTAAAATGTGATCTCCAAAAATATAGGGAATATTTTCTTTCGTCGCATTAAAAAATATCTGTGCAAGATCTCCACGCAAAATCTCCAGTTCTGCTGTTCCAAATCCACCATTAGTTTTAGGAAATTCAGCGAAAGTATGATTGTTGACATCAACGAACCGAATTCCTAGTTCACCTGTATTTGCGGCTCTGATTTCATCTTCGAGCCCCATTAACTGTACTACTTTCTGAGCTTCATCTCTAACATCTATATTTTGTCCTCCTAACCTCAATTCTTCTGCACGTTCTACGATAGTTACATCAAAACCAAATCGATGTAACCAAAATGCTAAAGCCGGACCAGCAATACTAGCGCCTGATACAAGTACTTTTCTTTTTTCCATTGATTTTTATGTTTTATGACTCATCTTCAATACGAATCACAGTTGATATTCACATCGTACTGAATTTTCACACCGTTCATTTTATGTATCGGTCAAATAGCCCAGAAATATTTTCACTTTCTCTAATGTAAACCTATTTTTCGAAAACTAATAATTCTTATGCTATATGATTATAGCTAATAAATGTATCATCATGACGATTAAATATCATGCATTACGCAGCCTGCTATTAAATAACGAAACCTGAAATTCACATTTTATTAATACCACTTACCTGCCTATCTGCTTTTTACTTCATCCAAATCACTCAACTAAAACAACCTACATATTAAATCCATATTCATGACAAACACAATTTCTGATAGATATTTTATCGATAAGCAACAGTAATAAAATAAATTCGGTATATTCAGTTATTATTAACCGTACAGAATTATAGTGATTTGAGCCAATAATATACAAAATCAGCATCATTATGTTTTTAGCAACCAAATCGAAAATTATCACGACGGCCTTATTTATGGGGCTTATGACGTCCTGCTCCGTTAATAAGAATACAGCATTTATGCTGACCCTTAAAAATAGTTATTGCATACCACCCACCTACTTTCTAAAGGCAGAGCAGACATTACCTAATGACGCAATAGATTCTTTATCCGTCAACGATGAATTAAACAGTGTATTCTCAAGGCAAAATATCCTTATGCTTTATGCTCTTGGACTGAACAAGGAGATAAAAGAAATACAAAAACTTAAAGGCAATACTAGTGTTAGTGCAGAAATACGTAAGCTAACGATCAACAATAAGGTCAATCGAACACTGCTTCTAGCACTATCAGATATCAATGCTGCAGCTGCCGAACTAGATTGTGAAGCAGAACGCGTCGATCAGGTCGCTGGATATATAGATAATATCAATGCTTCAAGAAATAATAAACTTGTCGTGGGCTCAATTGCACTGGGTGCGGCTGCCTCAATAGCCGGAGCTCTCATTACCAATAATAATGTCAATAATGCTGTAGGTATTACAGGTGGGGTTCTTGGTGGAGGCCTTGGTTTTTTCACCTTAAATCCCAAAGGAAAAAAGGTTGAGTTTTTTCATCCTCATAACCTATTACGAAATGTGTGGACAGAAAATGATTCGGATCAAAGCTTTTCACCTTTTATCTGGTATATGCTGAGTGAGAAAGAATTTAGTAACGATGGTAATAGCTCGCTATTGCACAATCTCAAAAGACGATGGATCGATTATCAGTTTGACAGCAACGAAAATCAGGGAAACCAATCTGTTATATTTTCGGATGGAGGCATTTACTTTGCTGATGATTTACACTCCAGAGCAGCTATGATCAACCAGTTACAAGCCGTTATCCGCTCTATAAATCAAAGTATCAACAACTTAATACTTGAAGCAAATAAAACACTTGAATAAATTAATTATCCAGCATTACATGTTAAAAGCGGCATCCCATCGTTGCACGCCAATATGAGACTTGATCACCGTATATTTGGCTATGAAAAACCTGACAGCAATTGCAAAGGACTATTTTTTTACTATCCATTTTCACCAACCATGTTAAAAACAATCCCTTTAAACTTCCATTAGGCGCCTATTCTGAAACTTCCGGTGGGATGAGAAAGGCCTAAAATTACAATATAAAAATATCACTGGAAACTTTGTTCAAGCCACATTTTTAGATGTCACCAAAATCAAAGGAACACCCCTATACTTGGAAAAAAAAGGATAGAAATTATTTCGAAAAAATAATTAAACTATGTAAGCGTCTGCAATAAATTTACAACATTTCAACTACTCTCTCCTCATCGAAAAACAATTTACTATCTTTGAATTATGTAATTAATTAAAACGATGCAAACAGAAGATTTATTAGGTTATTATACCAATATAAAGAAAGAAATCCCTTTAGATCTCATACATTCTCAACGGAATGCTTTACATTTCAATGTCATCAAAACGGAGAGCTGTATGCTAAGTCTCCCCTATGCACGCAGAGACTATTACAAAATAACACTCACACAGAATCCCGGAATTTTAATTACAGATCAGGGTGAGCTTAAAGTTGACCGGCCCACCATATTCTTCTCACGCCCTGAAGTCAATTATGGCTGGGAACCACTTGCTGCAAATCAGGACGGTTACGTCTGTCTTTTCAATGAATCATTTTTAACCAAAGAAATGAAACTAGAATTCGACCGTGTGCATGAAGAGATGATAGCGAAACCGTTTACCTATATCCATCTCGATCAGGCAAAATTCCAGGAGCTCTTTTTTTATTTTGAAAGGCTTGCGTCAGAACATATGGATGGACATATGTTTAAGAATGAAATCATTGACAGCTTACTGCGTCTCATTATATACAACGTAATCAAAGTACATCGCGAAACCATCGATGGACAGCGCATTCCGGCAGGCAATCGATTAGTACATCAGTTTTTCACCCTATTAAACAATCAGTTTCCTCTAGAGTCACCGCAACAGATTCTGTATTTAAAAAGTCCTGCTGATTATGCCAATCGTTTAAATACCCATATCAATCATCTCAACCATCTGCTTAAAGCAATGACCGGAAAGTCGACTTCTCAGCATATTCAGGAACGCTTATTATTAGAGGGTAAAAAACTATTGGAAAATAGCGACTGGACCATCGGACAGATCGGTCAGGGTCTAGGTTTTGAATATCCGCAACACTTTACTTCCTTCTTTAAAAAGCATGCGCTTATTACGCCCAAAATTCACCGGGAAAGATTTATCAGACAAGTTTGATTTTCGTAAAAATAACTTTGAATCCTGTCTTTTTAATACATCAATCTTCCCTTAATTTTGCTGACAGCCTTAAGGAAACAGGCTGACCAAGATAATATGATTTTAGGATGAGAAGACAAGAAAAGAAACACGAGGGTATCAGTACTATTTTGACATTTATGCTTATACCGCTTTCCGGTTTTGCAATGGACATTTACATTCCTTCTTTTCCGGATATGGTAACCGCATTAGGAACCTCCATATCAAGTGTCCGATTAACCCTGACAGTTTATCTCATTTTTTATGGCCTGGGACAACTTCTTCTAGGAAGTTTAGTGGACAGTTATGGCCGTTACAGATTAAGCATGTTAGCGTTAGTACTATTTATCCTGAGCAATATCTTACTGATCAACTCTTCCAATATTTATTTTATAATCGGTATGCGGGCCATCCAAGGCTTAGTCATTTCTATTATTATGGTATCCAAACGTAGCTTTCTCGTGGATGTTTATGACGGTGACAAATTAAAAAATTACACCTCATTACTATCTATTGTATGGTCATCCGCCCCCATTCTTGCACCATTCTTAGGCGGGTTTCTGCAAAATTATGTTGGCTGGAAAGGAAATTTTTATTTCCTTGCTATTTATGCACTCATCATGTTTTTATTGGAGTACCGGTTTACAGGAGAAACACTTAAAGAACAAAAACCCTACCGCATTTCGGGTACAGTTAATGCTTTTAAAGTGATGTTGAGCGCTAAAGACTTCAGCATGGGCATCGTGCTATTGGGATTCAGTTACGCTATGGCTATTGTATTTGGGATGTCTGCACCTTTTATGATCGAGCATGATTTTAATTTTTCTCCTGTCATGACCGGAAATATGTCTCTTCT
>Ga0160467_100493_pt1 | contig 38038 bp, 45 predicted proteins | sample HID1972I_E11MG_FD_108221 | JGI IMG/M metagenome (GOLD analysis project Ga0160467, IMG submission 108221) | Enriched pill bug-associated microbial communities from UW Madison campus, WI, USA - HID1972I_E11 MG | ecosystem: Host-associated > Arthropoda: Insects > Digestive system > Unclassified ... | reverse complement strand
GTGCCGGTTTCTAGCGGCCGGCCTTCGCGCTTCCAGCCGTCAAGACCGCCATCCAGCACGTAGGCCTTGCGGATGCCCATCACCCGCAGCATCCACCACACGCGCGGTGCGGAAAAGAAACCGGGGCCGTCATAGACCACGATGGTATCGGTGTCGCTGAGGCCAAGCTCTCCCGCCTGTTCCGCAAAGAACTCTGGCGAGGGCAGGGAATGCGGCAATCCGGTTGCATGATCGGCGATCTTGTCCTGATCGAAGAACACGGCACCGGGCAGGTGACCCGCCGCAAATTCTTCCGCACCGTTGCGTTTATGCGCCGGCAGATACCACGAGGCATCAACGAGACGAAACCCGGCCGTGCCGAGCTGCTTTTCTACCCAGTCCGCCGAAACGACGAAACGGCTCTTATCCGTGCTCACGATGTCTCTCCTGATTTCAGGCAGCAGCTTCAGGCGTGCCGAAACGAATGCGGAACCGCCTGTTCTCCTTGCCCTTCTTTTCTATCTTGGCAATGTGAATATCGCCCACTTCCTGCGTTTCGGAAACATGGGTGCCGCCGCAGGGCTGGCTGTCGATGGTAGAATTTTCGCCGATGCAGACAAGGCTGACCCGGCCAAGGCCGATTGGCGGGCGCACATTCTTGGATTTGACGATGCCCGGATTGGCCTGAAGTTCTTCGTCGGTAATCCATTGCAGGAAAACGGGATGGTTGGCTTTCACCAGTTCCATCAGCTTTGCCGTCACTTCGTCTTTGTCGATGGTTTCCGACATGTCGAAATCGACGCGCGATTCGTCTTCGCCGACGGCAGCACCGGTGATTGGCCACTGGCAGACGACTGATAGCAGATGGCAGGCCGTGTGCATGCGCATCAGCTTGTAACGGCGCGGCCAGTCTACGTGCAGGGTCAGTTTTTCACCGACCTCGGGGGAAGGCTGACCTTCCAGCGGCACATGGATGATAACGCTCTTGTCGGCGCCATTTTTGGTAATGCCGAGTTCTATGCGCGAACCATCGGCCCGCTCGAGAAAGCCGCTGTCGCCCGGCTGGCCGCCGGACGTGGCGTAAAAGCAGGTCTGGTCGAGCTCGATGCCGCCATCCTCATGCACCGCCGTGACGATCGCTTCTGCGGTGGAAAGATAAAAATCGTCACGGAACAGGGCATTCACAGGCATTTCGGCATGTCCTCAAACGGTTTCGTACGGAACCGCAATCTCGCTTTTCGTTGCCAGCCACTGCGGAACCGGAAGCCCCTTGGAGCGCAGGAAATCCGGATTGAACAGCTTCGACTGATAACGATTACCGTAGTCGCAAAGTATCGTCACGATTGTATGCCCCGGACCAAGCTCGCGGGCAAGGCGGATTGCGCCGGCAATGTTGATGCCGGAGGAGCCACCGAGGCAAAGACCCTCTTTCGTGACCAGATCGAACAGCACCGGCAGGGCTTCCGCATCCGAAATACGATAGGAGAAATCCGGCGCGAAGCCTTCCAGATTGGCGGTGATGCGCCCCTGTCCGATGCCCTCGGTGATAGAGGAGCCTTCCGACTTCAGGACGCCATGCTTGTAAAATTCGTAGAGGGCGGCCCCCTCAGGGTCGGCAAGGCCGATCTTTATATCGGGATTGAAATCGCGCAGGCCGTCAGCTACGCCCGCAAGCGTTCCGCCGGAACCGACGGAGCAAATGAAACCATCGACCTTGCCGTCCGTCTGGTCCCATATTTCCGGTGCCGTTGTCTCAATATGGGCCTGACGGTTGGCGATATTGTCGAACTGGTTGGCCCAGATCGCGCCGTTTTCATCCGTCGCGGCCAGCTGTTTTGCCAGGCGGCCGGAAACCTTCACGTAATTGTTCGGGTTGGAATAGGGTGCCGCCGGAACCTCGACCAGCTTTGCGCCGAGAAGCTTCAGCGCATCCTTCTTTTCCTGGCTTTGCGTCTCGGGAATGACGATGACAGTCTTGTAGCCAAGCGCATTGGCCACCAGCGACAGGCCGATGCCGGTATTGCCTGCCGTGCCTTCCACGATGGTGCCGCCCGGCCGCAGCTGTCCGCGCCGTTCCGCATCGCGGATGATGTAAAGCGCGGCGCGATCCTTAACCGATTGGCCGGGATTGAGAAACTCCGCCTTGCCGAGGATTTCACACCCCGTCGCTTCAGAGGCAGCTTTCAGACGGATAAGCGGCGTGTTGCCGATAGCACTGAGCGCAGAGGGATGAATGGTCATGATTGAGCCTTCTTGTCTGAGCGGAAATTAGGTGCCGTTATGTCCCGTTACAACCGCCTCAAGGCAAGAAATTATCTTCCCGCCTCAGGCTTCGCCACGCAAAATTTTGCCGATACCCAATTTTATGCGTTGTTCTTCACTGCGGCATAGGCTGCAAGTGCTCTTTCCCGTGCCTTCCCATGGTCAACGATCGGCAGGGGATAGGTCTTGCCGAGCTCGATACCCGCCTTTTTAAGCACCTCTTTCGGTGCTTCAAACGGCTTGTGGATGTATTTTCGCTCAAGCTTTTCAAGCTCCGGCACGAAGCGGCGCACGTAGTCTCCCTCGGCATCGAATTTCTCCCCCTGCAATATGGGGTTGAAAATGCGGAAGAACGGCGAGGCGTCCGCGCCCGAACCCGCCACCCACTGCCAGTTGGCGGCGTTGGAGGCCGGATCGGCATCAACAAGCGTATCGCGAAACCACTTCTCTCCTTTGCGCCAGTCGATAAGTAGATGTTTGATGAGGAAGGATGCCACGATCATGCGCACCCGGTTGTGCATGGTGCCATGTTTCCACAATTGCCGCATGCCGGCATCCACGATCGGATAACCCGTCATGCCACGCGTCCAGGCGTTGAAGGATGTGTCATCGTCCCGCCAGCCGAAGGCGTCGAAACTGTCGTTCCAGTTTTTCTCGTCCAGCTCGGGAAAGTGGAACAGCAGATGGTAGCAGAATTCCCGCCAGACGAGTTCCTTGCGGAAACGGCTGATATCGTTGGACGCGATATGGCGTGATAGCCCCTTCGTCGCATGCCACACGGCGGCGGGCGATATTTCGCCGAGCGCCAGATGCGGCGCAAGAAGCGACGTGGCGTCCTTCGCCGGAAAATCGCGGCCTTCCTCATAACCCTTCAAGGCACCATCGATGAAATCATCGAGTTTTTCCCGCGCGGCATTTTCACCGGGTGTCCATATCTCGCTGAAACCCCTGGCCCAGTCCGGTTTGACCGGCAGAAGCTTCCAATCATCGAGTTTCTCCGATTTTGGCCATGTCTCAGGTGCCTTCAGGCTCTGCGGTGCATCCGCCGGCGTATGTGGCTCCTCGCCGCCCTCCAGAGCCCGCCAGAAGGGCGTATAGACCCGGTAGGGGCCGCCGGATTTGGTCTGCACCCGGGATGGTTCATGCAGGAGGTGTCCGGCAAAGCTGCGAACTGTCAGGCCGTCGTCCCCAAGCGCCTCTTTTAGTGTCTTGTCCGTTGCCATGCCGGTCGGCTCATAACGACGGTTCCAGAGGACTGCATCCGCGCCGGTCTCGGCTATAAGCCGGCGCAGCGTCTCCTCTGCGTTGCCGCTCCTGAGAAGTAGACGGCTGCCGCATTTTTCCAGCGCCGCGGAAAGAGAGGCAAGCGAATGGTGAACCCACCATTCCTGCGCGCCGCCCAGCGGGCCGCTGGATGTCTCACGGATATAGAGCGGTATGACGGGGCCGCCATGCTCCACCGCTGCGAGAAGGGCGAGATTGTCCGCAAGGCGCAAGTCCTTGCGGAACCAGACGATAACAGGAGAGGATTTTGTTGGCATGAAGGGATCCGGTTCACTTCCGCTTGAACGAGTGTTGAAACGCTTTGTTCCTCAAATCGCGTAGAATGGAAAGCTGGAGGCACATGGTTTTTCGAGGGCTATTTTTTCGACCTTGAAACCGAAAGTGAAGGGAACCAACTGGAGGAGCCAGCGTTTTTCGCTGGTTAATAGAGCATGGAAGTACAATCAATGTTGCTGAAAGACGTTAAGTGGGAAAAGCCTGTTACCATATCCTTGGAAAACGGTGCTCCCCGGATTTTCAACGGCGTTTACGAGGCCTTCGATTTTCTCCAGCACGAATGGCCACAACGCGGTGACAAGGCGCATGAGCAGGCCCTGCGTCTGTGCCGCGCCTCGCTGATGGGGGACGTGGCGGGAGAGATTGCGCGCGCCGCCTTCGTTACCGCGAGCCGCCAGGCGCAATGCCTCTTGGAGGCCGGAAACAAGGTGGAAGATCAGGGTAAACTTGCATCCTGACAGCGTTTCGGGATTAAGATGTGAAAGGCCACCCGTAAAGCCGGGTGGCCTTGTTTTATCCGCCGCCAGAAACGGGTTGTGTCGAACGCAGGATATGGCATCGTGCGCGTGCAAAGCGGATGAATACGGCAATGACCAACCACTACGGCTATATTGTTTTCCCGACAGCTCTCGGCCATTGCGGCCTCGCATGGGCAGAGCGCGGTATCGCCCGTCTGCAATTGCCCAGCGCAGATGCCGGTGAAACCGAAAAACTAATCCAGAAACGCCTGCCGTCATCTTCCATTGCTGTACCCGACACACGCGCCCGTGAGGCGATTGCGATGGTTAGCCGCTATTTCGATGGTGAAGAGATTGATTTTACGCCCGTGGAACTCGATCTTTCCGGGCAGGAGCGGTTCTTTCTAGATGTCTATGAGGTGGCACGGCATATCGGCTGGGGCCGCACGACGACCTATGGCGGTATCGTAAAAACGCTGGGCCTCTCCATGGAAAAGGCCCGCGACGTCGGGCAGGCCATGGCGAAAAATCCCGTGCCGCTGATCATTCCCTGCCACCGTGTTCTGGCGGCTGGCGGCCGGCTGGGTGGCTTTTCCGCGCCGGGCGGAACGAACACCAAATTACGCATGCTGGATCTCGAAAATGCCGGCCGCAGCCGCGCTGACGATGCACAGGGCAGCCTGTTTTAAAGCAATGACAGATCAGTCCGCATGAATATCCGTCTGATTTCTGCCCTTTTCTCGTCAAATTGTCGCTAAATTGTCACAATACACGGACGCCCTCTAACATAAGGGCGAGACGTTTGAGAGTATCCGCGTTAATTCTATCCGCTGCCTTGGCTTTTACAGTCGTGGCACCCGCGTCGGCTGGCATGCTGAACCAAGCTGAAAAATACACCGGACTGCATGAATCCAAAAACAACAAGAGCCTGAAGAATATTCTTGGGGCAAATCCCCGCAGCACACCGTGGTGTGGCCTGTTCCTTCATGCCGTTGCCAGCAAGGCCGGGCGCGCATCGCCCAAATCCTACGGATTTGCAAAATCCTGGACGTCATTCGGTTATGCCGTTCCCGTCGCCGCCGCCAAACCGGGCGATGTTGTCGTCATTCGCAACGGCCGCGGTTATCACGCCGGAATATTGAAGAGCATGAGCGGCAAGACAGCGCAAATTCTCGGCGGCAATCAGTCCGGCCGGGTGCAGGTGTCGAACTTCAACCGCAAGGCCATCGTTTCCGTGCGTCGCTGAAGACCGGACCAACTTACTACGATCCTTATAAAGGCGGGCTGTGGCCCGCCTTATGCGTTTTAAGGCCCCTATGGCTGTTCCCTTGTGCCGGGTGCCGCATCGCGCTGGTCATCGTCCTCAAGGTCTGTGGCGACGATGAAGGCATCCTCGTGTTGCCGCGCTGCCTGCCGGCGTGCGCGCAGGCTTATCGATTCATCGGGGTAAATCTCACTTTCTTTCGATTTGAGTTCGCTGTCGGTTTCAAAACGCGGCAAATCTTCGTCTTCGATATCGAGAGGTTCGTTTTTCTTCTGTTTCGGATCGCTCATGGATGGTCCTCCTGCGGGTTCCTGCCGGACAAACGATCCTGCAGTGAGTAGGGTTCCCTTTTTTCAGGGAAATGCGCATGCGCAATCTCCGGACGCGGAACAATTTCCGGCCATTTCTGTTTTTCAATTGGCGCAGTCAAAGCCGATGCGACGCAAAGAGGAGGACGTTATGAACCATGATCGCGAAGCAGCAATCCGCGAAAAAGCCCGCGCAATATGGGAGAGGGAAGGCAGGCCGGAGGGACATCACGAACGCCACTGGATGGAGGCGGAACTGGAGGTCTCGGCAAGCACAGAAACCGGAAAGACCAATGGCAAAAATGGCGCGAAGAAACCCGCTGCCGCCAAGTCCTTGGTCCAGAAGAAGGTGACTGCGGATAAGGCTTCGGCAAAAAATGCCAAATCACCAGCGGTAAAATCTCTTCAGAAAGAGCAAAAAGCTGAGACCAGCCGAAAAGACGACGACCTGACCGAAAGCCTGGAGGAAAGTTTCCCGGCAAGCGATCCGCCGGCACTCACCAACGCGTCCACTTCGACGAAGCGTGTGGCGAAGAAGACCTGAGGTCAATAGCGCCCAGCTACGCGCCTATGCCAAGATCGATATAGAGCGAATGCTGCGGCATCTCGCTCATCATGCCATATTTTGGAAAAAATGGCTCCCCGGGCCGGTGGCACAAGCTGCGGTATATTGCATCTGAATCTGATCGCGCAGTGCAGAGGTATAGCCGTTTGAAGAAAACTTTGCCTGATCTAGGGCCGAGGGATTACTATAGATAGCGGCGTTGGCGTTTGTGGTTGCGGTATCGGTAGCGTTGGCACCGTCGATGAGCAGGCACAGTGCAGCAGAAGCCTCCCAGCGATCAAACCAATGGGACCGAGAGCGACAGCAAGGCCGCCAGTAACCAGAGTACCTGTGCGGACAGCAGCAATAAACGCGCTCTAGCCAGTAGAAGTATTCGGCATCGCGATCATATGATTGAAAATACATGTTGCTCTTTCTCGATTGAGGTCTCAAGCATTTATGCCCTGTTGAGGTGAGCAGGAGTAAGTAGTCTAATCGATAAAGAAACGTATTTTGTTTTTGTCTATAATTAAAATCTCCAATACTTTAGGAGAATTGATTATGGAAAGATAGAAACTGATCTATATCGAGGACCACTTGAAGGTTTCGCTGTTTTTGGCGGAGCAAGCGAATATTGGCCTTCTAATATAATTGTTGAATATGATCCTTATGGACGTACAAAACCGGTTAGCCGGCAGGATAAAAAAACTAGTCCGCACATTACCCCCAACCAATGGCCAAGGCATTCAACCCGCCTGCCGAGAGGTGGGCGGGTTTTTATTTGCTTGTGAGGATAGTGAGCAGAAAGCGCCAAGTCGATGGTTCGCCCTTCGATCTGCAGCACCTGGCGGCGTGCATTTAGTTGCCCTACTGGACGTCTTTCCCCGTCCTGTAAATGACCTGCCCGTTGACGACGGCTCGCTCGTACCCTCTGCCACCGCCTTGATCGATCCATTCTCTGCTGTTTCCGGAAGGATCTCTTTGCGGTTCCCTCTCTGGTCGAACATAATCATGGCGGTCACGGTCACGACGCACATAGTCGCGACGATTGTAATTGCGCCGGTCATAGTCGCGGTAGTATCGTTCACGCTCATTGGAACGATACTGAACGCTCGACGCGTAGTAACCGCCCGATTGATATCCGCTGTCATCCACGCATCCAGAGAGGATACCGACGGACAACATACCAATTGCTACGCTTAATAGTCTCATGATTTCGACTCCCGATGAGTGATTTAACGTCGACAAAGCGTCGCAGTTCCATGGACAATGACGCTTGCGATCTTAACCAGGGGTGAATGCTCAATTGTGGCTCGCGACGGTCGAGGACATTTCTAGTACGCACGACGATTGTAGGACGAGTTGCCTCGGTAGCGATGGTGGCAAGCGGCGCTCCAGCTCCACGATATCGATCTGGGAGACGTCGCCGGCCGGCGTGTAGGTGAAGCCGTGCGGCTCATCCACATCAAGACCGCGCGCCACATTCTCAATCGCTATTACCAGAAGCATGGCAACGCGCGCGCCAGTGTTAGTTTCTTGCAGCAAGCCACCGGCCTAACAAGGGGCAGCGTCGCAAGCGCAACAGAGGATCTTGTAGCGTGGGGCTATTTCACCCGCGTGATGGGTTCTGGCAAACGGCCCTCCGAATACCACCCGAATTTTAGCGTCCTACAGTCGCCGGACACTACTAGTGTCCTACCGTCACAGGACGATACAAAATCAAGCGTCCTACAGCCACAGGACGAAATCGTCCTAGGGTCACAGGACGCTAAATCGGGTAGCGTCCTACAGCCGCAGGAGCAAACTCATTTACTTGTCTCGGCTAGCTGATTTGGCGACATTCCGGTCCGCCCGGCCTCTTTGTGATGTGTGTAGAGCTTCCACACGTCACTTATGTGTGGTCTAGGTTCGGGGGCGGTTCCAAGGACGCCGTCGGCAATGGTCCGCGATATGTCGAAATTCTGCTCGGCAATTTTGAAACGGCGCTCCAGTTCGGCAATGTCAATCTGGGAAACTTCGCCCACCGGCTTGTATGTGAAGCCCATTGACTGTGCAGCTCGCACAGCCGCATCATATTCCTCGACTGCACCAACGGCGCTTTTGCCCTCAAGTAGGGCACGCCAGAAAGCTTCCGAGGCCTTGTGAACAGACTCGGCTCGTTCAAGCGCGTCTTTATGATTTTTCGTCTTCAGGCTTTTCTTCACATGCGCGCGTTTGTCGAGGTGAGAAACCTCCGTAGGGACGCGCCGGTAATACCGATAGATGCCACTCGATGGATCTCTCAGCACATATTTTGAAACATCTTCTGACTTCATTCGTTTACCCGCCTGCAGACGGAAATGTAGCCAAAAAGTATCCGAAATAGCAAGAATGGGAGTAGGCGCTGGCGCCCATGAAAGCAGCGGTCAATTGTAAGCAATTGTTTTTGCATGGTTGTTTTGCGGTATGTTACTTTTCTCCTCTAGAGAAAAATGGCTCCCCGGGCCGGATTCGAACCGGCGACCTGTCGATTAACAGTCGAATGCTCTACCGCTGAGCTACCAGGGAACGTGCGCTGCTTGGCGCGGTGTGAGCGGGGTAATACAAATGCTTTTCCGATTTGCCAAGCGCTTTTTTCAAAAAAAACGCATTCATCTTGTTTTATCTCGCCGGAGTCCCGATTTTCCGGGCTTATCGACGGTGAAAAAATTATCCACAGGCCAGATGTTAAAGGGCAGTATGGAATGAAATTTGGAATGGACCACAGAACGGGTCGTCTCAATCTCGGAAAATGGAGCGTTGCCATGCCGCGTTCGCGCGTCGGCAGGATCGCCACCGGCTCGGCGCTGGTGGTGGGCGGAACGCTCGGGTTTTTGCCCATCCTCGGTTTCTGGATGGTCCCGCTTGGTCTTATCGTGCTTTCCCACGATTTGCCGGCGGTTCGCCGCAGGCGGCGGCGGCTTGCAGTCTGGTGGGCATCGCGACGCAATGGTCGCAACACCCGCAATAGAGGTGGACAATAAGGCTCAGCCGCCCATCGAGCTGCTGAGGCCCTGTCCGGCCCAGAAGGCGGCATAGGCGAGTGCTGCAAAATAAATCGCCGTCAGGATGAGAAACAGATACCCGCCGAGAACGGTCACGCCGTCCCTCTGGATCATACCCGCCGAAAAAAGCAGGATGGCGACGCCAGGCAGGGTGTTGGAGAAGGGAATGAAGCCGAGCGGCATCATCAGCAACACGCCAGCGGTCATCAGCGCAAGTCCGTTCACTCTATTGGCGACGATGCCCGCCGTCAGCGCCGGAAGGCGCGGGCGGATGAAGCGATCGAGCCTGGAGACGATGGCGACGCCTTTCTGCAGTGCCGGTACCAGCTTTGCCGTTTCCATCTGCCGGTCGAGAATCCTGGCCGGCAGCCATGGCAGACGGTTGAGGGTGATGGCGAGACTGACGAGAATGATCGCTGCGCCAAACACGGTGCTGACGCCGGGAATGGAGACCGGAATGAGGAAGGGCAGGGAAGCTATGGCACAGATGAGCAGCAGGCCCTGTTCGCCGATTGCCTCCATCAGCTCGCGCAATGTGATCGTCTGACCTTGCAGTTTCCCAATCAGCTTTTCGAGCGTGGTGCTGAGCTTTTCAGACGTATCAGTGAATGCGAATTCGTTCGACATCAGGCTTCCCGGAAGTTGCTTTAACTCCGGGTTTGATAACATTCATCCGGCCGAATGCCTACCGCCGATGGAAAATCAGCGTCTTTTCGGACCGGTGCTGCCGCCCGCCTTTGTCAGTGGGAAACCCAGCTGCTGTAGGCGCCTGCGAGAAGAACAATCAGCAGGATGACAAGTATGACCGGATTGATCGACGTAATGAAGCTTACATAGTCCATGATAACTTCCTCCTCTTTCCGCCACACCTTATTCTACCGCAAAAAGGCCGGTTTATCTACCTGAGGGTGAAATTTCGCATCGCAGCAACCATTCGCCGCTGCGGTCTGGAATTGTTTGTTTTTCTCATTTGCCGCAACGCAAAAAATAAATCTTCTAACATTTGCCATTCTCTTGCGTTGTCTCTAATCCTGATTTGGCGGCGGTCGATAGTCAGACCGTCCGCCGCTGACAAAACGCCACTGAGATGCCTTGGCTCCCGCCTTGCCTTCGGTCTAAAACGATCTTCCCCCGGGGACATGAAATGCTGAAAAACATCTATGCCTGGACGATGGCGCTTGCCGCGCGCAAAAGCGCCGTGTGGTGGCTGGCGATCGTGGCCTTCGTCGAAAGCTCCGTCTTCGTTGTGCCGGCGGATGTGCTTTTCCTGCCCATGGTCCTGGCAAAGCCAAAAAAGGCGATGTTTTATGCGCTCGTCGCAACGGTCGCTTCCGTTCTCGGTGGCATTGCCGGCTGGTTTCTCGGCCACTATGCTTTCGAGAGTATCGCGCGGCCAATTCTGGAATTTTACGGCAAGCTGGACAGCTTCGAGCAGCTCAAGAATTCGGTAAATTACGAGACCATCATTCTCCTGCTGGTGACATCGGGCTTTGCGCATCTGCCGCCGATCAAGGTTGTCACCATCCTCTCCGGTGCGGCCAATATCAGCCTCGGCCTGTTCATTCTCTCGGCTGTCGTCACGCGCGGCGCGCGCTTTTTCATCCTCGCCGGGTTGCTGCAAAGATACGGTGAACCGGTGCGCCACTTCATCGAAAAACGCCTTGGTGTTATTGCCGCCGCTGTGGCCGCAGCGCTCATCGCCATCTATGCGGTCTACGTTTTCGTGCGCTGACGAAACGCAGTTTTTCTACTCTTACAATACTGTCGCATAACTTTCAGCCTACTGTCAGAATCCAGCTGTATCGGTTGTCTCGTCCAATGAGAGAACCGATTTATTATGCGAAGATTATGGAAGTGCTCCTTGGGGGGCATGGGTATTGCTGTGCTTGCCGCAGGCGGTTATCTCCTCGCCATCCAGCTTCTCGGCAACTTTCACGAGGTGGTGGCAGGGCAGCTTTACCGCTCCAACCAGCCAAGCAGTGAGCAGCTGGTCCGCTATACCAGGGACCATGGCATCAAGACGGTCATCAATCTGCGCGGAGAGAATGAATCCGAGGACTGGTACAAGGATGAGATCAAAACCTCGCGCGAGCTTGGGTTGACCCATATCGATTTTGGCATGTCAGCCCGCCACGAACTCGACATGACCAAGGTGAACCAGTTGGTCGCGATCATGCGTGATGCGCCGAAGCCCATCCTCATCCATTGCAAGTCCGGTGCGGACAGGACAGGCCTTGCGACCGCGCTCTATCTCGGCCGCGTCGCGTATCTCGGTGAAAAGGCGGCTGAGAGCCAGCTTTCCGTCCGCTACGGCCATATCGGCATCCCCTATCTGTCTGAGACCTATGCCATGGACCAGACCTGGGAAAATGTCGAACACATGTCGATCGCCGACGACTTCACAATTGCTTCAAACGAGTTTTGAAAACGGTCGGGCATAACGTCCGCAAAATTGCTGATCGATCTCCTGAAGCGGGATTTTGCGTTTTGTTCTGATCGCGCAACGGTCGGGACGGGGCCCAAACGCTTGGTTTCTTAACTGTTGAGTTCTCAACGACGCAGCCTGTCTTTCATCAGGCGACCCGCTTTCTCCCTCTCGAGGTTCGTCGGAAATCACATTTTTTGTCTATATATTAGTAACTTATGCGATCCAACAATTAAGTTGACTCTTTAAATCATCTTTTATAGAGCGACGTTGTTTCAACTTCTGGATCGCATCATGACCCCAAAATCATTTATGAGCGGCCTTGCCGCATCGCTCTTATCTATTCTCTTTACCGCCCCTTATGTAATGGCTGAACAAAAGACCATCACAGATGTCATCGGACGCGAAGTGAAGGTTGACCTTCCAGCAAAGCGCGTTGTTCTCGGTTTCTACTTCGAGGACTACATGGCGGTCGGCGGCGAGAAAGCCTATGATTCCGTCGTCGGCATTTCTCGCGAAGCCTGGGAAGGCTGGGTACCCGCCAACTGGAAGATGCATCTCGCGCATCGCGCCTCGCTTGCCGACATTGCCGATGTCGGTGAAGTGGAAGCGCAGACTTTCTCGGTCGAAAAAGTGTTGAGCCTCAATCCCGATCTGGTCATTCTGGCAGACTGGCAATACAAAGCGCTTGGTCTCGATGCCGATCGTCTGGAAGAAGAGGGCATTCCCGTCGTCGTCGTCGACTACAACGCCCAGACGGTCGAGCGGCACGTCGCCTCGACCCGGCTTTTTGGCGACCTGACCGGCCAGGAGAAGCGTGGCAAGGAAATTGCCGACTTCTATGCCAGTTCGCTGAAAGAGGTAGCTGATCGGGTCGCCAAGTCCGGAAAGCCGAAACCGAAGGTCTATGTCGAGTTCGGCAACAAGGGCCCGGCCGAATATTCTTTCACCTACGGCAAGAACATGTGGGGCGCCATGTCCACGGCGGCTGGCGGCGACAACATTGCCGCTCCCTTCGTCGAATGGTGGGGACCGATCAATCCAGAACAGGTTCTGGCGTCCAAGCCTGACGCCATCTTCATTTCCGGTCGCGAAAACAACAAGAACCCGGCAGCGTTGCCAATGGGACAGGCGGTGAAGGCGGCAGACGCAGGCGAGAAACTCAAGGCATTTGAGGCCCGTCAGGGCTGGAGCGAATTGCCCGCCATCAAGAACGGCCAGCTGTTCGGTGTCTACCAGGGTGCGTCGCGCACGCTCTCCGATTTCGCCATGGTTCAGTACATCGCAAAGCAGCTATATCCCGAGCAGTTCAAGGATGTCGATCCGATCGCCAACTATCTCGGCTATTACAAGAAGTACCTTCCGGTAACGCCTCAAGGCACTTTCGCCATCGCCGTCAAGGATTGATATCGCGCTTGCCTGTGGCGGCGCAGAAACGTGCTTTCTTCGCCGCCACAGTGGCGAAATCTCGCGAACGCCGCCGTTGCGGCGTCCGCTTTTCCAGACAGTCCTTTCAGGCAGGTTTTCATGACAATTGCTGCCCGCTACGCCGAGGCCATCGGTGCGCACCGGCTGCGCGAGCGCCGTCGCTGGCGTGTCGTCTCTATCTTCTTCGTATTGATGGCGGTGAGCCTCGTTCTCGATATCGCCACTGGTCCTTCGCTGCTGTCGCCCGCCGAAGTGGTGAAGTCGCTGACCGGCCTTGGCGAACGGGCCGCCATGACCGATTCCATCGTGCGCGGCCTTCGCCTGCCCATGGCGTTGATGGCGCTTGCCGTCGGTGCGGCACTCGGGGCAGGTGGCGCGCAAATGCAGACCCTGCTCAATAATCCCATGGCCAGCCCCTATACGCTCGGTATGGCCGCAGCGGCCGGTTTCGGTGCGGCGCTGGTGCTGGCGCTTGGCGGTCTCGGGCTGGATGCCATGATTGCCGTTCCGCTGGGCGCGTTCGTCTTTTCCATGCTCGCAGCACTTTTTCTCTTCACGCTGGCCTCCATGCGGCAGATGACGACCGAAACCATCATTCTCGGCGGCATCGCGCTTCTTTTCCTGTTTCAGTCGCTGCTGTCGCTCATCCAGTTCCTGTCCTCACCGGAGCTGTCCCAGCAGATCCTTTTCTGGCTGTTCGGCAGCCTGACTAAGGCGACATGGCCGACGCTTGGCCTGACCGCTGCCGTGACCGCCCTCTGCTGCGCCCTGCTGATGGCGGATTGCTGGAAGCTGACCGCGCTCAGAATGGGGGAGATGCGGGCGGCAAGCCTCGGCATCAATGTCCGCTGGCTGCGCATGAAGGTTCTCGTCATCGTCGCCATCATGACCGCGACGGCCACCAGCTTCGTCGGCGTCATCGGTTTTATCGGGCTGGTCGCGCCGCATATCGCCCGCATGACCGTGGGCGAGGATCAGCGCTTCTTCCTGCCCATGTCGGTGCTGAGCGGCGCGCTGATGCTGTCGGCTGCCTCGATCCTCTCCAAATCGATCGTTCCCGGTGCGCTGTTCCCGGTTGGCATCGTCACGGCCATTGTCGGCGTGCCGTTTCTGATGTGGCTGATTTTCGCTCCGAAGAGGCGCGGCCGATGATGGTTCTCGATTCGATTTCCGCCGAGCGCGGCGGACAGACTGTTGTGAAAAGGCTGTCGGCGCGTCTGGAGGCGGGGCATATTCATGCCGTCATCGGCCCAAACGGAACGGGCAAGACGACCCTTCTGAGAGCGATCTTCGGCGATCTGCCACTTGCTGCCGGTTCGATCAGCCTCGGCGACCGCCGTCTTCGGGCCGGGGAGCGGGCGGGGCGGTATATAAGGCAGTGGCGCGACGGCTTTGCCTACATGCCGCAGGACACCACGGCCGATATTGCGCTCAGCGTGCTGGAGGTGGTGGCACTCGGCCGGTTCGGGCGTCTGTCGTTGCATATTGACGACGAGACGCTCGACCTGGCCATGACACGCCTGCATCAGGCGGGCATAGCGCATCTGGCGGGCAGGGAGATCGCCTCCCTCAGCGGCGGGCAGCGGCAGATGGCGCTTTTCGCGCAGGTTCTGATGCGCGAGCCGCAGGCGATGCTGCTGGACGAGCCGGTCAGCGCGCTGGACCTCAAGCATCAGGTGGCGCTTCTCGATCTGGTGCGGCAGGAAACCCGCGCCAATGGCTGGGTAACGCTGGTCGTGCTGCATGATCTCAACCTGGCCTGCCAATATGCCGACAACCTGCTGGTGATTTCCGATGGCGCATTGAAGGCGACCGGCGCGCCGGGAGATATCGTCACGCCGAAGCTCATTTCCGAGACCTACGGGGTGGCGGTGGAAGTTTTGCGGGACAGGCGCGGCAATCCCGTCATTCAGCCGGCTGGCGACCCGCTGCCCGAACATTTGAAAACCCTTGAAGGAATAATTGCATGAAACGATTTTTGATGACGTTTGCCGCGGCTTTGGCCGTAACCTTTTCTGTCGCGCCGTCCTTTGCTGCCGAACACAAGGTGCTGATGCTCAATTACGGCACGGACGGCAGCATGGTGTTTGAGCCTTCCTATGTAAAGGCAGAGCCCGGCGACACCATCACCTTCGTGCCGCAAAATTCCAGCCATTACGTGCAGTCCTATGCCGTTCCGGAAGGCGTAACGCCCTGGAAAGGCAAGCTCGATGAGGCCTTCACCGTTACCGTCGAGAAGGAAGGCGTCTATCTCTATTATTGCCCGCCGCATCTGATGATGGCGATGATCGGTGTGATCCAGGTCGGCAAGCCCGTCAATCTGGAATCGGTCAGGCAAAAGGCGGAGAAGCTGCGCCCCAAACTGGTCATGAAGGGCGAAAGGCTGGACGCGGCTCTGGCACAGCTAACGCCGACGCAATGACGCCATCTCCGTGCTGGACCGGATGGGACGCTCGATCCCTCTTATCTCGCTCGCCGGGTGTGTGAAGCAGCCCGCACGACAAAATTGGCTGCAATCACCATAACAAGGATAAACCAATGGCAAATAAACTAGTCGAAACGACATTGAACGACCTGCTCAACGGCGAATTGCGCGCCCACCACGCCTATCTTCAGGCGGCCGCCTGGGCGGCTGAGCGCAATCTCGATGGTTGCTACAAGTTTCTGCTTGGCCATGCTGCCGAAGAGCTGGAGCATATGCACCGCATCTTCAGCTTTCTGAACGATCTCGGAGCTCCAGTTATTTTCACCGAGCTGCCGGCTCCACAGGTCACCGCAAACGATATCAAGGGGTTGTTTGCAATTGTCGCGCAACACGAATCGCGTGTCACCGCCGCCATCAACGCGGCGGTTGATCTCGCGCGGTCTGAAAAAGACCATGCGACCACATCCTTCCTGCAATGGTTCGTGAACGAACAGCATGAGGAGGACAGCCTGTGCCGCACGATAATGGGCAAGATCGAGCTGATCGGTGACGGTCCCAATGCGCTTTATCTGATTGACCGCGAAATCGGCGAACTGGCTGAAAAGGCCTGAAGGCTGCGCAGCATTCAGTGATATTCCACAAGCTGCATCAAACGCAGCTTGTGGCTGGTTCAGTCACTTCCCAAATCCGGCGTCCATCCACGCGTATAGCCTTTTCCCATGATGGCAACCGCAAGGGAAAGCTGTTCCTGCAAATGTTCAATTTCGCCCAGCAGCGTTTCAACAGCCGCCTTCGCATCGCCATCATGACACTGGATGACATATCCAGCTATGTCGTCAGGCCGTACAGGGGTGATTTTCTCCGCATCGGGCATATCGGTTGACCTCTCGTTTGTTCACTAAATGTTCTAATTTTAGCAGAGAGTCAACAAGGCAAATGCGTGCCGTCTCTGGACGGTCACAGGCTTTGCAATGAGGGTATATTTCTGGAATTATCGGTTGAATGCACTCGCGCCCGCCACGGCCTCTCACCGCAGTGTCAAGCGTCAATGAACAGATGGATCTTCGCCGTCCAGGAAGCTGCGAATTCCGTCTTTCTCACAGGTGGCCAGGAATTCTTCCCAGGCGTCCTTGTCTGTCGTGAAAGGTTCTTCCCAGGTGGTGACATCATCATGCTCGCTGATAACCTCGAGCGTCCAATCCTGCTGGGTGCCAGCCGGTCGGTAGATATCAACCAGAACCGTGATACCGTCGTCTTCAAATTCGCCTGAGAATTCCGAGTGTTCAATTTTTGTTTTTTTGACCATCACAGCACACCTCGTTCTCAGGCTTGGATAAACGCACACCCACACCGCATCTTGTCAATTCGCGCATGGCGCCGGCGAGAATGTGGCTGAAAAAATTATAGCCAGCTCTGGGGGAACTGGCTATCTATCTGTTTTTAATGGTCGGAGCGGCGGGATTCGAACCCACGACCCCTTGACCCCCAGTCAAGTGCGCTACCGGGCTGCGCTACGCTCCGAACCTGAAAGCCGTTTATATATAAGCCTGTTAGGGCGCAAGCGGAAAATAGCCTTTTCTTGAAAAAAGGAACAAAGGCTGTGGACGGTGGGCAGGGGACTTTCTTCCCGAAGATGTTGCCCGTCAAACGCGTGACACATCATCCTTCCATCATGGCGGGAACCTGCCGTGTTCTTTGGCGTTCCAATCTAAGCGAAACTGAAATTCAGGGAGATGAAACATGTCCGAACTCGTCGTTGTCGGTTTTGACGGAACGGAAGAGGCCGACCGGGTCCTTCTGAAACTTGCTGGAATGAAAAAGGAATATCTGGTAGATCTGGAAGATGCCGTCGTCGTCGTTCGCGATGAAAACGGCAAGGTGCACCTGAAGCAGAGCGTCAATCTGACGGCGATCGGTGCAAGCTCCGGTTTTCTCTCCGGTGGTCTCTGGGGCGGCCTCGTTGGCCTGCTGTTCCTCAATCCGCTCGCGGGATTTGCGATTGGCGGCGCGATCGGTGCGGGAACGGGTGCGCTTGCGGGGTCGTTGACGGATTATGGCATCGACGACGATTTCATCAAATCTCTGGGTGAAACCATCCCGAATGGATCTTCGGCGTTGTTCGTGCTGATCCGCAAGGTGCAGCCGGAAAAGGTGATGGCGGAACTGGAGGGTCTTCGTGGGCGGGTCATCAAAACCTCGCTTTCGCCAGAGCAGGAAGCACAACTGCAAAAGGCGCTTTCCGGCGGAACGGAACAAGCCGCAGCACCTGCCGTCTGAACGAGGCAGGGAGAAGATGCTGCGGCATGATTCATGTCGCAGCAGATCTATAAAAGTGCGGCGGCGCTCTTTGCGACCCTCGCCGGAAACGTTGGCTTAAACCGTCAGCGTTCCGGTTTTAGGCTGCGGCCAGGTCAGATAATAATACCGACTGCCGACATTGCCAAAAAATGCATTGTCGCCGGAAATACTGTCGACATAGGCGCCACCGGTGGTCTTTGCATAAGCGGAACCGTCGCGCTTGAGGTGGTCCTTCAGAAAATCGCTCCAGCCGGTCGTGGTGATCTCGGTTGCCGGTTTTGAGGTGGTTGTCTTGTCGGCCTCCACGTCCCAGGCTTTTATCTTTGCGCCTTCGGTCGGATCGGAGACTGTCAGCGTTCCAGCGGCCAGCGCTTCCAGCATTGCCTTGGCTTGCGTAGATTTGCTCGGATCCTTGGAGAGTTCTTCCAGCGTCGCCTTCAGGCTTGTCATGAAACTGGCCTGTGTAATGTCGCCGGAGGGCGCCTGCGTGCTGGTGTCGTCGGTCTCCGCGTCAGTGCCGGAGACTTGCGCATATTGTGCCAGAAGCTGTGTCAGCCGCGTATTGGTGGAGGAGGGCGAGGTGTCGATCCCATAGGAGTCGAGGATCGCAGTTCGTGGCGAGGAGGTCGAAGCGGAATTGTCCTCCTGCTCCTTGATGGCCTTGAGTGCGAGTTTGGTGGCATTGATGCGTGTGGACAGGTCGACGGAGGAGACCATTGCGCTCACTGTTTCCATGATCAGGCCGATACACGTCATGCATACCGAACCGGCTCGGCGAAGATTCTCGATCCCGCCGTTCGTCTCCTCTCATAAGAAGACCGGGTGTATCCCCAGCCGTCTCAAGCTTGGGATGCACCCGGTCTAATAGCCGAACTTTGCGCGACGCTTGCGGACATATAGTGCGTCTCTAATGAAACGAAGCGTTGGACGCACTCAATGCCTTGGTTTCAGTCATGAAACCGCTACGCATTTTTTACTGGAAGTGCTCAGTTTTCCTGCACGGAAACACCGTTCGGGCCGATATTCATCTCGATCCCCTTCGGTTTGCTTTCTTCGTGCCAGACATAGGCTCCAAGCCCGACAAGAACCACCAGAAGTGCGCCAATGATAAAATAGAGATTGTTCGTCTGCGTCATAGGATGTCTCCCCGTTTGACAATCATGATCGCGGGCTAAACGCATGAAATAATGTAAGGTTCCGTAAGGGTAAGGACTTTAGGTGGCACTTCTGCTTCGGCGCAGGTTTTCGCGCTTTTCCAGAGCCATGCATCCCCACAATATGCCGAGCAGCAGGAAGAAATGCCGCCAGTGGTCGGTGTCAATGACGTTGCCGATCATCACATGCCCGACAAAGGTTACCCAGGAAATGATGAGAAACGGCTGCCAGGGCCGCTGGCGCAGCAGCAGTTTGAAGCAGGCGGCAATGGTCCAGCAGATCAGCGTGAGATAGATGACGAAGCCGAACCAGCCATGCGTGGTCAGGCTCTTCAGCCAGATATTATGTTCCGCGGCGGGAAAGATGTCGTCGAACACCATGGGGCCGATGCCGAGCGGATGTTCCATCGCCATCAGGAAACCGAGATAGTGGCGGGCAAAACGTCCGAGATGGCCGCCATCATAGGATTGCACCGCCGAGGCGCGGCTGGAGAACAGGTCTGCTACCTGCTTGAATTGCAGGGCGATGATGACGGCTGCCACCATCAATGCCACGGCGACGAGAAACAGAACGAGGATTTTCAGCCGGAATGCCGCCGTACGCTCTTTCAGCAGCATGACGAAAACCAGAAGCACTGCGGAAAACAGGAAAAGGCCCCATGCGGCGCGTGAAAACGACAGGAACACGGCAAGAGACAGAATGAGCAGGCCAAGGATCCGCCATGGCGCATGCATCGCCTTGCCGGAGAGCAGGCCGTAAATCAGGTACAGCGACGGCGTCACCAGGAAGGGGCCGAAGACGTTCGGGTCCTGAAAGGCGCCCTTGGCGCGATCGTAAAGGGTAAAGACCTCGAAACCGGGAATGGCGTGAAAATAACCGATGATGCCGAGCAGGGATGTAATCAGCGCCGCGGCGAGCCAGGCCCGGAAAATCAGCAGCAGCCGCTGGTGCTTGTCCTCGATGATGGCAGCATAAAAAACCGAGGTCAGCGCCAGAAAGGTCGATACGGCGAGATAAAGCGGCCCCTCGTCAAGATTGGCCATGGTGGTGAGCGAAAGATAACCGCCGACATTGAAGGCAAGCAGCAGGCACAGAAGCAGGACGACGGTGCGCGAAAGGCGCAATCCCAGCAGGAACCAGATGGCCACTTGCCCCACCATCATCAGCTCATAGGGCGCCGGTTCGGAAATCACGAAGCCGGAAAGAAAGACGCCGAAAGCAATGAAGAACGCGCCGACCAGCCGCATGGCGGCAAGCGGTGCGTCAAAATCCGGTTCGTGCTGGTAACCGGTGTGGGTCAATAGGCATTTTCCGATTTGAGCAGCCGGATCGGCGTCAGAAACAGGATCTTCAGATCGAGAAGCAGCGACCAGTTCTCGATATAATAGAGATCGTATTCGGTGCGGAACTTGATCTTGTCGCCGTGGTCGATCTCACCACGCCAGCCATTGATCTGCGCCCAGCCGGTAACACCGGGCTTGACCTTGTGCCGGGCGAAATAATGCTCCACCACCTCGGTATATTTCAGGTCGCCCGTCTGGGCGTGCACTGCGTGCGGGCGCGGCCCGACCAAAGAAAGATCGCCGTAAAGAACGTTGAAAAGCTGTGGCAGCTCGTCCATCGAGGATTTTCGCAGGAACCGCCCGACCGGCGTGACGCGCGGATCGTTTTTCGTGACGGCCTTTTTTGCCGTGGGGTCGCTGAGTTCCGTATACATGGAACGGAACTTCCAGACATTGATCGTTTCATTGTTGAAGCCATGACGCTTCTGCTTGAAGAACACCGGGCCTTTGGATGTCGTTTTGACGGCAATAGCCGCGCCCAGCATCACCGGCCACAACAGAACGATGCCGATAATGCTGAAGACGATGTCGAACACCCTTTTCCCGACCGAATCCCAGTCGCGTATCGGCTTGTCGAACACGTCGAGCATCGGCACTGCGCCGACATGGGAATAGGCGCGGGGGCGGAAACGCAATTTGTTGGCATGGGCCGCGATACGGATATCGACGGGTAGCACCCACAGCTTGCGCAGGAGCTGGAGGATACGCGCCTCGGCACTGAGCGGCAGGGCGATGATCAGCATGTCGAGCTTCGTCAGGCGGGCGAATTCCACCAGTTCCGCGAAGGTGCCGAGCTTGGGGTAGCCGGCAACCACATCGGGCGAACGCTCGCTTTTTCGGTCGTCGAAAATGCCGCAGATGCGGATATCATTGTCCGTTTGCTGTTCGAGCGAGCGGATGAGGTCCTTGGCGGCATCGCCGCCACCGACGATCACGGCGCGACGCTCCATCACGCCGTTGCGGCCCCAGTGGCGAATGGCGAAGCCGAGGATCAGCCGTCCGGTGAAAATGGCGATTGCGCCGGTGGCGTACCAGATGGCAAAAGTCTGCCAGGAATGCAGCGCTTCCGGCAAAAACAGGAGAAGGATGCCGGCGACGGTGACGAAGGACAGGCAGACGGCGCCCTGAATGCGGGCAAACATTTTCAGCGGCGCGCGCAGCGTCGGCAACTGGTAACAGTCGCCGGCCTGCAAAAGAAACACGCAAACCGCCGCGCCCAGCACCCCAATGCCGAAAACCGCAAGAAAGGTTTCAAGCCCCTGCCGGGCAGCGATGCCATTGACGATAGCCGCGATGATCGCCAGCATCGAAAATTCGAGAAGACGCAATTGGCCGATGACCATGTTTGGCGAATGGTTGCCGGCGCGAAGCTGGTTGGCGATCTGCCGTGCAAGCGGATTGAGAACAACGCTTTCCGATGCGGAAGGCTCACCCGCATCGCGCTCGGAGATTTGCTGGCGCAACGTCGCCAGATCGAATTCAAGTCTTCCCTTGTCAGCCTTGGTCATTGCTTTGGTCCGCACCCTCCAGCCCATCGGCCCGAAAATCGGAATCGATTTTCGAAGGGAACGATGCGCAACTTCAAAGTGGTAGAGCACAGTTTTCGCATCCGTGCGGATACGTGCGCTCTACGAGCAGGAAACTAGCCGAAACATGCTAAGAAACGTTTATGATGAGTTTCTACAGGACGGCGGAATATACAATTAAAAATCGTGTTTTTGAAATGTTTCTAGAGCGAAAGCAGGTGACGATAGAGCTTCATCATGTCGTCGGCCATGACAGGCGTTGAAAATTTCGCCTTGAAGCTGTCGGGGCGGGGCATCACCCGTTTCCCCCAGTCCGGGCTCTCGGCATCCTTGACCATTATTTTTGCCAGCGCATCGGCGTCTCCAGCCGGAACGAGCGCCTCGCTGTCTTCTCCCAGAACCTCAGCTATGCCTCCAACATGCGAGGCGATGACGGTTTTCCCCGCAGCAAGCGCTTCCAGCACGATGTAAGGCATCGCCTCGGCGCGTGAGGGAACGACAACAGTCGTCGCCAACCCGAATGCCTGTCTGGCGGGCATGGCGGCATGCATGGATATCCGCTGCGAAAGTCCGGCCCTGGCGATCATATCAGCATATTTGTCCCTGTCCGGCCCATCGCCGACGATGACGCCGGACATGGGCTGGCCGATGCTGCGTTCCATCTTGGCGAATGCCTTGATGAAGATGTCGGGGCCCTTCAGGTCACGCAACATGCCGATATAGAGAAAGCGCGCTGCCCCTTCGCGGGCGGGCACGGTTTCAAACTCGCTTTCCTGCACGCCGTTATAGATCATCGCCGTGCGGGTGCGTGGTTTGCCGACCTTGGTTTCGTAGGTTTCCTGTTCGAAATTGCAAACGAAACACAGGGCGTCGGTGAAATGCTCCTGAAACCGCTCGATACGCAGGAATAACTGCCCTTTAAGGCTTTTGCGATCGTAATGCAGGCTGCCGCCGTGCGGCGAATAGAGGCGGGCTACGCGATACTTGTTCACCCGCAACAATGAGCCGATCAGCCGGGCCAGAGCGCCACCCTTGGCGCTGTGCCCATGCAAAATATCCGGCCGCAAACTTTTGATATGGTTGTAGGACTTAAAGAGCGCCCACAGGTCGCCGGGGCTTATCGACCGCTTGATCGGCAGGCGGGTCAACCCTAGCTCCAGCATCGGGGCGATCTGCGCGAAAAGCCGTTCCTCATGCGCGCCGCCGGTCGAACTATCACAGACGATGCCGACCTTGTGGCCCTGCTTGACGTGTTCTTCGATCAGGTCGCGGACATGGCGGAACACGCCACCGACGGGAGAGCGGAAACAGTGAATGATGCGCAGGGGAGGACCGTCATCCGCCATGTCAGCCGCTCCGTTTTTCAGAAGAAGCGTTCACGCACATAGACCGTATCGCCCGCAAGAATTGGTGCGGTGATCCCGATCCGGCCGGTCATCACCTCGGTATTGATCTTGCGGGTGATATCGACATCGGCCTGATTGGCGCGTGGCGTGAAGCCGCCGGCGATGGCGATGGCGTTCTGCGCCGTCATGCCCGGCACGTAGGAATATTGGCCGGGACGGCCGACTTCGCCCATGATGAAGACGGGGCGATAACGATCGATCTCGATCGTGACGTCGGGATCGCGCAGATAACCCTGACGCAACTTGGCGGCAATGGCGGCTTCGAGCTGCGGCAGCGTCTTGCCTCGGGCGGGAACCTGACCGACAAGCGGGAAGGCGACATAACCAGCCTGATCGACCGTATAGGTATTTGTCAGCCCGGTCTGTTCGAACACGTTGATGCGCAGCCTGTCACCGCTATCGACATGATAGGGCTGCAGGGCGCCCTCGTGAAACGCCTTGGGCGCAGGTTGATATGCCGCGCAACCGGAAAGGGCCGTTAGAACGGCAAGCGTCAGTGCGGTGACATGTCGTGATCCGGCGAGCGGCATCTCATCTGGCTCCGAGTCGAACTATGAGCATTCTTATCGTTCTGTTAGGGTTAATGGGCGGTAAACAGCCAGTCGCAAGGATGGTAATATCGGCTTTATTTCGTGGGCTTCGTCACAATTAACTGTTGTGTTACCGGAAAGACTTAAACTTCGCGAAAATTGGCCTCTATATTTGAGCGCCCGAGGTGTATCTCGGTTACGGAGCCCGTATGAACGGCGATCGCATTGATGACAGAGATGTGGATATCGATCTCGCGCGGCTCGTCGCTGCCATATGGCAGCGCAAGGGCAGGATAGCGGCGATCACGCTGCTTGCCGGGGGCGCCGCCTTCGTTGTCGCAAGCATGATGTCGCCCGCGTACAAGGGCGAGGCGCGCGTCCTCATCGAATCGCGCGCGGCCTCCTTCGGTGCGTCGCAGCAGTCGAATGCGCCCGCCGAACCCGTGCTCGATGAATTGACCATCTCCAGCCAGGTGCAGATCCTGCAATCGGTTGACCTCATCAAGCAGGTCGCGAAAGATATGAAGCTTTATGAGCGGCAGGAGCTTGACCCGGCGGCGCGTCCTTCTCTCGTCTCGAAGCTGCTGGTTGCTGTCGGCGTCAAGAAAGATCCGCAGCAGGTGCCGCCAGAGGAACGGATACTGAAGGCGTTCCAGGAGAGGTTGCAGGTCTACCAGGTCGAAAGCTCGCGCGTCATCACGGTCGAGTTCTCGTCCGAGGACCCGATGCTTGCGGCAGCAGTCCCCAACGCGATGATGAAGGCCTATATCGCGCTGCAGAGCGGCGCGAAACTGGACACAAGCACGGAGGCGGCACGCTGGCTGGAGCCGGAAATCGCCAGTCTGCGTGAGAAGGTTCGCGATGCGGACAGGAAGGTCGCGGATTACCGCGCCTCGTCCGATATTCTGTCGGCAGGGCAGGGCGAAACGCTCGCCACCCGGCAACTCAGTGATATCTCGACCGAACTTGGCCGTATCCGCGGCGAGCGGGCGAATGCGGAGGCGCGGGCAGAAGGCGTGCGCAACGCGCTTTCGAGCGGCCGCCCGCTGGATACTTTCCCCGACGTCGTCGCCTCGCCGATGATCCAGAGACTGAAGGAAAGCGAGGCTGCCATGCGCAGCCAGATTTCCGATCTGTCTTCCTCGCTGCTGGAAGGCCATCCGCGTATCAAGGCGCTGCGCAGCCAAATTGACGGCATACAGCGGCAGATTCAGGAAGAGACCCGCAAGGTGCTCGCAAGTCTCGAAAACGAGGCCAATGTGTCCCGCCTGCGGGAGCGGCAACTGGTTCAGCAGTTGAACGTGCTGAAAACGGAAAGCGTACGCGCCGGTGAGCAGCAGGTTGGCCTCAACGACCTGGAGCGCGAGGCCTCGGCTCAGCGCCAGCTTCTTGAAACCTATCTCGCCCGTTACCGCGAGGCGACGTCGCGCGCCGGTTCAGCCGAATCCACGCCCGCCGATGCCCGCGTGATTTCAACGGCAGTGGAGCCGCGCGAACCCTATTTCCCGAAGACCGGCGCCATCACCATTGTCGTCACGCTGGCGGCCTTCCTTCTCTCCTGCATCGTCGTCATGCTCGTGGAACTGTTCACCGGGCGGGCGTTGAAGCCGGTTGGCAAGACCCATGTCCCGCCGCTGTCCGATCCGCCACCACCCGCCAAAGCGCGTGCTGACACGGATGAGACACCGGATACGCCGGAACAACCGCTCCCCGCACGTGAAGAGGATGCGACGCCTGCGGTTCGTTCCATGCCTGCCGCTGCCCGCCAGTCCATTGTCGAACAGGAAGCGCAGATACCGGTCGCGGCCGTTGCTGCCAAATCGGCCCTGCCGGTTGCAGACGACGCGGCTGCGAAAGTGGACGCTGCGGAAGAAGAGATCGACAACGCCGACAATTTCTCGATCGACTCCGTCGCGTCTTTCCTCGCCACCCGTCTTGCGAAATCCGTCGCAGCGGTCGTGTCTCCAGCTGGCGACAGTGGTTCGACCACCACCGTCATGCTGGCGCGCGCCCTGTCCGAAATGGGCCGCTCGGTCGTTCTCGTCGATATGACGGCATCGGCCTGTCCGACGCGCCTGATGGCGCCTGAGACCGGACTGCCGGGCGTCATGGACCTTTTGGCGGGTGCCGCCGCCTTTGGCGAAACCATTCACGGCGACCGGCTTTCCGATGCCCATATCGTGCCGCGCGGCAATGCGCAGCCGCGTGAGGCCATGCGCGCGATCGACCGGTTGACCATGATCCTCAGCGCGCTTTCCGACGCCTATGACACAGTTCTGGTGGAATGCGGCGCGGTGCAGATATCGAGCCTTGAGAAAATGCTGCGCAATCTGCCGGCGGAAATCGTCGTGTCCGTTCCCGGTAATGATAGCGAATTGCTGGAAAAGACCCTCGGAGAACTGGTTGCCCACGGCTACGAGCAGGCATTGCCGATGACCGGCATGCGCAAACCGGACCGTCTGAGCGCCGCCTGAGATGCTGTGGCCGATAACCGGTCAGTCGGCAGCGGGCGTTGCGTCCATGCTCGGCCGACCGGCGCGGAAACGCTGAATGAACGCATAGAGTGCCGGATTGGATTTGATCAGGCTCTTTGTCCGGGCAATGGCAACATAGGCAGAGGCCGCCGCGCGGCCCTTCAACGTCACCGGCAGGAAAATATCATGCTGCACGGTGAAAAGCGGACACCAGCTGCGTTTGTAGGGCTGGTCACCGACGCCGAAATCGAAGATCGCCGCATTTTCACTGCAAGCCCGTTCGATCATCAGCCAGAACAGCAGCTCACCGGGGCTGATTTCCGCGAAGGTCTCATCGATAGAACCGAACTGGCAGATGATGTGATCCTGCTTGCGCGAAAGGCCGGATATGGCAGCGATGAAACCTTCATTTTGACCATGCAGACGAATGGCGTGGAGTTCCAGAAGACTGTCTGTGCCGATCTCCGGAAAATTTGCGAGGTCATAGAAAAAGTCTTTTACCGATTGATCGCGAAAAACATCCGGAATGCCCTGCGATGCGAACCGGGCTGCCTTCTGTCGGAAAAACGTCTGCAATAATTCGCACTTTTCCCGTGGCGAACGGGCGATCACATGGCTGTAACCACCCATTTCCTCGGCTCTCCGGCTCTGGATGCGGAATTTCTTCCGGCGCCTCTTGGCGTTGATCTGCCGAAGCGTGCTCTCAAAATTTGCCAGTAAGGGAATCTGGAAGGCCGGGTTCTGGTTTTCGACGGATGCCAGATGCGAGAGCGGGTTGGTCCTGCCACGCCAGATCAGCGGTATGTTCTGCAGGGCCAGAATATCCGCCTGGCCACGCAGCAGCTTTCGCGCTTCGCGGGCAATGGCTGCCGCCGTTTTGTGGCTGGCTGCTTCGGCGAAGGACCGGTCGAAAAGCCCGGTATTGATATTGTTGAAACGGCCGCCGGGAAAACGTGCTTTGCGGATGCCGCCTTCCAGAACGATTTCGAGCGGCAGCAGGAACACGGTCTTTCCGCTTTGCCTGCCGCGAATGATGAGGAGGGGTCTGTCCTGCGTTTGCCCCCAGATGGAGCACCAGCCGTAACCCTGATGCAGCGAATTGAGCGGGTCGCTCTCCAGCTGTTCCCAGTCGGCGCGGATAGTGGAGGCATCGTCGACGAGATCGATAGCCAGGCGATCGGCGCCCCGCCGCTCGTTTTGCACGGCGGCTGGTCCTTCACCCTCGCTGACTATGACCGGCGCTTCAGCCGCCATCCACGCTCTCCGGTTGTTTCGGTGAGACTATATCGTTGAGCGGCAAACAAGAGGTTTATAAAATTGCGACCTCTGGATGTCCCGTAGAAGGCAGGTGCCTATTCCTGTTTTTTGGAGCCGGCCATCCATTTGATGACCAGCATGGCGGGCAGTATCCACAAAAGCCCACTCAGCACGAAGTAGGCAAGATGCACCCACCATGGAGATTGCGCCAGCGTCGCCGACGCGATGGCTGTCGCCGCTACGGCGTAGATGACGACGAGGCAGATGATGACGATGGTGCCGATGAGCGATCTGAGGCGAGGGTGCATGAAATCTTCCGTAACCGAGCATGTATCCCAAAAGTGTCATCGGTTTTGGGGAAAAGACATGCGTAAAACAAAAAATCTAGATCGTATTGGTGATTCGAAGCAGAGACAGGACGATCTAGTGTCTGGCGAAACTATACCGCCGCGACCGGATGCCGCAAACCCTGAGGCCTTGTTTTGTTGTGCCGGTTGGGGCTAATCAACATGACTGTATGATGGAGACCTCAAAGATGCATTCGAGCGGCATGACGATGGCAAATGGTTCTGCGGAAATGGTGGTGGAGGCTGCCCTGCAGAAACAGGAGAAGGATCGCCGCCTGCTGCGCATCTGGCTGCGCGTCGTCCTCTTCACTCTGTTCTGTCTCGTGCTTGTCGGCGGCGCCACGCGGCTGACCGAGTCTGGCCTGTCAATTACCGAATGGAAGCCCATCCACGGCGCCATTCCGCCGCTTTCCGTTGCCGAATGGGAAGAGGAATTCCAGCTCTACAAGCGTATTCCCCAATATCAGGAAATCAACCGGGGCATGTCGCTCGATGAGTTCAAGACGATCTTCTGGTGGGAGTGGGCGCATCGACTGCTTGCCCGCGCCATCGGTCTCATCTTCGCCCTGCCGCTCGCCTTCTTCTGGCTGACCGGCCGCATCGAAAGGCGCTTGCGCCTGCCGCTCATCGGCCTTCTGGGGCTTGGCGGCTTTCAGGGCTTCGTCGGCTGGTGGATGGTGTCTTCCGGCCTCGTCAACCGTACAGATGTCTCGCAATATCGCCTGGCAACGCATCTGACGATCGCGTGCCTCATCTTTGCGGGCTGCATGTGGATATTGCGCGGCCTGTCGCACCATTCGCCCGATGCTGCCAATGAAACGACCGGCCGCCGTTTTGCCGCGCTGCTGACCTTCCTCTGTCTGTTCCAGATTTATCTCGGCGCGCTGGTGGCGGGGCTGAATGCCGGCCTGTCCTACAACACGTGGCCGCTGATGGACGGCTCCCTGGTGCCCGGCGATCTTTTCCTGCAACAGCCCTGGTGGATCAACTTGTTCGAAAACCCGAAGACGGTGCAGTTCGTCCACCGCCTCGGCGCCTATACGCTGTTTGCCGCCACGCTGTGGCATATGGTGTCCTTGGCTCGCGCCTTGCCCGGCACGCCGCATGCCCGCCGCGCCGTACTGTTCTTCGTGTTGATCTCCATTCAGGCGGCGCTCGGCATCACCACGCTTCTGATGCATGTGGACATTCATGTGGCGCTCGCCCATCAGGGCATGGCGCTGCTGGTGCTTGGTTTTGCAGTCGCCCATTGGCGAGGCTTCCTCGGCGAATACCCGGCACCTGTCGCGGTTGAGATCAGGGACTGAAAACCATTAAAATTGCTTCAGGACAGACTTGATGGTTGTCGCGACGGCCAGTTCGTCGTCGCGTTCGCGCGTGTTGCCATCTTCCTCGTGCCATGCCGCCGAAAGGCAGCCGTAGGCGAACGCATATTGCAGAAGCACCCGTTCGTTCCGTTTGAGCGCTTTCGCAAAAGTCGACGCCATGGAGGCGATGCGTGCCTCGCTGCGTGTCAGATCGAAGCGGTCGAGCGGATTGGAGAACATGTTGGCGACGTCGAGTGCTGCATCGCCGATCAGGCCTGCCGGGTCGATGATGATCCAGCCACGCGCACTGCGCATGATGTTTTCGTGATGCAGATCGCCGTGCAGCGGTCGAATATTGCTTTGGTGCCCGATAAGCTCCTCGGCAAGCGAAGCGGCTTCGATGTAGGGGCTGTCGGTGCCTTCGCTGCGATCGTGCTCGGCTTTACGGAACAGACTTTCGAAATATTGCGGCAGCGTCAGCAGGCTTGCTGGTGGCGTCTGCGTTGAAGGCTGGTGATAGTGAAGGAGAACATCGGCGGCGATTGCGGTCGTGGCATCATCGTCGCCGTCGCGAAAAAGCACGTCGCGCAATGTCTCATTGCCGGCATGTTCCATGAGCAATATGTCGTCGGAGCGATCGAGCAGCTTCACGCAGCCGACACCTGCCCGCCATTCGATGAAATCCGCCCCGCGAAGGCTGTCTTTCAGAACCTTGTGTTTAAGTACCTTGGCGATGGCAAGGGAACCATTGCCAAGTCTGACTTCGTAAACCACCCCGGCCGGCGTATCGGCAATCTGTTTTGCGGCCTCGATATTCCACGAGGCCGGAAAAAAGGGGATAGCTCGGTTCACGCAGAAAGCCTCATGCCGAGAGCATCAGCTCCATGTTCTGGACAGCCGCACCCGATGCGCCCTTGCCGAGATTGTCGAGCAGCGCGACGAGATTAATGTGTTCGCCGCCCGGCGTGCCGAAGACGAACAGCTTCATCGTGTCCTTGCCCGCCAATTCCTCGGCATCGATGCGGGACAGCCCCTTGCTTTCGGCAAGCGGAACGACGCTGACGATGTCCTGTCCGGCATAATGGGCGGTGAGCGCGGCATGCACGGTCTCGATGGTCGTGCCTTCCTTGAGGTCGGCGGCAAACAGCGGAACCTGCACGATCATGCCCTGCGGGAAGCGCCCGACGGAGGGTGCAAACAGCGGCGCGCGGTCCAGCTGGCCGTGAATGGTCATTTCCGGCACGTGCTTGTGTGCAAGCGTCAGGCCATAGAGGAAGTTGTTGGCACTGATCGCATCGTCCCTGCTCTGATCTTCCATCTGCGCGATCATCTGCTTGCCGCCGCCGGTATATCCGGACACGGCGTTGACGCTGACGGGATAACCATCGGGCAGAATGCCGGCGGCGCGCAACGGACGCAGAAGGCCGATCGCGCCGGTCGGGTAGCAGCCCGGATTGGCGACGAAGCGGGCGGAACGAACCTTTTCGCCCTGTTCCTTGTCCATTTCGGCAAAACCGTAAGCCCAGTCCTTGTGAATACGATAGGCGGTCGAGGTGTCGATGATGCGGACATTGTTGTTGCCTGCCACCATGGTGACAGCTTCTCTGGAAGCATCATCCGGCAGGCAGAGAATCGAAATGTCGGCGTTGTTGAGCATGTCCTCGCGGATAGCGGCGTTGCGGCGCTCGGCTTCGGGAATGGACAGCAACTCGATATCGCGGCGACCAGCAAGGCGCGTGCGGATCTGCAGACCCGTTGTGCCGTGTTCGCCATCGATGAAGATCTTCGCTGTCATGTCCTTGTCCTGACTTTTCAGAGGGTTGCGAGGGTAATCGGATTCAGTTTGCTAAGCGCCCGGGCGTCGGTTCAGCCGGCCTTCGCCAGCCGTTCGGCGCGCAGGCCAAGCATATACATTGCAACGGTCGCTCCGGCAATGGCAGTGATATCAGCATGGTCGTAAGCGGGCGCGACCTCCACCACGTCGGAGCCGCGAATATCGAGCTGGCCGAGTCCGCGAAGGACGGACAATATCTTGGCGCTTGTCGGCCCACCGGCCACGGGCGTACCGGTTCCGGGAGCGAAGGCTGGATCGAGGCAATCGATATCGAAGGTCAGATAAGTGGGCATCCCTGCCGTGTGCTTGATGATCAGCGAGGCGATGTCGCTCGCCCGCATCTCCTCCACCTCGTAACCGTGGAGAATGCGGATGCCGAAATCCTCAGGCGCATGGGTGCGAATGCCGATCTGGATGGAACGATCGGCATCGATCAGACCATCGCGCACGGCGCGTGCCACGAAGGAACCATGGTCAATGCGTTTGCCGTCGTCGAACCAGGTATCCTGATGCGCATCGAAATGCACCAGCGCCAGCGGGCCGTGCTTTGCCACATGCGCCTTCAGCAGCGGCCAGGTGATGAAATGGTCGCCGCCAAGCGTCAGCAGATAATCCGTCTTGGAGATGATCTTACGCGCTTCCTTTTCGATTGTATCAGGCGTTTTCCAGTGATTGCCGTAGTCGAGCAGGCAGTCGCCATAATCGATGGTCGGCATATGGGCGAAAAGATCGCGGGCGAAGGGATATTGCGGGTCGTTGTCGAAAATCGCGGAGGCGCGGCGGATCGCCTGCGGCCCGAAGCGTGCACCCGGCCTGTTGGATGTCGCTGCATCGAAGGGGACACCCCAGACGGCCGTCGATACGCCCTTGAGGATCTTGGTATATTTGCGCCGCATGAAGGAGAGGACGCCCGCATGGGTCGGGTCGGTCGCAGCCGATGTCAGCGTTGCTGCGGTGAAGGCATGGTCGATGGTTTTTGATGGCATTGATCACCCCATTGCGGTTTGCGCTGAGGGTGCTGTCTTCTCGCCGAAAAAACAAGGAGGATGGCAATGAAAAAAGGCGGAGCCGAAGCCCCGCCTTTTCGAAGTTTTGAACGAACGGTTCCGAGAAGCGATTAGCGCTTGGAGAACTGGAACGAACGGCGGGCCTTGGCCTTACCGTACTTCTTACGTTCGACAACGCGGCTGTCGCGGGTCAGGAAGCCACCCTTCTTCAGAACGGCGCGCAGGCCAGGTTCGAAGTAGGTGAGGGCCTTGGACAGACCGTGACGAACGGCACCGGCCTGACCGGACAGACCACCACCGGCAACGGTAGCGATGATGTCGAACTGGCCCGTGCGTGCAACGGCAACGATCGGCTGCTGAAGGATCATCTGCAGAACCGGACGTGCGAAATACGTGGTGAAATCGCGGCCGTTGATGATGATCTTGCCAGAACCCGGCTTTACCCATACGCGGGCAACGGCGTTCTTGCGCTTGCCGGTCGCGTAGGAGCGGCCGAGAGTGTCAACCTTGCGGACGTGCACGGGAGCAGAAGCTTCCGATGCAGGGGCGAGGTCTTTCAGAGAGGAAAGATCGGCCATTATCAGGCGCTCCTTACGTTCTTCTTGTTGAGCACGGCTACGTCGAGAACGACGGGCTGCTGTGCTTCGTGCGGGTGGTTCGAGCCGGCGTAAACGCGCAGGTTCTTCATCTGACGACGGCCGAGCGGGCCGCGCGGGATCATGCGCTCGACGGCCTTTTCAACGACGCGCTCCGGGAAGCGACCTTCGATGATCTGGCGAGCCGTACGCTCCTTGATGCCACCCGGGTGACCGGTGTGCCAGTAGTACTTCTTGTCGGCGTACTTGTTGCCGGTGAAGGCAATCTTTTCCGCGTTGATGACGATGACGTTGTCGCCATCATCGACGTGGGGGGTGTAGGTGGCCTTGTGCTTGCCGCGCAGGCGGGTTGCAATGATGGTGGCGAGGCGACCAACAACGAGGCCTTCGGCGTCGATGATGACCCACTTCTTCTCCACCTCAGCAGGCTTCTGAACGAAAGTAGACATGGATTTCACTTTCTAACGTGGACCCGTCATGCTCTTTAAGTAAGAGCATACGGGCGTTTCTTGTTGCTTGGTTTGGTCACCCGAAGGCGACCACAAATGACCATATTCCCTTTGGAATCCGATCTGGCGCGCTTATACGGTGTGCTGGATGAAGCGTCAATATGACGGATTTTGCTGACCGTAAAAATAAATCAATAAAAACAACGGTTTGTTTATGTGGTATTATTTTACCCCATAGATTTACCTGTTTCATCCCAGCCGCATGACCAGAACACCCGCTGCGATGATGCCGCCAGCGAGATAACGCCAGACGCTGGCGCGTTCTTTGAGGATGACGACGGAGATCACCAGCGCAAACAGAATTGAGGTTTCGCGCAGCGCCGCGACGACGGCGACGGGGGCCTTGGTCATGGCGTAGAGCGCCAGCCCGTAGGAGAGGATGGAGCCGCCGCCGCCGATCAGGCCGCGCCACCAGTTTCGCTGCACATGCTGCGTAACCGCGCTTACGCCGCGCTGGTAAAATGCGAAACCAAAGAGGAGTACGGGCGGCAGAAGCGACATCCACAGCGTATAGGAAATCGCATTGCCGGAAAGCCTTGCGCCGACACCATCAACGAAGGTGTAGGATGCAATTACGAAGGCGTTGATGAGCGCGACAATGATCGCCTTTCCGCCGCCGCGCCGCGCCTCGAAGGCAAGCGTCAGGATGCCGCCGGAAATGATGGCAATCCCGGCAAGCGCAAGCGGGCTTAAAATCTCGCTGAGAAAAAGGCTGCTCGTCGCTGCGACGATCAGCGGCGCCACGCCACGCATGACGGGATAGACGAGGCCGATATCGCCGATCGTATAGGCGGCGGCGACTAGCCGGAAATAGGCAAATTGCAGAACGGCCGAGGCGATGAGAAAGGGAATGGCCACCGGCGCAGGAAACGGCAGGAAGGGCAGGAAGGGTAAAGAACAAGCTGCGGCGCCCGCCGCGATCAGCGAGGCGTCCAGCGACTTGTCGGATCCGGATTTTACCAGCGCATTCCATCCGGCATGCAATATCGCGCCCAGAAGCACCAGAATTAGAATGTCAAATGTCACGATAGAGACTCGCTCATGGGCTATTCTAGGCAACCTACAGCATCGGCTTGAAAACCGGAATCCATTTTCCGTGGTGGCTGTGGGAGACGCAAATCCTCCTGTCGTAAGCGGTTGCTTCTTTGCGGATTATGACGCGTGTCAAGTTTCGGGTTTGTGCGTGTTGCGGGATGGAGTGGGTAACTGTGCGAGAGGCGATATACGGCCGTGCTCACGATTTCATCAGCAGGACATACGCGCCTATGCCGGATGCACAGCTTATGGTTTTGCTGTGGAACGTGTTTTTCGCAAAAATGCGACCGATTGCGGCGATTATTCCTGCTCGAAATTGCCCATATCCAGAAGATGAAACTGTATCAATCAAGCGAGCACATGCAGGCTAAAAATGAAAAGAAGTTTCAATTCATTACTGAATGGCCGGCTACAACGTTACAGTTTTACCTATAACTTGATTTACAGAATAACTTTCTGAAAATTAGATACGCCTAATGCATCGGTGAACGGAATGAAAACAAACAGGAGACGAAGGGCGCATAAGATGCACGCAAATGTTGTTTCAGCAAATGTTCATCGAAATGTATGCTTTTGAAAAACTGGATAAAAATACTCAGCACAACGCCGCTTAAGGTGTTTTTGTGAAATCATTTTGCGCGAACCTAGGTATACTTTCGTGACATCACGAGCCCGGCTTGTTCAATATTTTCATTCGAGCAGGGGTTCAAGAGAAGGATGAGGGTTCCTAGATCTAGGAAAGCGGCCGCAAAAAAGCGGTGCGAAAAGCTCGTCCGCGGATTTATGCGGGAGAGGCAATTCTCGCTGGGCCATTGAGCGTCGAGCCGGCGCTTGAGGTCCTTGAACCGCGCGATATGGCAGAGGGAAAAGTTGACATGCAGCATGATACCTATGAACCGGATTACCTCAGAAAAATTCTGACGGATGTCAGGACCATCGCCCTGCTTGGCGCCTCTCCCAATCCGGATCGGCCGAGCCACGGCGTCATGTGCTTTCTGCTGTCCAAGGGTTACCGCGTGTTTCCGGTCAATCCCGGTCAGGCGGGCAAGGAGATATTGGGGCAAAAAGTGTATGCGCGGCTTGCCGACATTCCCGAGCCCGTTGATATGGTCGATGTGTTCCGGGCGCCGGAATATTTGTCGGCAATTGTCGAAGAGGCGATATTGCTGCCGCAGCGGCCATCGGTGATCTGGGGCCAGCTTTCGGTCAGAGACGACAATGCGGCGGCCAAGGCCGAGGCCTACGGCATGAACGTGGTGATGGACCGTTGCCCCGCAATTGAGTATCCGCGTCTCAATATTGTGCGATAGTTGGTACGGATTGGACTTATCATTTGGCGGCAAGGCATTATGATCCCTCCAAAATATCATTGGAGGAAACATCATGCCGAGCAGCAATCCCGGGTTCTCAACGTTGGCCGTGCACGCGGGCGCACAGCCCGATCCGACCACCGGTGCGCGCGCGACGCCGATCTACCAGACAACGGCCTATGCCTTCCGTGACGCCGATCACGCCGCCGCGCTGTTCGGATTAAAAGAGTTCGGCAATATCTACACGCGCATCATGAACCCAACCCAGGCGGTTCTGGAGGAGCGTGTCGCAGCGCTTGAAGGCGGCACGGCGGCACTTGCCGTTGCATCCGGTCACGCCGCGCAATTGCTGGTCTTCCACACATTGCTGCAACACGGCGACAATTTCGTCGCGGCACGCCAGCTTTATGGCGGCTCCATCAACCAGTTCGGCCACGCCTTCAAGGGTTTCGACTGGCAGGTGCGCTGGGCCGATGCGGCTGATCCGGCCACTTTCGAACGGCAGATCGACGACCGCACACGCGCGATCTTCATCGAAAGCCTGGCCAACCCGGGCGGCACATTCGTGGATATCGCCGCGATTGCCGATGTCGCTCATCGTCACGGCCTGCCGCTCATCGTCGACAACACCATGGCAAGCCCCTATTTGTTGCGGCCGCTGGAACATGGCGCGGATATCGTATTGCATTCGTTGACGAAATTCCTCGGCGGCCATGGCAATTCCATGGGTGGCATCATCGTCGATGGCGGCACTTTCGACTGGTCGGCCACGGATAAATATCCGTCGCTGTCGCAGCCCCGCCCAGAATATTCCGGCGTCGTGCTGCACCAGACCTTCGGCAATTTCGCCTTCGCGATTGCCTGCCGCGTTCTTGGCTTACGCGATCTCGGCCCTGCGATCTCACCCTTCAATGCCTTCCTCATCCTCACGGGCATAGAGACCCTGCCGCTGCGCGTTCAGCGCCACTCCGACAATGCGCTGGCCGTCGCCAAATGGCTGAAAGCGCACCCCAAGGTGGGCTGGGTGCATTATGCCGGGCTGGAGGACAGCGACAACTACGCAATCCAGCAGCATTATTCGCCAAAGGGCGCTGGTTCCGTCTTCACCTTCGGCATCAAGGGCGGTTATGCCGCCGGCAAGGCGCTGGTGGAAGGTCTGCAACTCTTCTCCCATCTCGCCAATATCGGCGATACACGCTCTCTCGTCATCCACCCGGCTTCCACGACACATGCGCAGCTGACACCGGAACAGCAGACGGCGGCGGGTGCCGGACCGGATGTGGTGCGCCTCTCGATCGGCATCGAGGATGTCAAGGACATCATCGCCGATCTCGAACAATCGCTTGCGAAGCTCTGAGAGACCGGGGTCGTCATGACGAATTTTCTCGCATTCGAAGATACACGAACCGCTACGGCCAGTGATGTCGAGGCGGAGGTGGAGCACAGTGCACCCGCACCGGAAAGGCTGATTTCCGGCGACCCCAAATTCACCACGTGGAATCTGGAGGAAGCGCCCGGTGGCATCTATGCCGGCATCTGGCAGTCGACGCCCGGCAAATGGCGGGTGGTCTATGACGAATGGGAATATTTTAACATTCTCGAGGGTCACTCGATCCTGACGGAGGATGGCGGATCCCCGCGCGACCTGAAACCGGGCGACAGGCTGGTCCTGCGGCCGGGCTTCAAGGGAACCTGGGAGGTCGTCGAAACGACCCGCAAGGATTATGTCATCCGGTTGTAGGAGCCGGATGATTTCTATTGGTCCACCGCCGGGATAAAGGTTGTTCCCGGCGTGGCTGTCACCAGCTGAGATCGAGCCGTTCCAGACCATGGAAGTGATAGACGTCCTTGACCTTGGGTGGCTCGGCAATCTTCAGGCCCGGCAGTCGCTTGAAAAGCAGAGGCAAGGCTAGGTTCAGCTCCAGTCTTGCCAGCGGCGCGCCAATGCAGAAATGGATGCCGGCGCCGAAGGAGACGTTGGCGCCTTCGTTTCGGTCCGGCCTGAATGCCAGGGGATCGGAAAACTTGGCCGGATCGAGATTGGCGGCCGCCAGAATGAGGCTGACCTTGTCGCCGCGTTTGAATTCCACGCCGTCGATCTCGACCGGCTCCAGAACCCAGCGCTGGAAAATATGGACGGGCGCGCAGATACGCAGCGTTTCTTCCACCGTGCGTTCCGTTACCGTCTCGTCGTGGAAAAGTGTGTCGGGCGAGATGCCGCTTTCCAGAATGATGCGCACGGAATTGCCGATCTGGTGCACCGTCGCCTCGTGCCCGGCGTTCAACAGAACGATGGTGGTCGAGATCAGCTCGTCGTCGGTCAGATACTGGCCCTTGTGCTCCGTATGGATCATGTGGCTCAGCAGATCGTCTTTCGGCTCTGCCCGGCGCTCCGCGATCACACTGCGCACATAGTCTGAAAACTCAT